>Ga0181612_181400_pt1 | contig 15680 bp, 9 predicted proteins | sample HoacroProtozoa21_FD_119630 | JGI IMG/M metagenome (GOLD analysis project Ga0181612, IMG submission 119630) | Hoatzin crop microbial communities from Cojedes, Venezuel. Combined Assembly of Gp0051906, Gp0051904, Gp0051908
AAACCTAGCCGCACCTAGCCTCTCACTTCAGTGAAGAGCATTAGAAAGCAGGGGGTTTATTTTCTGCCAAATTCACGTGACACATGGTAGGAAATGTCTGAGCATATTTTTTCTCCTTAATAGTTTAATTCTGTTCCTGAAGTTTCTGCCATGGCCTCAGACACACCACTTCTCCAGAACATGGCCTCCATCTGCCTGGCGTCACCCGAACCTGCTGCTGGCCACTCCCCCCAGGACTTTTCAGTGGGCGCTCTCTGCACCGTCTGTCAGCTGCGTTTGTTTGCGCAGTCTCCGTAAGCTGGTCAAACCAGCACTGCTGACTTTGCCTGCAGCAGGTTAGGAAGCGCTCGTAAACTTTGCTCAGCCAACTGAGCTTTGCGTTGAAAAAAAGGGAAGTGCACACATGTAAAAAAACCTGTCAGTGTCAGTCTACACAAACGGTAGTGGGAGGTGAGTGGTTTTTTCCCCCCTCTCACTACATAAGAGTAAACACTAGTGTCAAGCACCAGTGGAACACCAGCCTTCTCACCTATGTGCAGCATTACTAACCTCTGGGGAGAGCAAGATATCTGTATAGGTATGTTCTTAAGTAATACAGAAACGTTTTAATCTGGAATAGCAAGAAGCACCAGTGTAGTCTTGCATCTAGCTTTAGAGCAGTGACTAATTAGACATTTTTAGATTAATACTAACCATTAATCACATCATATAAAAGGCTATCAACAGAAAATACATAAGTACTTTTACAGGCTGTCAAACTCAAAGCCTTCATCACATCAGAGCTAGATCACTAGCAAAAGAAAATTTAGAGTTATTTTAACACTGAAGGTGGTGTTAAAAAAAATCAACTTGAAATTAAGTCCCAATATATCTGAATAATATTAAAAATGGCTCACAGCATAGGCCATTTATTGGGATGGTGGGGAACGAAGGAACTCGTGTGGACACAATTCATGCTTAAACAGCTGCATGAGAAGTTTTTCTTTGATCCTCCAAGAGCCATAAAAAGGCAATACTAAACTGCTGTGAAAAGAAAAGCAAAAACCGTATCCAATAAAACATTCAGTTAAATATAGTAGTGTTCATACTTCTGAAACTATACCAATAGGAACGATTCACCCTCACAATTTAGATGGAGGTGATCTTTTATCATTAATCATACCTGACTTTTTTGCTGATGGTGGTAAGTTGCTGCCAGCACCTCCAGTGCCACCTCCTCCTGGACTGCCACCAACACCACCAGGGCCACCAGGGGAACCAGTTTTCTTGCTCAGGAGACTGTTGAAGAAGTTAGCCAGGACTCCTTCGCTAGTAGCTCCAGCTACAAGGGGAGGGAGGGGAAAAAAAACAGCCACAACAAAACCAAAATAAAACAGATTTTCTGAGTAAATACTGATTTAGTCTGTTAGTCAATCTAAATAAGCATATTAAAGAAAGCAAGCAAAGCAGCTACTTTACTTCCCCAACTGTATCTGTGCCCTCGTAAGAAAAGGTACCTTTCATATTCGGATCAATTTTTTTTGACCCAGTAGGGATAGGTGTAACACTGGCAACATTTGATGTTACGGATCTATTTGGTGTTCTAGGAGATCCTCCAGGAACTCTTGGAGAGGCATCCTATAAAAAAAAAATTCCAAAGCTGAACAAGTCAATCTTCTACAGAATTAAATCATGCAGTGTAAGAATACATGAAATGAAGCATTTTGTTATTTCTCACAGCTCCTAATCTTTTTTTTTTTTTTTAAATAACATAGTATCCCATGCAACTGAAGTGACACCAGGTTAGATTTTGCTGATTGTGCATGAGTTTTTTCACACTTGCATAACATTCTTGCAAATACTAACTTTAGTGCAACTAAAGCAATAGTGAAGCTTTTTATTTTATCTCAGTGAGAAATCTGAAAATCCATCTGTTACTCAGTACTGCCTCTGACTAATGAAAACTGCACTGATTAGATCACAGAGGAACTACACGAAATTTCTTGGAAAGACAACACATACCACCAATACTGTGGAAAGGACTAAACGCAGCCCAGAAGAAAAAGCATTATTCATTATGTCAAGGAGAACAAGTCATGTTTCTGCAAAACTGCAGTTCATCTAAAGAGGTAAAACTGCCTTTGTGAGACCACATGCTCCCCATTAAACCTGTGTTACTTTTTAGTTACTTTATTTGCATTTGAAATGTAGATGATGTCAGTTTTCATCTGGCCTTAATTTTATGCCACTGTCTTAGTATTTCTAGAGAGAGACAGTGCCAAATTTAGGATATAAAATATTTATAATACATTTAGGATATAAAATTCACCAAGGCAATTCAGCCAACATAACTTGCTCCTGGGCACACTCTTGGAACAGAAAGGGGAGTCAACTACCCGCTTAATTCTAACACTCTAACACAAAAAGTAAAGCCATGACATTTAGACCTTGCTGTCAATACAAGTTGTCTTCACTAGCTGTGAAGAAGTGTCACAATTTTAGAACTGTATATGATGTAGACTTTAAACACTATGTAGTTTAAAAATTTAGACCAACAAAGATTTGATAGTGCAATTAAAACAAGCAACCCTCTAAATATATGAAAGTGAATCATTTTCAAGTGATGATATTTAAAATTTTTATTACTAACCACTGGCCTTCCTGCAGCACTAGGTGGTTGTTTCGCCAACTGTGACTGCAAAAAACAAACCCATATAGCGTTAGATAATACAGTAACTGAGAATACAAAACTAAATTTGTGTTGAGAATGTTGTTAAATGAAACTCTGGCTGCTTGTTTTATAGACAGAAAGTTACCTGCTGCTTCATAAGAAACACTTGGTCATCTTCTGCTACAATTTCTTTTTCGTGAACAAACTGCAATACAAAAACATTAACATAATTTTGACTAAAAAAAAAGAAAAAAGAAATTTATTTCTTTTTGTCGCCCCTGTGAATATGACCAAGGCATTCAGTAATGAGTTCAATGCATAAAATCCCATGTTGACTGCAGACCATAGTTTCTGTATTTCAGACTTCTACCTCATGATTCCATTTAAGCTAAGTTAATCAGAAGTATCATTAACTCCTTTGACCTGTCAGGCATAAGTCTCTAGATGTACTTGTAGAAAGACCCATTAGAAAGTTCATTAAAGTGTTCAGCAGAAGAGGAATGAAGTAGTTACAAGGGACGTTCAGGGGTCTCAGGATCTGTCAGAAACGTTCACAGACGTACACACTTTGCAGCATGCTCATGTCTCTGTTAACTTACTGAGGCCCAACCTTGGTATTATTTTATAGATAACTACGGCAAGTGACCCTGCACCTGCACTGCATCAGACTTGTGCATAAACCGCACAGGGGCATCTTAGATCCCAGGTCCGTGCATCAAATTGCAAGTACTCTCCCTCCAAATAAGCTCACGACAAAAACTTTGCCTAAACAAGCATGTCAAATATCAATATCAAAATTTATAATCCAGGCCTAAAGTTTATAGGCATGCAAAAAACCTGTCAGTTATATTTTCCTTGGACACTTAGGGTTTAACATACTCCTACGTATGTCTTGATTTTTTCACTGAAGATTGCAGAAAGGACACAGTATTGGTTTTCTCAGCTAAAATAATTCACACGTGGAAATATGATCAGTCCCAGATTCTCAATTTTGTTAGAAAAAGCTACCGAAATATTTGCCTACAGTAACTTCGGCACACATGGGGTCCACTGCTGCTGGCATTTTGTTCAACCCCACGTATGTTTTCCAGTAGTTCTGTAAAAGCCTTTTGTTAAGTAGTATGAGAGCACAAATAAGCTGAATATACGTAGAACCCATTTTCACATATTTATTTTTGGTTTTACACTGTCTCAAGCTTTCTTATTTGAAATACTCCCAACAGAAACAGAAAGCATTATGAAGTTATGAGCAACCTGGAGCAAAATGGAGCGTTCTTAAAAAATACTGACTCAACCTGACCAACAGTTAAATGACACTTAGATGTCTCAATACCAAATATGCATTAAAAGCAAAACAAGTATATTTGTAGTCTTGAACAATGTAACAGTGGCAGGAGAAAAAAAACAGTGTAAGCTTGACAAAAGCTATACAGAACAAAAACACATAATGTTTTTTTGATAATTAAAAGGATAACTTTGAGAACAAAATAAAAAGACAAAATAAGAAAAACACCCACACGGTTTATCACACCCATGATAAACTGGAAGCAAAGTCTCCAAGAAAGAGAAAGAGTCAGAAAATTGACCGGTAAATAAATAGATAAGAAGTTGAAATCCAAAAAAAAACCAAACCAGAACAAAAAACACCTCAATGTACCTTTCTGACTGGTGGTTTTGTTATGATATCTTCAAAACTGTCTTCTGCTTTTAGTGTCTGAAAGTTCTCGTGCAATATTCCTATCTTCTTGTCATTATCCCAACCTGCAGGACTAGATAAAGGATTATTTGGCTTTAAATTCTATTGTTGCTTCAGGTTATTCTTGTATGCAATCCTGAACCGCACAGAACTGAAAGCCAGGAAAGTTGTGATAGCTCCCGTTCTCCTGTGCAAGCTAGCTATTGACTAGTACAACTAGTTAGAGACTGGTTCACCATAACAGAGAAGAGCAACACCTCTGGGTTTAACATTTCTCTCTGGGGCAGCGAGTATTTGTAATCTCAATCCACTGGCACTCACCGAAATCCAACTCATGAGAATGTTAAATGGAACTTCAAAAAGCATAACCAAAAAAAGGCTCCAAATGCTGTTTACAGTATCGCACAAGTATATTTTGTTGTCATATACACATGGATAACTTACATAAATACTGCATCTTTTTCCACAACAACAGCTGGAACATTAAAAGGAAATCCATACAACTTCTGGACTATATATTTATACACTAAATCAATGTTTTTGTTCTCCTTTACTGAAGTGTAAATAAGTGCTGCCCCATCTGAATAAACTTGTTAAAGAAAACTCAGTGCAGTGGCTAGTAAGAGATACTAAAGTGACCCATTTTGGGGTTTAAAGGTTACCTACTTTGTAGAATTTAGAAGAGAAAAAACCCAAACAGGTCAAGCAACTTCCAACACTTAATATTTGAAATAAGCTATTCAGTAATTTAAATCTTTCTTTCCACATTTGTTTTAGGCCGACTCAGCTACTGCTTTTAGAGTAAAGGCTCATCTTACTTTCAAAGCCCACAATACCAATGGTTTCACTATGATGCCTTCAAAATTGTCTTCTGCTTTTCGTGAGCAGAGATTTTCATGCCATACCCTTTGATCTTGTCATTATCCCATCCTGCAACATAGCCATTACAGCACTAAGACTAGCAGCTTCAAAAATGCCAAAGGTCTTTCACTTCCCCACCTGGGTTTTTAGATTAGGGGAGTCAATTCTTACATTCTACAGTAATCTGCTTTCGAATTAAATGAAGGGTATCAGTTACTAGAAGACCAAGAGAGTGCTTAGTATTCCAGCATGGGTCAGTATCAAATTAACACAGCTTACGCACAGGATTAATAAAAGCAGACAGGGAAGTTTGAAGTAATTTTTACTTCGGGATTACAAAAATGCCAAACCCCCTAATTTGTACAAACTCTAGAAGAAGAAAGCTTTATAATGGGATCTGATTCCCATTTGGTGAAATTTGGAATAGAATTCCAAGTTCATCATTGCATATACAATCACAGAGACCAATTCCTACTAATCTTTTGTATTCTTCCTCCATCCACAAGACTTATTACAGTTACCCATAATTCCATTTTTAAAAATTAGGTCTTGGAAGCCCTTTGAAGGAAGTGCCATCTTGGTACTCAACTAAGGTCTCAGGATCTTGAGCCAATTTTTCCATCTGTTAACTGCTGTCTCTCCAATATCATTTAAACTTCCCTTTACCACAGCACAAATGATGGTAACACAATGTAGGCATATTACTGGCATCTCAAATCTAGATCTCAGTATGTTTAGCTGACTAAACAACATTAAACAGTATTTTATACACTTCTTTAAAAAAAAGGAAGGTTAAAAATAATAATAGCACAGCAACAGCTTATGTGCATTGTCTTTATACCAACAGAAGTGAAGCCAGTGGATCTTTCCTACAGCAGTACACACTTCCTTCCTTCCCTCATCACCTCATCCTGTGGAATTACTGAACACTGAAAAGACTGCATATTTGGGTCAAAAAGAATAACATGCCTTATGTCCGCCTGAAGCAAGATAATACTTTAATGAATTACCTGTTATTATTTTAGGGAGCCTGTCAGCTAATATGCACTGATTTGCAAACTGACTCCTAAATACAGAAATGAGCACAAGTAAAGAAGTTCATGGTAAGCGGACATGCTAGACTTGCAGCGCTGGGGGGAAAAAAACCCCCAAACCAAACAAAACCCAGAAAAGTTTAACTCAACATTGTCTATAGGGGTAGCTGAAGCAGACTGCCAGCTACAGTAAAGAAGTTGCATACTACTTTGGTATAGACGCTTTCAAGATTCTTTTAAGTTGGTCATAATTAATGCAGAGATTTAATCGAGTCATTATCATCTCTATGACATGTTAAAGGATACATTGTAAGCAAAACCGTCTGATATGTGACTGAATGAAGTCAAAGTGTTCATCTCTGTAGTCATGCTCTTTTTCCAGAACACTGATGGCATCACACTGTCAAACAAAACACAAAATTAATATACCACTTTCAGTTGTCTGTTGAAATAGCAGTGCTGCTACATGTCCAGTTCACAACTGGCAAGGGGGGTAGATGGATTAGTTGGTGCAGTGAAAAACAAAAACCTGCTGACCTAATTTAGAAGCATAATTGAACCTTTTTTTTTTTAATAATATATAACTTGATGCACATGAACTGTGGTCAGCATTAACCTGGGAATTAAAGTGATGGGATTTTTTGTTCACTCCCGCTCCCCGCCTCCAACACAATAACTCCAAGTCTCTGCTGAAGACTGACCCACTCAGTGACACTACTATTTTCTTCCCAGTGTATTTTTACACACTGTGGTATTACAGGACATAGTGGTTTTTAGCCAGTTACTAACTAGCACTTTGCAAAGGAAGGCAAAAGCAAGAAATGTGGAAGCAGAAAAAAAAAGGGGGAGGGGTGGAGGTGAGAAAAAAGGTGCTTTTCAAATGAGACCGCCTTCCAGCGAAGGAACAGCTTATGCATCAAAAGGTTTTTTCTTCCACTATGGGCCAGCAGATGCTGCAGATGCAGTATGCTTAATGCCAATGAGAGCTGAAGAGCCAGGGGGTGGAGGGGGAACAAAAACCTAAAAAACAGCCATAAGAGAAGCACGCTTTTTTTTTCTTTAGACTAATAATATGGTTATACATCTAACAGAAAGCAAAACAGATCACAGAAACACCCTAAGAACTGAGGAAAGTCAGTAGAGCAGCACTTTACTAACTAGAAACCTCAAATATACTAATCTTCAGAAAAAGATCAGAAATATTAAAAACCTACCAAAACACTATTTGTGGAATAAGGAGGACTGTGGAGATCAAGAGGAATTCTAGCTGCTTACTGACTAGCTCACTTCTGTGAGCAAAACCAGGTTTGGGGTATTCCTCAATTCCTTGAAAACTGGTAGAACTAAAGGAAAAACTAATCCCAAAATAAGATGCAGTGAGGGCTTCCAACGATAACCAACCTTCAACATTAAACATTTTAAAATAATTATGCAAGGTATTCAGAAGGACTTAATAACCATGTGTTTCCCACCCCAAATCCACAATTGACAGAGTTGCTTAAATAAAATATGCAAAAAACCTAAAATGTGAAACAAACCTTTGTACAAACTACTACTACTGGAATGCCTAAGTTACATGTTAGTGTATCTGCACCCAGGGGTAAAATCACACTGTCATCTTTGTCTTCCTGTAATGAAGTATTTCTTCTCTGTGGAGAAGCTGGAAAATCCTCGCCTGGTTCTATATATTCCTGGAAGTCTCTTACCACTGAAAATAAAAAAAAGTTATATTAAAACATCAGCTACTTTATTATTTCAACAATGATTTCCACTGCCATTGATCTCTAGCACTGTTGATTGTACAGTGTTTCTGCTTCTTTATGTTGAAAAAAATCAAGCATGCACCAACTGCTGACTATTTGTTTGCTCTGTACAGTGCAAGAGAGAACTACCAAGTTTGAGATCTGCTTTATCAGCAGCCAGAACGTGATCGTACGAAATTATCCATAGGGACAGCATTAACCCATGATGATTTTATCACTGTGAAACCACTAGGCAGGTGCTATTAACTGTTATTACTTGATACATTTTCTACAGGACATAAGTTTGCTTGCATTCTTATTGGCAAAATGAATGGAACAGTTCGTTAGAGTAAGCGGAATTAAGCCTTACAAGTATTGCTTAGCTGCTGCCATATACCAGGTTTTACCTAAAAACCCTGTGACCACATGTGCCTCTCTGTACAGTGAATCTACAGCAGTTATAAGCAAAAAGAGTAGAATACACAAACACTAGTTATTAGTTAGCTTTATAATTAGATAGTAGCACATTAAATATTTGGTATGCTTTTACAATAGATCACACACTACTTTAAAAGGAAGGCAAGTCAGAATATAATAAGAATTAGGAAAAAAGATAGTGACAAGTGTAACTCTTGTCAGGTTCCAATGCATACACCCAAGCCTCTAATTACACGGTCACTTTCTATTCCTACAGTCAGGGATGCAACATTAGGCATCAAACGTCTGTACTTTTCTCATCACGTCCTGTTTCACACAGCAGAAACAGGATTCTATGAAAACCCACCTCTGATTACTTTTCCATGAGCAGCACACCCTGATTCAGCCAAAAAAAATCAGGCAGCAAGACAATTTAGCTGAATCATGCACACTAACCACTAATTACTCTAGTACATTCCCACTGCTTTGTCCTGATTTATGTTAATCCACCCCTACCTTCACTAAACTGATTGAAGCCCTCTGAGTTCATACCTAGAAAAGCATTAGTTGAATTAACATAGCAAGACTTATTTCAGCACTCTAGAGAAAAAGATGTATCAGGCCAAGATTATTCAACTTTTCTGCAGATCTTGGAGTTCACAATAACAAAGAGCACATATGCACAGATTATCATCTCTACTTGAACAGTCAACTTGGACTCTTCTTCAGGGAATGATGCTACTCTAGTCTGGTCTGAGAGCTTCTGAAAACCTCCCCAACTGACCGTGTTTTAAACCCAGAGTTCTCACCAAGATATGCCAGCCAGTCAAGGGAATCTTTCCTACACAGCATCCTGTCTGTTCTGGGAAAATTGCATGCTAAAATAAAAATCACACTATTCCAGTGGTAGAAGTCCTCCAGTGGATTCCTAAAATTCCCAGTGTATGACCATAACACACTAACTTTTATACAAGTACAGAAAACAGTTAAAAGGAGAACTGATGTGTAGTATATCGCAGCTCAAAGACTGTGGAATACAAGCTCAGGTCTTCCTTAGACACACAATTAAAATGACCAGGCCACAAGGCTTCACTAGACACGGCTGGATTCAGTAACAGGATGAGCTATTTCAACCCTTCACGCACAGCTGCTGCGTACCCCCTAATGCCTTCCCCATACCAGTTTTAGTCCTCACGGGGTCTGTCTTTGAGTGAAGTTGCTAGAACTGGCAGACAAGCACAGCAGCACACCTCCAGAAAACTCCCCACACAAACCCTCAGGAGATTTCAGTCCTCTTGGCAGGTTACATCAGCTTACAGGGACACTGAGCCTGACACAAGAATAAAGCAGGCCCATGCAGCCAAGAGTCAGACAAGTAAGATTCCTCCCTCCTCCTTTTGGCAGCGTCAAGCTGGTGCCCGCCTAGCAATGCTTGAAGCCACATCGCAGGAGGCTGAAAACAAAAAACATCTTCCAGTCATATCTCGGTTGTGTCCAGGGCTTCTATTATACCCAACACACAGACCATGATCAATATCTGTAAGAATTAGACCAGATGATAAAAGAACAAGAGAACAGACAAAACTTTTCTTGAGTCACTTCATCACTTAAATTTTCTGGATTTTGTAGAGTTTCCCTATTCAGTTCACTCAGTCAGTAAAGAAGCAAAAACACCTGCCTACGTATTTTTGGTAACAGAGATATTGTGTCCTTACTACTGTCATCCAGTAAAATCCTATTCTGAAACTGTCTCGGGAGGTGTTTAATACACACACTAACACCACCCCCTGAAACCAAAACCAAACCAAAACAAACCTCACACCCAAAAGAGCTCAGCTCCTCACTCCTGAACAAATTCCTGTTGTGGAAGATGAGATTTTGAAGGATGATACTTCTCTTAGAAGAATCTCTCTCTTGGAAGAATAAACAAAATAACCAACACTCTCCCCCCCCCATTCCAGAGTATCTACAGCTGTCAGCTTATGGGCTGCTTTATCACGGCACAGCTACAACCTGCATTTCTGAATAAGCAGTTCAGCAACCTGGCAGTCAGCTGTTTAAGTATCAGTTCCAGAGAGCAACTTCAGACTTATAAATGAAGTTTAAACATGCTATTTGATCTTAACACACAGCTTCCTCAAATGCTCTTCCTTGGAGTAATTCACTGAGAGATGAACGGGAAAGACTTATGTTTTAGTATGCCAAGGAAAATACAGTGGCTACCCAAAAGTAATACGGAGCGATGATGTTAGTGAGCTCCATCAGGTAAGTTATTGAATCCTGCAACATCTTTGTGTTCTGCATGTTTAAAAAGGCCAGATGCTGATAGAGCTGTATCATATCCACGCCAAAACAAACATATAGCTACATTAGCGTCAATAATAATTATGATAAAACTCTTGAAGTATAAAGGGCCCTGACATTACCATGCTGTCATTAATTCTTTCATTTACACTTTTGGTAGGCAGGGAAAAGGTCCCAGATTCTCTAGACTAATTACAGGAACACTTAAGAAGCTGATGCAGTGATTTGCCTTTAAAATAAAAAAAATGAAAGCTAATAAGTTTCTTGCCCTTGGAGAATCTCATCTAGAAAAATCAGTATGAAACAAGATTGTAAATGTAACCCATCTGTGTTCATTCTGAAAGCTTCCCCTCCACAACTGAGGTACTTCTGCTAGAAGGACATACTAGTATTGTTCATATAGCTACTTGAGACTTAGCTGAAGCTTGACGTGCTTGTAAACTCCTAATTTCAAGTAACATCTCCAAAGAATGAAAGAGACTGCAATGGAGAGATTAAATGGTGCAGCAAGCATTAAGCATATTTGATTTAAGTAGATTCCTATGTATATGCGGAATACTTACACTTTTGTTCCATTTCTTTCATTTCTTCAGGAGGAATTTTTAACTTGTCAATATGTTCTCTTACAACACTTGCCCATTTTTGTAAAGAATCCAGTGCAGTCCAAGGCCTAGACATGTCTACTACCAACATAATTAGAGTGTCCTTTAGAGAGCTTGCCTCCATCGCAAATTTAAGAAGACCTTTGTGATACAGGTCACCATCCAAAATCCACACATTACATCTTGTTTGGTCTACAAAAAAAGGAAAAACATTTTACGAGACTTACTTAAGACAGTCCACTATATAGTGGCTATTAAATCTTCTTCAGACATGTAAAATACAAGGAAGAAAGCAGATGACATGTTTTATCAGTCAGTTGAACAAACAAAACACAGCTAACTGCAGCTTGTGGAGACAACTCTCCTCTTCCAAACCCTGATGTTTAATGGCTGATAACTGAAGATCTTAAATGCATTATCTGAAAGTGAGAATCCCGAGATAAATTCAACATTTCCAAAATTAATGTTCACCATTTTAGAGAGGGAAAATGTTTTCTTCAAGATGCAACTTAGAAGGGGGGAACTAGGTGAATTCAGCCATCCCTTCTCTGCCCTTGGTCTGCTCAGCTCTCGTGGACTGCCATCTCCCCTTCAAAACTCCAATGTGATATGCCTATATAACTCTTAAAAGTACAGAACGTACCTTGGCCCTTCCAAAAACTGGAGCAGAACTGCAAGTTTTTAAATGATTCAGATGGACTTAGCAGGCAAGAAAGTTATTCTTCAGATTTGCAAAAGGACAATCATCACTCGAATAGACCATCCCTCTGCTTCCCTCCGCCCCCAAAACACCATACTTCAATATTCAGAGACAATTCTGCAGTAAACAAAGACCTGGCAATTAAAAATAGATAGCTTAATATAATTAAATTTTGCCTTCAGGTAAGTTTTTATTACTTGTTACAGAAGTTCTGAAGAAGATATTTAGAACAAACTCCCAATCCTCTTAACCCTGGTCAAGTCATCTTTGAGACCAGTAGCCAGACATGGAAGTCAGGAAAGCAGATGAAAAAAAGGGCTAACTTCTTCTGGTTCTCCTTCTACCTGTATTTGTTCTTATAGCATGGACAAGAGTTCTCATTTTTCCCCACAGCTCCCAGTGGGTCCTTATTCACACCTCACTCCTCTACAAGTATTGCCTCTAGATAATTCATCGCATCTGTGCAGTGCCCAGTCATACACCTTTCCTTGTTCCCCAACCCCCGACACAGAAGCATCTACTATCCATTCCATAACTGCAGTATTTGGGGTCTGGATCTTAAACATCTCTTTTACCTTCTAACCATAAGCCAACTCAAGCCAGCTGAAACACAGCTTCTACTTTACTTTCTCCTTCCTCCAAATTTTCGCGTTGGTGGTTTGGGGTTTTTTTGTTATAGTTGTTTGGTTTTAGAATCTCCTTCACCATTGTGCACGTTTTCCTACCCATCACTATATGATATGCAGTCTTGCAGATTCTGATACTACCAAGACAAAAGTTTCTCTGTATGTCCAGATAGATAAATACTTGCTACAATAACTGAGATGCAAGATATGAGCCCAGGCACCTTTTTCTCTGGGCATGAGGAATGCACTTCTGCCTACAATCCATTCAGAACTTTGCAGCTAAGACTGCTTCCCTGGTCTTGTCAGCCTTTTCTTTTGACTGGTTCCTCTCCTCCTCTACCTCTTAAGTGGTCATTCATGGTATCTATTAAAGGAATTACACCGAGAAGCTTCCTGATGATGCAGATCACTCACGGCCTAAGCTGGACTCCTGCAAATTATCAAGAAAAAAAAACATCCCACTGTCATTCCAAATATCACAGTGCTGAACCATTCCTTTCAAAGTGGTTTAAGGTATTTTTAGAAATACAAACTTACCATCTCGATCTTCATCATGCACATTTAAATACAAATACTCCATTCCTCTTCCTTTTTTGTATTCCTCTATTCCTTGAATTTTTCCTATTAAGCTAGTTTTACCAGCTCCATCTTCACCTGCAAAGACAGAAGGCAGATACCACTCAACCTATAATCACAGTTACATACCAAAAAACACCTGGGGCAAAAAGGAAACCATATACTAACAGGGTGACTGAGCTTATTAAAGTTTTGAAATATAGCGGGCTTTGCCCAACTCGCCCACCTGTTCAAAGTACACGCCTCAGCTTCAAATCTTATTTCTAATTACTGATAAATGCAATTAGGCCACTAACCATTCTACCTGAAATAGGGTCTTGCATGTATCTTTAAAAAGATACCTTACAGAGTAAGGTATCTTGCAACTCCATGGAAGCGGCAACAAAGTCTTTCTAGAGAAGAGTTCACCTCAAAGTCAACTCATCTTACATTCAGAAGAGTATGATTTAGAACTCTCTTACACCAAACAGCACATACCACTAGGCTCAGCCAGGCAGATCTGCCTCCTTAGCTTTTATGGGTTGGTTTTTTTGAATCTTTTGTCTATTGCAGGTCTAAAAGAAACCTTAAAAAGAGGCAACAAATAGTAAAGCCTTACAATACATGAGTATTTCAGTGCACACACAGTGACAAGCCTGCAATCCAGATCCATTCACTCCTATTCTCTTCCCTCCAAAGGGAGCTTGGATAACTGGTGACCCTTACAGCATCAGCACAGTGCAAACACCTCAACTATTTCCAGGGACTCTTCTTGAAAAAGTCTATTTCTAACCATATGTCCCAGAGCTGGAAAACTTCACGTGCAGTTTTTACAGTTTGAAAGATTAACCACGCTGAATTTGGACACAAAGTGGGGTTTTGCTACTCTAATTTGGCAGTACAATGGGCACACAACAGTTAGACATTAGACAATTCTCAGAACTTACAAGTTATAAAATTAAGATTAAAGCCTGGTTCCTAAGAAGTACCGTACCAGTTTTATGCCAAATGCAACATTTTTTTTTCCAAGGCTCTCCTATATAGGAAGAGTAGAAACACTTGCTTCCAACTACATAACAAAGAAAGAAAGAAAAAAGTTCAAGGACAGTAATTTTCACTTCTAAATGCAATGACGAAGTTTTCCCTTTAAAGGGAATTGACCATGATCTTATAGACAATATTATGGCTACATTAAAAAGACTACAGATATAACGACAGAAAAGAGCAGAAAAAACATACTTTGATACACTGATTTTGAATTTACTCAGTGTATCTTCCCCAAGAATACCAAATGAAGTCTTCAGTTTAGAGCTCAGCTTTAGGTTCAGAATTCACTAATAGGCTAGAAGCTACCAGAAAGCGTTAAGATTGTTTACTCTAAGTAGCCCAAGGGATTTTATTCAATGGAATGAAAAGATATTATTAAAAAAAAAAAAAAAAGAGAGAGAAAAATAAGGCCGGAACTGAAGTTTAGGATCTCATTAAGCACAGAAAAGTTAAGTGAAAATTAAGTTGAAGTTTAACATTTTCAACATTTAAGAGTGTTTGGTAGGTCCTTAACTCTATTAAATCAAGATGCACCTAGGAAAACAATTATAGCTAATTTTAAGTAAATATTTGACAGCTATTTTCTATTTATACATCAAGTTTTGCATCTTCTTGTAAGAATATTCTTTTAAATGAAAGTTCTGCCCAAAAAGTGAAGAGTTCAAGCTTCTTTACCAGAGATGAATTACAATTCCTCCTCTGCCCTCAGCCAAGTACTTATCAAAGCTTCTTAAATTTGTCATCTACAAATAACTGGGGAGACTTTAAGAGCTGCTGCGCTGACATGTTATGCTGCTGAAGTTGCTATTACTTTTGCCAACAATTTCTGTATGATTCATTCTGTTATTTAACCTTTTTAACAGGCAACTTCGTTTGTGCCAGCAGAATGCTAAAAGATAAGACAAAACAAAATTTGTTATTCCTTTTAAAGAGGGGTTGCACTTAACAGCTTTCCCAGTTTCTCCGAACAGCTGACCTCTAAGTTCTCTTGCATGCTAGTATGTTTCTGTTTGCACTGGGAAAGTTAAGCATTGTGCTGATTTTGGCTATGATAGAGTTAATTTTCTTCATAGTAGCTACTACTATTGGGCTATGTTTTGGATTTGTGCTGAAAACAGCTGCTAACCCAGGAGTGTTTTAGTTACTGTTGAGCAGTGCTTACAGAGTCAAGGCCTTTTCTCCCTCTCTCACAGCCCCACCAGCGAGTAGGCTGGGGGTGCACAAGAAGTTGCGAGAGGACACAGCCAGGACAGCTGACCTCAAATGACCAAAGGGACATTCCATACCATATGATGTCACGCTCAGCAATAAAAGCGGGGGGAAGCAGAAAGAAGGGGGGGATGTTCTGAGCGACGGCATTTTGTCTTCCCCAGTAACCGTTATGCATGATGGAGCTCGGCTTTCCTGGAGATGGCTGAACCAATGGGAAGTAGTGAATTAATTCCT
>Ga0181612_117586_pt1 | contig 15679 bp, 10 predicted proteins | sample HoacroProtozoa21_FD_119630 | JGI IMG/M metagenome (GOLD analysis project Ga0181612, IMG submission 119630) | Hoatzin crop microbial communities from Cojedes, Venezuel. Combined Assembly of Gp0051906, Gp0051904, Gp0051908
AGATTTTTTTTTTTTTTTTTTTTAAATCACCCCGTTGGTTGGCCCAGTAACAACCAGTCTGAGGGGGGACTTTTGCACTTTGAAATACTGAGTTTCCACGGAGTGGCAGAGATTTCGTAGGACCACACCTTTTTTTATTCCGTCCTTAGACATGCTGGCATGTTCATGAACTGTAGAAATATGTTAATAACTTGATTGTTAGTATTTTGCTAACACTATTATACTACTAATAATTTTTGAAAACTTCCTCTTCTTCCATAGGGTAGAGAAGTTTGCAGGAAAATCTCTCTGCACAATGGGAGGCGGAATGAAATGATGCGACAATGGGAGAAATAGTGAGCCACGATACTTGCTTAATACCGTTCTTCGGTTACCATAATTATCCACATTTGAATTTTTTCTTTACAGAGAATAATATTGAGTTACTGTCATTTTCTAATAAAACACAGATGTATAATGCTGTAGAACTTCTGAATTTTTGTTAAATAAATGTCTTTTCTCTGGGTACTACAGAACATACCCAGAGCCATGCCTGAATTTTTTGTTTAGTGTCCACCAAAAAATAATTTCTACGTGTTTAAAAAAACCCACCAAAACCCCAAAAAACCCAAAAAACTAAAGCCCAAAACTTGAAAGGAGCAGTGTTAGTGCTAGTACACTATTATAGTTCCATTTTCGTTCATCTACAGCCCAGCCTGGTGTACATTATGCGAAGCCTCAATTAACAAAAGATGCCAAATTTAAATACAAGAAAATGAACTAACTAAAACTTGGACAAAGGATAAGGAATTATAATTAATACATTCTGCATAGCGTTTGGACTTTCTGGACTGGTCTGCACATTACACAGAATGCCCTCGTTAACTGAAGAATAATTGCTTTTTTTCATCACTCCATCTCCTCTAGTTGCCAATGCCAGTACTGGTGTCAATGATAAGGTATTAGCAATGACAGTTACACTGTGATTTTGAGACAGTGATACCACATTTTTAAATACTTTTTTTTTGTCTTGAGGAATCTACATCTACAAATAAAGAACACTGATAACTGAAATCATTAAAATGTCTTCCAATTAGAAAAGCAAAACAACCCCTGAAACAGGTTGCTGATAAGCCCTGAAAATAACACCAACAAAAGAAACACACTATTTGACAGTCGTAAATGCCCTGCTAAATATTACGTGTGTTTTATTCAAAGCACCTAACGTGTTTCCTTCAACTTAATGGCTTTGAACACAGCAGACGTTTTAGAACATGCATACATGATTCCATTCCACTGGAAGTGCTCTACCTAAACAAATTTCCATTATGTTTCTAGTAAATTTGGAATATAAAAGATAGAGCTTGTGCCTTAAACTGGAATAACATAATACAACATTGAACGGTTATATAGCTTACAAAAATACTTTTAAACCCAAGGAGCAACCCGCTCCCACTGAAGCATGGGTTCTTTGTCATCAGCGCCAGTCAGACAAGGATCCCTGCCAGGAATCACTGGTTTTCTCCTTTAAGAGTAACATGAACTGAGAAATGTGACCAACAATTTAAAGTCTATTTAAGTCTTAAATTAGTTCATGAATTTATATTTAGGCTACCTACATATACGGCCTGCTTTTCAGAACCGCAGACCATAGCAAATCTTAGCAAGTCGCTGCACCTAAATGGGCTCGCATCTTCCAAAAATCAGGCCATTATATTTAGATGCCTAAGTATGGGTGCAAGATTTGAATGAAAAAGTTTTAGCCTAGATGAGCATATATTACATCACGGTTGTTTTGAAGTTGCTTTAAGATGACACACTATGGGAGGTAGCTGATATTCACGTACCAGTGGAAAAAACCCTGATAATTATATATATATATTACAATTTAATAGATTGGGTGCTTATGGAGAAAGAAAAATGCTATTTTATTTCCATTAAAGAGACTACAGTATTTATAGCTGCAAAGGGAAACAAATTAACATTTCATTTAATCCTGTTACCAGCAGATTTGCACTATACACAGAAAGTTGTTCTACTTTTCAGTTTCAGGAAATCAAGAAATAAGATACCAAATAAATACATTCCTAATGATCAAATACTAATGATTATGTGTTTGTAAAGTAGAATTTTGCATCTCAGATATCTTGGCTTTCAATTTACATTACATTATATTTCACAGGACATTGGAGAGCAATCCCAAATTTTGCAATTACAAGATTAAAAATGAAAATTTTCATGTTAACTAAAAGTCCATTGATAGCGAAAAACATCTCTGCTATATAAAAAAAGCTACCTTTTAAAATTAGGGTGCTTTCTCCAAGTTTCTTATCCTTTGTTTTTCATATCTTACAGAGGGAATCAGCTGCTTTCTTTTTTCTGTATAGTCAACCAAACAACTTAGTTGACGCTGGACAAAATTTACACTAAAACTTTTTGGGTTTGACACTGGTTTGGCCTATTATAGTCTTTCAAACAGAATTGTCTGGTTGTCTTAACTAATTCCTTTTGCAAGAAACTATGGCTACACAGGCCTGTTGAGAGCGCACAGATCTCTTTAGGTAAACTTCCAGAGAGCAGCTACACTTCATGAAAAATCTCAGTGTGAAGGATGAGAGACCAGGCCCTCTCTGCAATCCAGAGGTGCGAATCACTGCGTTTAAGGTGGTCTTCGAAAACAGAGTGTGAATGCTAAAGCGGGTGACTTTCTCCCTCCCTGTATTTTTGTGTGTCACTTACGTAAATGTATTTATAAGTATGTTTTCAGGAATATAGCAGGAAAACCCCAAAATACTAATTTTTTCAGCTTTGCTGTGATTTATGCTTTTTGTCATGTGCTTGCCCATTGAAGATCATAGCAGTCTTTGAGAAATCAGCGAGACAGCGGAGCGGATCAGGAATTTAGATGGACGTGAATTCCAACAGTCATTTCCAAGAAAACATTGCACAGTTACACAAACTGAAATTGCCTTCAATCACTGTATTTGTAAACTAAACTAGCAATAAACATTTCCTATTGCCATAAATCCTAATTTGTCTTTTACAGTAGAATAAATTAATCCTATATTTTTGCTTTCAAATTGTCTATGGAAATCATAGGTAAAGAATACTGCAGGCAGAAGAAGTAGCACTACATAGAAAAGAAACACCCCCCCCCCCAGCCTAATCTTGTGGCTTTTTTGTCCTTGCGTAGGCCCAATGCCCAGTCCACGTGCACTGGCGGGCAGCGACAGGCGGGCAGCTCAGAGCATAGGAGACACCGTCTCACCTTCTGTTTCTACCTCCCGAAATAAACATTTCTCACTTTTTCAAAGGAAATGACTTACAAGCAATTTATGAGGTAATACTTAAATGCTCCAAGCATGGGAAAACACAGCTTTCAAATACTGCAGAGAAACTTCTGTCTCTTAGGGCTTTAAAGGTATTGCCAAGTTTGCTTTTGTAGAGCTGTAGTCTAAACGCTATAAAATGCAGTAGAAAGCATTAAGTAATCTATACTTCCTTCTGAATTATAGATGTAATCAAAATGAGCAAATACACAACATCAGTCTTCACCATGCTTGTCTTCCTACAGAATTTAAGCTGAAGCTCCAGCTTTTGTGCTCCCTGGGTTTTATGCCATCTCCATTGTTTACCTAAGAGACTCTGAGTATCATAAGATATCATACATAACACATCATAAAAAAAAAGGTGTAAACCTGGATGTTTCTCTTGAAAGGCATATATCAAGTTTCCACCAACAGCAGCACCATGAACAGGTTTTGATTCCAGCTTCAATTAATATTTCACTCTTTTTGTTGCAACACCATTTTTAACATTTACTTCACATCTTTCTAAAGACAGAGCCAGCGTTGTTAAATCAGAACGCAGAATTCTATTCTGGAAATCACAATCGTTACAGGTTCACCCAAAACTGCTAATACTGGCTTTTCTTTTGTCTAATTTTGCAGGCAGAAAAGCAGTTTCCTGGGGCTCGCCGATCTTGACAATACCCCTCGACCAATTCCCAGGATTCCCTCCTCATGGGCAGATATCATTTCAACAGATGTCAAGAACAGCTAAGTGCACTTAGGCCTATTTGTTAAATTCCTAGGGGGAGGTAGATTGGCGAAATTCATCCTGTAATTAAACCGCATATTTCTTTCAAGCTGCCTCTTCCCTCTCCCCTTCATAATCCCTTCTGCCTCACATCAAATCATTTAGGCACTTATTGGCTACAATCAATACAATATGAGATCCATTACTTTCGTCCCTAGGAGATTTGCTGGGAACAGGCGGTTCCAAGGCGTTTGCGCACGCATGCCGTCAGCTGCAGCAACACAGCACTTGCAGTGAGCACAGGCAGCCTGCTGACAGCTCCACACTGTGTGCCCTCAGCTCTGGTCTGCAGCCAAACACCCGCCAATGGGACTGGAACGGGAAAGCCCCAATATATTGCCCAATGCACGCAAAGGCTAAACGGCGCAAATACTGTGAGGAGCTGGAACGGCTGAATAGAATCCGAACAATTAAGCTCAAGCTTTCCACATGTTCCAAGACCCCTCATGCCTCACTACGGAGCGCGAAATTAGGATTGGAAAGAAACATTAACGAGGGTTCTCATTTAGACTTCAAAGTAACAAATTTCACTTAAATTTCTGTCTTGCCTTTTCACTCGCACATCCTCCTGTTACTTCTCTGAAGACCCAACCAAATCCAAGCAATTCAGTAAGACATGATGAAGCTATGCATTTTTCATAGAAAGAGGGGAAAAAAGAATTCTGAAATTAGGCTATGTTTCATTTTTAAGGATATACTATTGCGTTTTTTATATATATATAGGCAAATAGATAAACCACATCCCTAACATGTCACTGGGAAACTGAGGACTTAGAAATGTCAACAAAAGAACATATTAAATGCTTCATAAGTCCTAAGCATGCAGTGCATTGGGAAGCTATCAACATGTACACCAAACAATACATCATTTGCAATCAAAATTATATTTGTAACTGTATCAGTAACTCAAATCGGTATGCACATAGATTATTATTGTGGTAGGCTAACTTGGAAAGTGAGGAAAAAAAATAACATCCAAGTCTTAATTGGATTATTTTGCTGCAACTGCAAAAGCATAATCTGTCAGACAAACGAGTTCTGTGTACTATTATACGTATTAAATTTTTAAAGTAGGGAAATAATTAGAAAGCCTTTTTGTCCATTTTAAAATGAATATAATTTATAATTTTCTGATTAACAAATTGTAATTTACATTGTGTTGTACTGTCTATTCGGGTGCATTTCCCACGAAAGCATGATGAAAACCGGTGTCCACGTGAGCAAGGGCAGGCAGGCAGAGACGAAGTGCCGGAGCTGTGGGAAACGCTGAGCAGGCTCGGCAGCGCAGAGGTGCCAGACGGGCGCCAAGCTCTGCCATGACCCTGGCTCTGGGTGCTCTCACTAATCTGCATTCCCAAGGTTTATTTCACACGTGCTCCTAACACACTTGCATGGTTTCACGTATTTAAGGTTTGAAAGGACCATTCCCTTTACTTCCTTTTTTTATTTCTATTCTACATTTTTTTTTTTTGTTTAGGGGTGAGAGCTATTGCTTTGTTACCCAAATGGAGTAGGAATGGCTGTTGTACGTCACGGGTTCTCCTGTGACCTACATCATGTTACAATCAAGACAGTCACGATGCATACAGGAATGTTTTCAACTGCGGAAAAAAGTTATAGGTACCAAAAGGTCATCATTCTGTAACGCAGTGGAGCTAGAAAACTCTAGAAAAAAATTTAAAAATAACTTTCAAGCATTTTATAAGGGATTTGCATTCCTTTAAAAGACATTTTTTCTCTTGGACTAAAGCTACTTTCTAGTTTAAAATGGTAACATCTATCACAGTTTCAGTTCTAAAAAAATGGAGAAAACATAACCATTCATTTTATAACCAACAGCCCTTCAAGTTTACAAGGTTAACTTGAATGGAGTCTCATCTCTAATTGGAGGAGAAAGGCCGAACTGCTGCCATTTATACTGGTGACGATTTCACTCACTCAAAGCTGTTTCCCAGAAATTCGTTTTGGACTTTGAACCATTTCTTTTTCAGGAAATGTTTCACCAGATGATATTTCTCTTTCAGCTCCACAACTTCATGGCAGAGTCCGCCACCTTCTTGACTCGCCTCGTGCCTGAGCTTTCTGCAGGTGCAGCTCGCAGCCGACGGGGCAGCCGTTGGTTATTCCAACGGAAGCTCAGGGGCTTTGGGCTGGCGCTTTTGGCGCTGTTTGAAAGCCACGACCTATTCCTCACTCCTCTCTTAAAAACAAACAATTTCATGGACATTACTCTCATAAACTCCCTCTATTGTCCCATCAGGATAGGGTAGGAGCATGGATTATCTTCAGCTGAATAAGAATGCTCAGACAAATACAAACCAAAACATATGAAAAGACTTCTTCGTCCTCCTCCCACTTCTGAGATGGTTTTGTGGGGGAAGGAAGTAGCCTTCGATTTAGGAGACTGACTGGTTGCTCCCTGGGTGAACTTGAAAAATTTTTGACTTGAGGACTTGCATTTCTTTCAGAACTAACTGGAAGGAGATTTCTCTCAAAGCAGATTGTGTTTCCTCTTCCAGAGTGCCTGAATAAGTTTTTACTGACGTGAACACTGCTTGCGTACACTATAATAATGTACAAGCAGTCTTCTGATTTCTCAAAAATTTGGAGGAAAGAGAAAAAAATCTCTTACCTAAAAAACCCACTAAAAAATGAATACAGCACATACTTTCAACATGGAAACAGACTGCCTTAACCTGACACCCCTGAGATCTACCATTAAGCATTCTAGAAATGAAGAAATTATTTAGAAAAACATGTTAGCATCCAGCAAATACTTTTATTATACTTTAATTCGTCAGAAATGTTTTCAAACTCTCCCTGGGGAAAAAGTACAGTTTAAAACTGCTTATGTCTTTCTTTAAAGCTGAAGTAAGCTTTTCTGTTTCATGTTTTACAATCTTATTTTAAAAGTTTGCAAAAACTGCTGACTTTGCACTGCAAACAGACAATTATTCCAAAAATCGTTTTCCTGGTATTTTTCTAAGTATACCTAATTGTTGTCTATCTGTTTTGCATTTTACTTCTGGATGCCTTGAAGATTCGCAAACAGAAAAAAATTCAACAGAAGAAAAACCACACTGGATACACCTGCTTAATGACAAAATTAGGTTACTACTAACTCATATAGCTGTTACTGCAGGCTGGGTAGGTAAATAATTAAGGCAGATAGCTTCAGATCAAAAATAATGAGTCTGAGTTTTTTAATTTCACTTTTAGGACAACAGCGTCAGTCCATCTGCCTCCCCCTCCCCAACCTCCCCCCAGCAGTCATTTCATAAGCACTGGAGCACCACCTGTGATAACTCTTCCATTTCAAGGAAACTTTTCCTCTCACATCTTCTTTGAACTGTTCCCAGTTCTAGATTTCCTGATTAGCAGGAGGGCAAAGGAAGAATAAATATTCCCCTGGATGCTCTCGCAGTCTCCAATAGTTTGTGATTTTGAAACTTCTTGGGACATTTTGTGTTTAATATTTCCTGATGGATTTCTTTTCCATGAAATTCTCGACCCGAGCAAACATTTCACATTTACAACGTCTTGCTGCAAGAATGTCCACATCCGTCCGTGCCTTGTAGGAACTACCACTGCCTTTTGTTCCTTCTGAACCTGACACCTGCCAGCAGCATCTGACCATCTTTACTGGCAGTGGAAGGACCAAAGGGAAAAAAACACCTCCAAACTCCCACCCAAATCAACTTTATCCACATCTGTTCCTTGTCACCCATGATATGATATACCTTTTTCATACTTCCTATATTTTTTTTCTTCAGATTGCTTCTGGTTTTACTCAGCTCATGTTCATCATTTTACACGCGAAGTTTGGTTTGCCTTTTTCTGATGCCTCAAAGGCCTTCTGCATTTTTTTAGTTGATCCTTACCTTCACTATTCTAAGCAACTTAGTGTCATCAGGAAATCCCACCGCTAATGACCTCTCTTTCAATGCATACGCTGCACTGCACAGGTCCCCGGAGCTAACCTTACACCGCTGTGAACACTGACCAGCAATTGTTAGCTCCTTTTCATCCTTAACCATTATTTTTGTCTACGCAAGGACCTCCTACTTCATCACAAGGCTGCACAGCTTCTTCAGAGCCTGTCATGAGGGACTTTACCAAAAGTCTTTTGGAAACCCAGGAGAGCTATATCAACATGGATCTTCTTTAGTTGCCATTTGAAGTGGCACCAATAGCTTTGAGAGTCACAACCTTCCTTTAAAAAAAAAAAAAAAAAAATCATTCTGATCTTTCACCTGTATGTCACATCTAAAAATGTTTTCACTAATTCTATCCCTTAATATACTTTCTACTAAAAATCAGCAGCACAAAAAGGGCTGATACTGCAAATAGGAAAGGTAGAAAAATGTTTCTGGAACTGGAAATATTTAGCTGAACATGCTAACGCGGAGCTTTTTTGGCTCTCCTTTACTTTATGCCTGTCATCTTCATTTCCTCACCCTTCTTTATCTTTTGTTTGGGATAAAACTATTAGCAGAAGCAGGGATGGCAGAAAAAGGACTAAATTATTTCTTCCTTCTAGCAAGAGATGGCAAAGAGGCATGAGAAGATGGACACGACAGGACTTCTACTGGTATCTTCTGGGGAACCTGTCATTATTTTAGAATTAACCTGCTTTTGTCTCAATCCAGACCCTGTACCACAAAAGAGCATTCTTCCTTCCACTGTTCTGTACTTTTCATAGCTAGGGGTATGCAATCTAGCATCTCTAAGGCACTTCTTCAGGTGTTTTACACTCAAAAGATATACAACTTACAAGCAAAAGCAACTAACCAAAATCATACGGATAACTTGAATTCTCAGATACCTGCCTTATAAGTACTTTACTTACCACCTTTGTTTTTATTTTAATATGTTACTGCTAGCATGAAAGTTACTCATCATAAATGAGGACAGTTATTCCCTAAAAATTGCCCTAGAACTACATGAAAAAAGCAAAAAATAGTCATAACACAACAAGGACTTTCAGTGATTACTAACTTTCAGTCATTATTACGCATAACTATTTCAGTAGGTTAGCACAGAGGGAAAGAAATTTTGTCCCAAACTAAGATAGGCGGTCAGTAAATTTAATAGTCAGAAACTAAGTGAATAATAAAAAAATATCGTAAAACACTGAAGTGAAACGTGATCAAAATCGCAAAAGTACTGAGAAATATGAGTTTTCTGTGAACTCTTATTTTGTTTCAATTCAATTATCTTCTCTTCCAACTATGATCATGTATAACAATAACTTGCCTCTCTATAATAATTACATACTGACTGTGTGATTGGAATAGCCTGAAGGCTCAGATTTGGTTACACCTGCAGACTAAATTATAAGTATTATTAAAAGCAAATGAAGGAAAACTAGAATAAGACTAGCATTATACAAAGCAACACTGCTCTAGAATGCCTTATTAGGAAAATTACTAGTTTTCTCTTTAAAAAGAAGAAAGTATGAAGTTAAGAAAGGTACATCTCAGACTACTAAAGGCAACAGGTTTTGTGCCACCATATATTTTTATTGTAATGTTCTATTCCATTATAAAAGTGGAGAATATACTGTCTGTTTACTCTCTTTTTGTGAAAGCTGTTCAGACCTATTTTGTTTTGAGACACTAGTTTGAAATCTTGGCTGTTAAACACTGAGGTATTCTCAGCCTTACCTATAAGGCTGCCTCAGACAAGCACAGCTACTATTATTTTCCCCATATAAACTAGATGATATATCAACTTTATATTTGGGAAAGCCTGAATTTGGTCTTAATTTCACCGAAATTCACGATGTAATATTTTGAAGCTGCATATTTGTTTTGCATATTTAGGTAAGGCCTTCTTCCACAAAGAGAAAGCAGAAAGTCTCATCCTAGTTAATGCAGCACCTGCCCACATTGACAACGCGGCACCCAGACAGACAGACACAGGCGAGTTCTAAACTGTCTTGGTTGTCTCTGTAGTGCAGTGCAGTTCAGAGACGCTTACCGGGGCTTTTAACCCACAGCTTGGTGCCTAGACAGCTAGCCCTGCTTAAAGTGCTCCCTGTTCCCATTCTTTTGTTATTTCAAGAAAGCCCTTTCCCTCCTTCGAAGACTTAAGGCCTCTGTTGTCCCTTGTAAGATTATTCCCTCTTTCCATTTTTTGCCATTAGTTTCCTTTCTTTACACTTCTCTGTAATGACTCACTCTGCTCCCCTTTGGTTTATCCTAAGACAAAGATCTAAGACAAAGGCCAAAAATTCAAATAACCTCCTTAAACTCACCAAACGCAGTGTTTACAGTCACATCATGGAGTTTCCCTTTGACAGTTCCCATGATGTTCTCCCATGCGATCCATCTGTTCAAGGAAACAGGGTTGGCAAAGCCTTCTAATGAATGTTTTCCAAGCCAAGGCTAAAAGCTAGTACTTGATGTTCATACTCCTCTAATCTGTAAACCACTTTCTAGAACCTCAGCCAGACAGAGTAATTACATGAGGAATTATGATCAGCTTTCTCATTATCTATGTCATCTTCTTGTCTACCATCAGCTTTTTTTAGGTGCTCTAAGAGTGGCCTGTCCTTGCTTTCCCACTCTTTTTCCTACACAACTTCTGTTTGGCCATTTCTCACCTACAAAGGCATTTTCATGTGACTCACATGGTCGTCCCTCCAATTTACATATTTGAACTGAATCTTAACCTGTCTTTGTCAAATCTCCTCAGGGATATCTAACAATTGCTTCAATTCTATTTTTTCCTATTGCCCATTGGCTTCCAGGCCCTCCTTTTTTGACCTTCCACAAACATATAATTTGAACCCCTGGCAAAATTTCCAGATTCTTCCTATGTAACATTTCCAAGATCCGGCACTTCATATCCATTCAGAGAACTTCAACTCTCACCTGATGCTTCACCACATCATTTTACAAGTAACATTTTCTTCCACCTTGGCTGTTTTTCTCTGCTCACAACCTTTTAGACTACTGCTGCAAATGTAACTGTGAAATTGTTGTTTACACCATTTCAGGCATCTTTTTACATCTTCCCTCTCTAGCCCCTCAGACAGTCCTACCTCTTTCCATGTGTCTCATGAACAGAGGTATCAAGTTCCCACCTTCAAACAAACATCGCTTATTTCTCACATTTTCAGATGTACGGTTTTTGCTTTTCTTTCACACTGCCCCTTACACTCGCTGAGCTCTTTCATTCTCCCTTGCCTCAACCACTCTTTGCTTCACATTGCTGTGGTGGCTACCAAAACTTTACAATCTGGTACCCTGCATCGGTGTTAGGTAGTATGATGCTTTACTATTTCCTTGTATTCCCTTCTTCCAGTTGTCTTCAAAATGGAATTCTTAGAGCAAAGATCATATTTTAATTTGGGACTTTTCAGCATGAATTACAAGGGGTCTTCAACACGTGGTTAGAGAACTTGGCTTTATAGTCATACAAATGAGCGAAGAGCGATAACAATAAACTACCAAACGATATAAGGAACATACACTCAAAAGTTAAACAACTAAAATGTAACATATTAATATTCATTAAGATACTTTTCAGGGTTTGTGTATGCTGTAAACTGAAGTATTCTTTATTCCTTGAAAAAGCGATATAACATGTATCATTAAGGTCATGGTGAAAGGTTATTATCTAGCCAAAGAAATGCCTAGTAAACTCTTTTTTTTTAATATACAGAAAAAAAGCATTAATCGGTACTTCTTCATGTATTTGTGTCTACTCCACCCTTTCCTGATATTTGCACCTTTTCCCTTCTTATTTCCTGTCCCTAAACTCTTGAAATGATTTTGGCTGCACTCTCTATAGCTGAAAACCTGATACCAAGTCATTTGCTTGCAATGTGGAGATTTTTTGGAAGATGGGAAAAAAAGTTGAAAGGTGTTACCCTCTAAAAGCTTTAAATGTTATAGTCAGGATCACTTGTATCACGTTGTCATGCTGACACTCATCCTTTCTGTAATGTATTGTTTTGACAGTTTCTAAATTATTGATTTTAATCAATCACACCATGTAGTCTTACAATCAACTGAAGGTAAAAGAGAAAAAAGGTAGCTCTCAATCATTATTAGTTCTTTGTCCAAAAGAACTCTGGTTTAACTTTTGATCTTTATATTTCAGACAACGAAATCTATTTGCTTGAGTTTAAGCCTAACCATTGCTTTCTCTGGTAATTCAGCAACAGGATGACAGCATTGCCGGGTAAGTTACAATGCTTCCCACAAAAGACAGTAAAATCAGTTAGGATGATGTAATGGACAGACATCACCAATATCCAAATTATACTTCAAGAGATCTTGATGTGCTTACATGACTGAGCCCAGCTGCTGGAGGGATCCATCTTGTACATATATATATGTATATATAAAAATATATATATAAACTCACTAGTAAGCTTCTATACTGTCCATCCAGTTTGGGAAGCAGGATGAAGCCATTGGTGCAGTCTGTGTTCATTTGGGTACTCTGAGTATCTGTCTGCAATCTGTGTGGCTGTCGGTGTATCTACATATCTACACATGTGCACGGAGCGTGTGCGCGTGCCTGTCGGAATAAATCTTCAGCCTCACTACTGGTTGGACCTGGGGAGATGGTGCGGAAACAGCCTCGCTTCTCAGGTTGTTGGCTCTGGCATGATATATTTTCCTTTGACAATTTATATCAAGCTTTACTTTAAAAAATAAAATAATCCAATTTATATAAATATGTGCAAAATATACATATAATACATAATACATCCTACTTTTACGCTCTTAAGACAAATATCTTAAAAAAAAAATACAAAAACAAAAAACGTCTTACTGTTACCAGGCCTCCCACCCGAGCTGCTAAGTAGCTTCTAACTTTTGGAGCTAACAATACATCAAATCCGTCTCTTCACGTACAAACATTATCTGCTACCCTTGCTGCAGAGCAGTGAAACTCTGGAACTGTATGAGCACACATAGCCCGCACCAGATTCATCAATGAGGGAAAGGGTTCTCTGACCCGACGGAGCAGCCACCCAGCTACGGAGACGCTCAAGTGCTTCGTGCCGCTGGGATTTTCCTCGGCTGCCGCGTCTGTTCCAACCCTCAGGCACAGAAAGCCGTTTAACCCTGCTCCATGGCAGGAGCTGGCAGCCAGGGCCCGATTCACCCGAAGGCCACCAGAACAGCAAGGAACAAACGGGTCTGTCTGGGCAGTCGCGTACCCGCAATTCTGTTCCACAAAATGAAACCAAGCGTGACTGTGTCCGTTTTGATTTTTGCATGATGTTAATGCTGAACCTCTACTTTCCTCGAAAAGTGAGATCTGTGGCTTTCCTGGGCTTAGGCATTTTGTTAGTCCCATTCAGGCTAGGATAGAAAGATTAAACAGTTTGTATCTAATCCACCCATTCCCAGTAAAACTGCTCGCCATTACCTTGACAATTAACAGTAGCACAGGGAATCTCTCCCTGGAGCTGACGTCACGTTTGTGATGAAGGCTGGTTTTCTCCAAGTTCTTTCAGAACAACAAAACTTTGTTTAAGAAAACAAAGCAAATGGGGCAAATGGGAACCCTAATGAAGTTGGTGGAAGTTTCTGTTTTTAACTGCAGCAGATTAACAGCGTTCTATCCTAGGATTACATGGTTACAAGAGCCACTGTCAGCTGCCTCCTACTGCGCGCTCGGACTTCAACAGCAGTTGTGCCCCACCGTGTCTCTGGGAGCATCAGCTCATGACTAATAAAAGAAGGATTTTTTAAAACATGACTGTATTATTATAAATTTGTGCTAGTATCACATAGTAATGAAGATCTAATTTTAAAGGCATACTATCACTTTAAATATTTTTTCTGTCACTGTGTACTACTCAGTTCTGTTTCACATCTTAGGGTATTACAAAACGAAATGCTTGAAAACAGGGTTAAATACCTGCAGGATATAATTTTATAGCATTAGCTCTGATTATAAACATAAAGGTAACTGATGCATTGTAATAGAATTTTCTTATGACCCGGGCTAAAACTGTAAAATGTAAAGCTTCACACTGTGCTCACCGTGTTCAGTTAAAAGCAGAAAAAATAGTGTTGCATTTTCACTGCCATCAGCAGAACTGCCATCCTTTCTCACAGGGTTTTCTAATCCGTTCTGGCACCTAAGGCATTTGAACACTCGGTGGGAAGAAGTGAAACTGTGACGAAGGGAGTCTCATTTCAGATTTACAGTCCAATCACTCACAAAATCTGCCAATTCATTTTATAGTGTGTACTGTGAAAAGTCATTATTTAATATGAGCCTAAAAAAAATGTATTGGTGCAGTTTAGTAGCTTGACTTTGAATTAGAAAAGAAGGAGTAACACAGCATGTGGTATCTTTAAGCTTGTAGCGAGATGGCCCAGCATATACTTAAAATGTCCTTTGCATGTCTCAGTCAAGCACAGTATTTGTTCCACCAACATGCTGTTCTATTTCAGTTTTTTTCTATATTTTTTTTTAATGTGACTACTATATATGTATAAATCTACGTACGCATGTATGTGTGCTAAAAGAGCACAGCAATAAAAGACTAGCCTCAGGTTAGAAATGGTTTCCATTTCAAATATTCTCAGCTCAAATTGTTAGCTATTTCAAAACTTTTCAGGTATCAGCTCTTAGAGCTCAGAAGTAAAAAATATAAATTAAAAACCCCAATACATCTTAACCCACCAGTTCTCAGCTAATGGAAATCGTAACCACTCAAAACAGGTTAACTCACAAAACACCTTTTTTTACTTTATAGCTAAAGGACTTAGGGGAAAAAAAAAACCACTATAGGGACTGCGGACCCCTTAATCATGACTGTGACATGATACTGATGCTAACTTAGAGCTCCTAACTCTTCCCTCTCCTCCCCAATATGGCTTGCTTAGCTTGTGCTCTAAAGAAGGCAATTTCTCTACCTTATAGACCTGTCACACGCTAAGACAATAACTGAGAAAAAATTAACTTACACTAAAAGCAAATATCGGGATGTCTCAAGGTATATTTTCTACTTGTATCCAGCCCTGTTGACGCATGCTGCAGAATCAAAAATGCAATATGTCTGTACCTCTGAAAAACGCAATAAAGTGAGAAGGAGCTGGGCCATCCATCTTAGCTACGTGTAACAGCAGGAGCAGTGGTTTTGGAGCATCACCAAATCCACGCCTTGCTTTGCTGCTGACCCTCGCACAGCGTAACCTCGCCTGGGCTGGCCACGCTCCTATAGTCATTTCTGCTTCAGAGAACAGCAGCGCTGCAGCGCGGTTTTGCAGTCTGCAGAAAATGTCAAATAGCCTCAGTTCTGCACTGATACGAGTTGACTAATGACTGCATTTACAGCTGATCATGATGTTTTAAAGTTGCACTCTAATTTTTTTTGTATATTTTTATGTTACAAACTCACACACAATTTAGAACTTTGCAATTATTTAGCCTACTAACAAAATTAAAACATGAAAAATAAACCTCAGACAGGCTTGTAAGTTTTGGAAGTTTTTTTCTTTTTTTCCCTCCTTTATGTCTAATGCATTCTCTTTAATTCCTTACTTTTTATAGCAGCAGTTTGATATAATAAACCATAGTTTGTAAAAGCCATTAAGAATAAGCTTGCTAGTAGCAATCA
>Ga0181612_181559_pt1 | contig 15678 bp, 11 predicted proteins | sample HoacroProtozoa21_FD_119630 | JGI IMG/M metagenome (GOLD analysis project Ga0181612, IMG submission 119630) | Hoatzin crop microbial communities from Cojedes, Venezuel. Combined Assembly of Gp0051906, Gp0051904, Gp0051908
AATTCAAGTAGTTTGTAATTAACAATATAATTCATACCCATTCAATCGGTTTTGACATTTCTTGCGTGCTTTACTATAATTTAAACGCATAAATCCAATATGAAAGGTGAAAAATTTATATGATAAATCCTGAAGATAATCCTCAATTTGTAAATCAATTTTTGGAATACCAATTAACATATAAGCGAAAATCAATTAATTCAGTAAATGAATATAACGTTGATCTTCGCCGCTTCTTTCGCTACATGAAATATCATTTTCATCTAACCGATGAAGACACTCTTGAAAACATAAAAATAAATGATTTTACTGTTGATCAGCTAGCTGCGATTAAGCAAGAAGATATTCATGCTTTCATTACTTACCTTTCAATTAAGTGCCATTGTGGCCCTGCAACATGTGCTCGAAAGATTTCGACAATTCGAATTTTCTTCAAATATCATACTGTCACCACTCATCTTCTTGAAAATAATCCCGCACAAAACCTAGAAACGCCAAAGCTCAATAAAAGATTGCCAAAGTACTTAAGTTTAGAAGATAGTGAAAGATTATTGAACATATCTGCTCAAGACAATGATAACAAAAACAAGGAACGCGATTTTTGTATAATTACATTATTCTTAAATTGCGGTATGCGTTTATCTGAACTTGTTGGAATAAGTATTCCTGATATTCATTTTGATGATGCCAGGCTAACTGTTATTGGTAAAGGCAATAAGGAGCGAACTATTTATTTAAATAAAGCTTGCATGGATGCAATCAATAACTACTTAGCAGTGCGACCAGGTAATGCTAAGCATGATAGCAAAAATTCTGACAAAGCATTATTTTTAAGTAGTCAAAGACAACGTATTAGCAAGCGTTCAGTTGAATATGTAGTTCAACGCGAGCTACAACGTGCCGGACTTGATACAACTAAATATTCTGTTCATAAATTACGACACACAGCAGCAACTTTAATGTACAAATATGGGCAAGTTGATATTCGTGCTTTGCAAGAATTGCTTGGGCATCAAAGTATTTCAACAACTGAAATTTATACGCACGTTGATAACACCCAAGTACGATCAGCAATTGAGTCCAACCCGCTATCAGAATATAAGCCAAAAACCTAGAGCTCAAAACCTAAAATCAAAAATCTAAGTTCTAAAAGTTAGAAACACGAATCTACAATTTAGACACTAAAAATAAAAAACAAAATCTAAAAAAATAAAAATCTAAAATAAAAAACAAGTTCAAAAACACAATCAAAAGGAGGCTCTCTCGCCTCCTTTTGTTGTTTTAAATGTTCGTTTTATCAATTTCTTAATTCTATAGTTTTTCAAATTCTATAGTTTTTCAATTTCCTATTCCTATAGGTTTTCAATCTCTTATTCCTGTATTTTATCAATTTTTTATTATTATAGTGTTTTGCCTATAATATTGTTGACAGTATTCTTTTTCTGCTAATTATTCTTCTTCTGATTCGACATCTTCTGCAATTTTAGCAACTTCTTTCATTGTCTCCGATACTTTACCAACTTGCCTTAAAATATAGAAAGAATCAAATATACTTAATAATTGAGTCATGATCAATATGCTTCCTAATATTTTTGAGAAAAATTCAAATGATTGAGATGGATAGAATATCATAACTGCACCGAAAGTAATTGTTACTAAAGATGTAAATATCATTAGTCCCCAAGGTACGCTTTCAGAATGACGTATATTCATTGCCATTTGAATATTAAATATACCATTTAGTAAAATCCATATTCCAACTACTATTTGAATGTAATTTCTAAACAATTCAACATTACAGATTATTAAAAATCCAAAAATAAAATCAATAACCGCTAATGCTAGTTCATAACTGAAATATTTGAATTCATCTTTTACTAAAAAATATGATATTATATGAACAAATGCATCAACAACTAAAACCACTCCAAAAAGTGTTATAAATATTGTCATCGCTGCTGTTGGGTTAATTAATAATACAAAACCTACAGCTATTAACAAAATTGAAATTAATATTGAATTGCGACCAATTCTTCTAATATAACTCTCCATACATATCCTCCTTTGTATAACTAAAAATATAATAACACACTTAATTATTTTTTTTCAATACAATTTATTTTTTATTTAGTTTTGTTTTAATTTAAATCTTATATATTCTATTAGGATTAAGTTTATTTTTGAGGTTCTCAAATGGTTATACTAACTTTTAAAATTAAGTTTTTTAGTTTTTTAAATATTTATATTAACTTTGAGTTTCTCATAGATTGTAAGCTTATTTTATTTTTTCAAATATTTTAAATACGCAAAAATAAATTCATCAAGATCTCCGTCCATTACCGCTTCCACATTTCCTACTTCATAGTTTGTGCGATGGTCCTTAACTAAAGTATATGGGCAAAAGACATATGATCTAATTTGACTTCCCCACGCAATATCTTTCTGCACACCTTTTAAATCATTAATTGTTTCTAAATTTTCCTTTTCTTTAATTGCAATTAATTTTGACTTAAGCATCTTCATTGCGTAGTCGCGGTTTTGAAATTGGCTGCGTTGTGTTTGACATGCAACAACAATGCCTGTAGGTATATGCGTTAAACGCACTGCTGATGAGGTTTTGTTAATGTGCTGTCCTCCTGCTCCTGATGCTCGATATACATCCATCTTTATATCTTCTGGCGCAATTTCAATATCAATATCTGTATCAATCTCCGGCAAAACCTCAACCGATGCAAACGATGTGTGTCTTCTTCCGCCCGCATCAAATGGTGAAATACGCACTAAGCGATGAACTCCATTTTCGCTTTTTAAATATCCATAAGCAAAATTTCCTGTAATCTCGAAAGAAACACTTTTTAATCCAGCTTCTTCCCCAACTAAATAATCAAGCTCCTCGCATTTAAAATCATGTGCCTGCGCCCAACGCGTATACATTCTATAAAGCATTTGCGCCCAATCCTGAGCTTCTGTTCCGCCTGCACCTGGGTGTATTGTTACAATTGCGGCATTTTGATCGTACTTTTCTGAAAGCAAAGTTGAAACTTCTAATGCAGCAATGCTACTAGCTAAATCTTTTGCCAAGTTTTTTATTTCTTTTTCTTCCTCTAAGATTTCTTGCTCGGCTGCTGTCATCTGCGTTGTTTTTTCTTTTTCTTCTTCTAAGATTTCTTGCTCAGCTGCTGTCATCTGCGTCGTTATTTCTTTTTCTTCCTCTAAACTTTCTTGCTCGGCTGCTGTCATCTGCGTCGTTATTTCTTTTTGCTCATCTGTTTCTTCTTGAAAACTTTTTGTTTCTCGATTACTTTTGGTTCCTTGATTATTTTTGGTTTCTTGAGAATTTTTTGTTCCTTGATTATTTGATGTCTGCACATTATTGCAAGCTTCTTTATAAAATTCTATCAAAACCTCTAAATCATTTTTCTTCGATTTAATCGAATTGTATTTTTCAAGTTGCTTCTTAATAGCAGTAGCAGCTGCCGAAACAGCTGCTGAATTTTCTTGATCGTTCCAAAAATCTGGTTCATTCATTTGCGCTTCTTTTAATTTCAATTCTTCTTCAAGTTCTGAAATTTTAAGCGAAGCGGCAAGTTCATTTATTTTAGAATCATATTCAATTATTTTTTTATTGAATTCATCCAAGTCTATCATATTTTTTTATAGTCCTTTATATTATATCAGTATAACATCAGCATAACATCAGCATACATTCTGATCTTTGCATTTTTATATTAATTTAAAAATTGCAAATCTAGCAATTCTGATAATATCACATTGTGTTCTATTGTGGTACTCCGTAACATAATATTGAGCATTTTGTTGCGCCTGCAGGTAAATCAAGGGTTCCTTCAATTGGTGCTGTTCCTGGTTCAAGCACAATTCCATTTCCTACGCTATTAACAATGTCAACAATGTTTCCATCATCATTCAAAAACACAAATTGTATATCATCCAAAACCAAAGTTTTATCAGTAGAATTATATATTTGAATGTATACTTGCGTATCTGAGGTTTTGTCAGAAGCGGTTGCTAATTTCTCTACTGTATTTTCCAAATCGATTGCATTTGCATATACTTCAACCGTTGAGAAATCTGAAGGCAATCCACTTGTCGCGTCAACCTTAAACACATAAAAGTCTCCACTCATAAGTGCCGGAATTGAATTTATGGTTTTGGCAACTTCTACTCCGTCAGCATTTTTATAAACTATTGTATATTTAACAGCCTGAGTGCTTCCTGTATTATTCATTACAAAACCTAATACTCGTTGGCTCTCGACCTGATATGCTGCGTTGGTTGTAAATCCTTCATCTGATTGTAATGTTTGAGTTATAATCGAATTAGAATTATTTGTTTCTGCAACGGTATATCCATTTTCTACCGCTTTTGAAATCTCAGCTTTTTCAATGCTTCCCGACACCAAAATTCCTAATACTAATCCAATAACTATAAATATTAATCCAACTATAAGTATAGTTTTTGCTTTTCCTGAAAGTTCATTCATTTTTTCTTGCTCCTTTTATTTCTCTTTAGTGTTTACATTATATTTCATTAAGATGATAGGGTCAACTCTATTCTCTTGTTTTCATGTCGTCACATCTTCTAATGTCTTCAGTTGAAATACCTTGTTTAATCGCATTTTTAATTGTAGCTTTTACATATAGTTCTCCTACAAATTTTTTGGCAAAATCTTTTATTTTTCCGTATTCATCAAGCATTGTACAATTAGTACCCTTATGCCAAGATAATCTGTCGCTAATGCCCCACCCAGTAAATGCAGAAATTCCATATTTTTTTACACAATCAAATGTAGTTTTCCAAATTTGAGTATATCTATCTGAATTTATTGGTAACACTTCACCATTTTTATTTCTTCCAGGTGAAACATCCATTTCTGTAACCTGAATTTCTAACGGACTACAATTATTCTCTTGTAACCAATTTTGCAAGGCTAACATATCTGAATAAATAGCTTCTATATCATTTGAAGACATTGTTTGATTATAATGTGATTGCAGTCCCAAGCCATCTAGTATTGTTTGCGGTTTTCTATCAGCTTCAGTTCCTAATTCGTCCTGATGATCTCTTTCATAAACTTTTATTTTTTTTATAACATCTATTATAGCTTTTCTTTTTTCAGGATGCTCTTCTCCATATTCATTATAGAAAAGTTTTGTTCCTTCAGGTAAATTTTCTCTAGCAATTTTTAAAACTTCAATAAAATAATCTTCTCCTAAATATTCATACCATTTAGAATGTCTTATTCCATCTTTTCTTTCCTCTTGTGTTGGAGCATGAGGATTGTTTATATTATCAGTACATTGCATATTGGGTACAATTTCATTTAATACATCCCAACAATAGCACTCAGGAAAATGTTCTCCAACTGTTTTTATATATTCAACAAGAAATTGCTTCGTCAATTCTTTTCTCTTGGTTTGAAAATCTTCTTTAGAATGTTGATTCTCATATTCACTCATTGTCATTCTCAATTTTGCTTCTATATATTCATCAATTGCATCCGGAAAATGTTTGTGCCATACAAGGGTGTGTCCCCTTACATCTTTTTCGTGTTTTTGAGCATAATTATAAACGATGTCAGCAAATCTAAAATTATATTTGATTATAGGTTCACCTTTTTCATTAACATCGATACCAGCCAAAATAGCCGGCATCTTCATTTCTGCCTCACAAGTAAATGAAGTTAAATATTTATCAACATACTCTTTAGTTTTTAATAAATTCTCATATGACAACTTATTCACATCACCAAAAATATAAAATGCCTCTTTTTCATCGCTATTTGATTTTGGTAATTTAGTTCCCGTTCCTTCTGTTGTTAACCCTTTTTGATATTCAGAAATTTTGTTTCGTTTTTCCTGTTCACTTAAACTGTCATCTTCAATTATATTAAAAATATCAATTAATTGAAAACCTATACTTGCTCCTAACTTCTCCATCCAATCACCACCTATTTATTTCTTTTTATTAGCATTATTTGAATTCTTAACTTGTCCAATACATTTTTTCAAAAAAGACAACACCGTTATCGATGTTGCCTTTCCATTTGTTTGTCTTTTATAAAATATTGCCAATTTTTATAATACTATAAATATTAACAATGCTGTATATGTTATTCTTGCAAAGAATTTTGCAAAGACAACTTAAATGTATATACACTATTTTTCGTTCTCTGCTCCGGCTTTTCCATGGCAATTCTTATACTTTTTGCCTGAGCCGCACCAGCAAGGTTCGTTCCTGCCAATTTTTGGATGCTCATTTACAACCGTTCTATTTATTCCGCCTTCTTTTTCTGAAGTCTTTCCGTCTACTAATTCAATTGCTGTTTTTTCTTGTTGCAATTTAGCATCAGTAATTCTTGCTGTCTCTTGGCGTGATTGTCCTTCATCTCTCTTAGTTACATGCATCAATAGTTTAACAACGTCTGATTTGATATCATAAACCATGTCATCAAACATCTCGCCACCTTCGGTTCTGTATACAACTACTGGATCATGTTGTCCATAAGCTCTAAGTCCAATACCATTCTTCAATTCGTCCATGTTGTCGATATGTTCCATCCATTTTTGGTCAACAATCTTCAACATAACAACTCTTTCAAGCTCTTTTAACGACTCGCCGAATCTTTCGGTTTTTTCATCATATATTTTATGTGCAGTATTCTTTAATTCTTCCAAAACCTCATCAGCATCGACTTTCTCAGCTTTTGTTGTTTCTAATGTTTCAATACCGAACTCATTAAATACTTCAGTAGAAAATCCCTCAAGATCTTTTTCATGCTCGTTAATATATAACGCAACTGTTGATTCAGCAACATCATCAATCATTGAATCAATATTATTTTTTAGGTTTTCACCGTCAAGAACTTCTCTTCTTTGTGAATAGATGACTGTTCTTTGTTTATTCATAACATCGTCATAATTCAATACATTCTTTCTAATACTGAAATTCAAGCCTTCAACTTTCTTCTGAGAATATTCGATTGTTCGGCTGATCATTCTTGATTCGATTGGCATATCATCATCAATTCCAATTTTGTTATAAACTTTTGCAATTGTTTTTCCACCGAAAACCTTTATCAAGTTATCGTCCAAAGCAACGTAGAATCTTGATTCACCAGGGTCTCCTTGTCTACCTGAACGTCCTCTCAACTGATTGTCAATACGTCTTGACTCATGTCTTTCAGTACCAATAATTTTTAATCCGCCAGCATCGATTACTTTTTCTCTTTCATCGGTCATGCCTTTGCTGAATTTTTCAACTAATTTTTTGAACTCTTCTCTTCTTGCTAGAATTTCTTTATCATCGGTTTCGTTGAATGCAGTAGCTTCTTCGATTTCTTCATAATTATATTTGTTGCGCATCTCTTGTCTTGCAAGATATTCCGCATTACCACCTAGTACGATATCGGTACCACGTCCAGCCATGTTTGTAGCAATTGTAACTGCTTTGTATTTACCAGCTTGAGCTACTATTTCAGCTTCTTTCTCGTGGAATTTAGCATTTAAAACCTGATGAGGAATTTTTTCTTTCTCAAGTAGTTTGCTTAATTTTTCAGATTTTTCAATTGAAACTGTACCAACTAGTACTGGTTGACCTTTGGCATAGCTTTCTTTAATATCTCTAACAACAGCTCTAAACTTAGCGTCTTCGGTTTTGTAAACAACATCAGGGTGATCAACTCTTATCATAGGCTTATTTGTAGGAATTTCGATAACGTCTAATTTATAGATTTCCTCGAATTCTTCTTCCTCTGTCATAGCAGTACCAGTCATACCTGACAATTTGTTATACATTCTGAAGTAATTTTGGAATGTAATATTTGCCAATGTTTTAGATTCGTCAGCAACTTTTAAATGTTCCTTCGCTTCAATTGCTTGATGCAAACCGTTGTTGTAACGGCGTCCATACATGATACGTCCCGTAAATTCATCAACAATCAATACCTGTTTATCTTTTACGATGTAATCTACATCTTTTTTCATTATACCATGTGCTCTTAATGCTTGATTAACAGCATGTACAAGTTCAGCATTTTCAAGGTCATTGAAGTTTTCAAGGCCGAATTCTTTTTCAGCTTTTGCAATACCTTTTTGTGTAAGTGCTGCCGACTTTGCTTTTAGGTCAATGATATAATCGTAATTTTCGTTGTCGGCTTCTTCTTCAAAATCCTTAACATCTTCTTCAATTAAGGTTTTGGCCTCTAATTTAGCAACGAAAGCATCGGCTTTTTTGTACACATCAGAAGCTTCGTTAGCTCTACCAGAAATAATCAATGGTGTACGAGCCTCATCAATTAAAATACTGTCAATTTCGTCGACAATACAATAATTCAATTCTCTTTGAACCAACTGATTCTTATAAACTACCATGTTATCCCTTAGGTAATCAAAACCGAATTCGTTGTTGGTTCCGTATGTAATGTCGCAAGCGTAAGCTTCTTGCTTCTCATTTGGCTTCATTCCAGCTATTATCAAACCAACACTTAGTCCTAAGAAATTATATAATTTGCCCATCCATTCACTGTCACGTTTAGCTAGGTAATCGTTGACAGTTATGATGTGTACGCCTCTTCCTTCTAGCGCATTCAAATATGCAGGCAAAGTTGCAACTAAAGTTTTTCCTTCACCAGTTTTCATTTCTGCGATTCTTCCTTGGTGTAAAACAATACCACCAATCAACTGAACGTCGAAATGTCTCATTCCTAATACTCTTTTAGAAGCTTCTCTGACAACAGCAAAAGCTTCAGGAAGTATGTCATCTAATGTGTGGCCATCATCTAGCAACCCCTTGAAATACGGAGTTTTTGCTTTCAATTCTTCATCACTTAATTTTTCAAGCTCTTCCTCATATCCATTGATTTCCTTGACAATTGGACTAAATCTTTTAACTTCTTTTTCACTATATGATTTAAATAATCCCATTTAATGTCCTCTTTCCTTTTGCAAATTTTGTTTTTCTATTTTATTTCTGCTTTTGTTTTAATTTAGTGCTTTGTGCATGTTTGACTTGATTAACTTCAAATTTGATTAACGCTAACATTGCTCTCAACTATATAGCTAAAAAATAATATAGTCAATAAGCCCAAGTACCTGCTTAGTTTATCAATAAGCCTAGAAAAAATCAACCAAAAAACCTAATTTCTTGCAAACTTTTAGTTGCGTTTTCTTAGTTTGTATTTTTTTCGCATATTCCTTTATTTTTATAACTACTCACCCATGTTAAAGTTTATTTTTATGGCTACTCGCCTATATCAAAATTAATTTTTTGTTGTAATTCTTTCAAAACCTTCTTTGCTGACTCCTCTACTGTTTTGCAATCTGTAACATCTACTTTAATCGTTTTGTCACATGTATTATTATATCCGGCCTCTTCATGCATTTTATCTCTAGCTTCAATTTCTTTTTTAAGCTCTTCTTTACTGTAACGCCCTCCATATTGATGATACCTTCTTTTCACTCTGCTCTCTATAGAAGCGGTTATATATACATGTGCATCAAGATTAGGATATATTCTCACTAAATCTCTTCCTGAAACTATAACGTTATTGGTATTTTTTAAGTCATCAATCATTTTTCGCGCAAACGCATATAATTCTTCTGTGTTGGCTCTTTTGGTATATTTGCTGACATTTTTTGAATTGCTTCGAGATTGAAGTTTAGCTTCATTTATTTTTTTGTCTTTTATATAAATTACCGTTTTCTTATTTTCAATTTTAAACGTAACTTTTAATTGCTTCATCAATTTCACTGCATCGATTTTTTTGCCTAATAGAATTTTAATTATTGCTACCCAGCCATGCGGATTTGTCTTTGCTGCCTGTATTATTGCTCTTGCAATATTTCCTGCATCGGCAAACACTGCATTATCAATCATATCAGTCAAAGCTTCACAAATTGAAGTTTTCCCTGCTGCTACATCACCCTCGATACAAATTACTTTATTTTTGTTGTCTGTACTCATTTTATTCCTTTTTACATTTTCACATTTCTTTGCGCCATTTAGCATTTATTTTTTATTATTTTTTTTGCTCTATTTAGTACTGTTTTCAGTTTTATTTTACAATTTAGCAATATTTAGGTTCTATTCATTGTCCAATCAACCTGCTGTCTCTTACTTCTATTCCTTATTTCAAATATGTTTTTAAAAATTTTCCTGTATAACTATTTTTTACTTTACAAATTTCTTCTGGAGTTCCTTGTGCAATTATATTACCACCATTGTCGCCTCCTTCAGGACCTAAGTCAATAATATAGTCGCAGGTTTTGATTAGGTCAAGATTATGCTCGATCACAATTATTGAATTTCCCTTATCTGCTAGTCTTTGTAAAATTTCTACTAATCTTTTTACATCATCAATATGTAGGCCTGTTGTAGGTTCATCAAGAATATATAAGGTTTTGCCTGTTTGTTGTTTAGATAATTCCGTGGCCAATTTAACTCTTTGGGCTTCTCCTCCAGATAATGTTGTGGCTGGCTGGCCTAATTTAATATATCCTAAACCAACATCATATAAGGTTTGTATTTTATTTTTGATTCTAGGCTGATTTTTAAAGAATTCTAAAGCCTCTTCTACATTCATATCTAAAACATCAGCAATTGATTTTCCTTTATATTTTACCTCTAGTGTTTCTCTATTATAACGTTTGCCATGACACACATCACACGGAACATAAACATCGGAAAGAAAATTCATTTCTATTTTTATAATTCCATCACCATTGCAGGCCTCGCATCTTCCACCTGGAACATTGAAGCTAAAACGTCCTTTCTGATATCCTCTCATTTTTGCTTCATTTGTTGTTGCAAACATATCTCTAATAAAATCAAAAACGCCAGTATAAGTTGCCGGATTTGATCTTGGGCTTCTTCCAATCGGCGATTGGTCAATATTTATCACTTTGTCTATATTTTTTAATCCTTTTATTTGCTTACAACTTCCAACTTTTATTTTAGCATTATAAATTTCTTTATAAGCATTTGTATATAGTACATCGTTCACTAATGTTGATTTTCCAGAACCTGAAACTCCGGTTACACACACAAACTTACCAAGCGGAATTTTAACATTTAAATTCTTTAAATTATGTTGTTTTGCTCCTATTATTTCTATTGTTTTTCCATTACCTTTTCTTCTTGTTTTAGGAACTTCAATTTTTTTCTTGCCGGACAAGTATTGTCCTGTAATCGATTTCTTAACTTTAGCAACTTCCGAAGCGGTACCTTGAGCCATTATTTCTCCACCATGGATGCCTGCTCCTGGTCCTATATCAATTACTTGATCAGCAGCTTTCATTGTGTCAGTGTCATGTTCTACCACAATAACAGAATTTCCTTGATCACGCAATTTCTTGAGTGTTGCAATTAACTTATCGTTGTCTCTTTGATGTAGTCCTATACTTGGTTCATCTAATATATACATAACTCCCGTCAAACCCGAACCAATTTGTGTTGCAAGTCTTATTCTTTGCGACTCTCCACCTGATAATGTTGCGGCACTTCTTGATAATGTCAAATAATCCAACCCTACATCTATCAAAAATTGTAATCTTTTATCAAGCTCTTGAATTATTTGTTCTGCAATCATTTCATTTTTCTTGGAAAATTTTAAGTTATCAATATAATCTTTGATTTTTACTATTGATAAATCTGTTAATTCTTTTATATTTAATTTGCCTACTTTGACCGCCAAAACCTCTGGTTTTAATCGTGCACCCTTGCATGATGGACAGTCCATTTCACTCATATACATTTCATACCATTGAAGCATTCCTGCTGAGCGAGTTTCGTTATGTCTTCTTTCTAGAGTTGGAAGTACTCCTTCAAAAGGAACTTTTGTATTTTTCAATCCAAATGCTGAACGATATTCAAAATTTATTGCTTCATCTCCAGTTCCATAAAGGATTTTATCCATAAACCAATCAGGCAAATCTTTTATTTTTACGCCTTTTATTTTTACTCCATAATGTTTTCCGATAGATTCAAAATACATTTTAGCAACAGTGTCATTCTTTTTTAACGTAGATGATCCAAATAATTTGACCCCATCATATAGTGTTAGGTTTTTGTCAGGCATAATTAAGTCCGGATCCATTTTTAGCAAATAGCCTATGCCAGTACATTCCGGGCAAGAACCTTGAGGATTATTGAATGAAAACATTCTTGGCGTTAATTCTTCAAAACTAAATCCGCATTTAGGACAAGAATAATTTCCACTATATAATTTTTCATCTGCACCTTGAATATCAATTTTAACTAATTGATTAGCTTCATTAAGTGCAGTTTCAATTGATTCAGTTAATCGAGCACGTATACTTTCTTTAATCACTAATCTGTCAATAACGATTTCAATTGTATGCTTGCGCTTTCGATCAATTTCAATATCATCCGATAACTCGTACATTTGTCCATCGATACGTACTCTAACAAAGCCTTCTTTTTCAAAGTTTTCTAATAACTTTTTATATTCTCCTTTTTTATCACGTATAACCGGTGCCAAAACCTGAATCTTTGTTCCTTCTTCCAATTCCATAATATCATTAACAATTTGATCTACTGATTGTTTTTCAATTTTTGTTCCGTCATTTGGACAATATGGAACTCCCACTCTGGCATACAACAATCTTAGGTAATCATATATTTCAGTCACAGTACCAACTGTTGAACGCGGATTTTTAGAAGTGGTTTTTTGATCTATTGAAATTGCTGGTGATAATCCTTCAATATATTCTACATTAGGTTTATCCATAATTCCCAAGAATTGTCTGGCGTATGATGATAACGACTCAACATATCTTCTTTGGCCTTCAGCATACAATGTATCAAAAGCCAATGAAGATTTTCCAGAGCCAGAAAGCCCTGTTATTACTACAAATTTATTCTTTGGAATAGTTATATTTATATTTTTCAAATTGTGCTCACTTGCACCTTTTATTACAATATTTTCAAGTGCCATTATTTTCTCCAATCAATTATTCTATGAATTGATTCCTTTCTCCGAGGCACATTTTATCATAATTTAAGCCAAAAGAAAAGAGAAGGAATTCTCCTTCTCTCTTCTTTGAGTCTTAGCTGATGACCTCTTTGTTGAGGACAGCCTCTTTCGAGGCTTCTTCCTCTTCCTCTTTTTTCCATTCATGGATCATGTCCATGAATTTCTCGTAATCTGTTTTTTCCGGCTGCTCATTCTCTCTGATTTGAGCCTCCGTCAGCACTTGGATTCCAGGTGCTAACAACCGCACTCTTTCTTCGTGCTCCGGTTCGGGGTCATCTGCAGTGATCCAATTAACTGTCCACTGTTTGTTGTTTCTGTTGCACTGACTCATTTTCTGTTACCTCCATATCAGTGATTTCATTATAGCACTTTTGGTAAAATTATGCAACAAATTTGGTATATTTTTCTATCTTTTTATTCCATCCTTTTTCACTTGCTCCTCACATCTTTTAATTTTATTTTTTGTTTACTTAAGACATTATCCTTTTAATTAACATTTGTTACTATAAAGTTGGAAGTTTGCAACACATGTTACAAATATTGTGTTATAATAAAGCTATCTAAAATAAGCGAAAATAATATCATCGTAAAATATTATTTAAATTCGTTTAATATTTTATTCTTAGGAGGAATCATATGGAAGAATTCGAGCAGGACAAGCTTTTAGAAGTACTAAAAGAAATTCGAGAAAAATATAAGGAAGAAATTTTTCTTGGCAAAATAGAAATTCAAGACATTTCGCTGATAAAAATCAACGACGCTAAAGAGATATACAAAATAAGTTTACTTGATAAGGATCCCCAATCTGAAATTTCGGAACAAGTTCGTGATGAATATTATAGCAGAACCTCATCTATTCAATCAGATAAACAAGATGACAAAAATAATTTATCTAAAATTCAAACATATTCAGACGAGCAAAAAAATGCATTAAAAGCAATTAATCCTGAATTATATGATGAAATAATAAAAAATGAAAATGAAAGAACCGAAGCGGAAAATGATCCCGAAAAAGTGACTTCACTACAAGATTTAATTGAAGAACAAAAAAAACAATTAAAAGAAACTGCTGATTCCCTTGATATGACACCTGAAGAAGTCGCCGACTTTACTGAATTTAATGCTGATGATCTTAAGTATGATTTAAATGCTGAATCATTTGATAATCAATTCCATTCTCAAGAAATCGAAGGAAATCAATATTTAGATACCTATCGCACTTTAAATGAAATCATTGGTGAAAATTATGACAGCTACAAATTTGTAAAAACTTCAAGTGGCCAAAATATTATTTTAGGAATCAATAAAGACGGTTCTGCACAAATAATTGATAACGATAATATTGTAGTTGCAAATGAGCCTTTAATCACACTAATGCGGATTGACAACGGGCAAACCTCTACTGCAAGCGTAGTTGTAGCATTTAAATTAAAAGACAACGCTAAAAATGAAGCTAATGACAAACTCTTCGGAGTCTGCAATCGAGATGGCCAATATGCTAGCTTTTATGCACGCGGTGGAAACAATGGTGAAAGGCCAATCGGAAGAACAATTGATAGTCTTAGTCCAAAAGCACGCTACGATAGTCAACTTTTGGATTCTGACCAAATAATGGATGGAGATTTAAGTGATGTTAAAGATGCACAAGAAATTGCTCAATCAAACGACATGGGTGAACAGAAAGAAACTGATGATGTCACAGAAGCAGTAAAAAGAGGTAACACCGATAGTGCTGATTATCAAAAAGGTTGTGATATATTGTCTAATTATGTACGCCGAAAAGATTTGGACAGCTCAGATTTAGTTCAATTAGAAAATGATTTGCGTGAATATTTAGAAAATGACAGATACAGTGATAACAGCGTTGAAACAATTTGCAGAATGGTAATAAACGATTATGAAAGAAATGAGCATCTTCATTTCAGAAAACCGTTCTAAAGAAAAGAGAGGGAAATTTCCCTCTCTTTTCACGAGCCGTCAGTGAGATTCCGGATCTAAATCACTTGTCGCTCGACAAGGATAAGGTTCGTTCTTACTACCGGCTCCGGCATACCGGACACTTATCTTTCCCCCCGAAGTCCGGATAAGGACCAGTTCGGATTGTAGTTCCGGAATTGCATATTCCTTGCAAAAGCTTGGATATGCAAGATGCATCGGGACATTGTTAAAATGCCCGATAATGCAACAGGCTTGACGAAGAATTACTTCTTCGACAAAATACAACAAGCTATCAAGCTGTTTTTCGGTTAAGATAACTCCCTCAATCGAATAAGCTTTTTTTATGAACTTTCTTGCTGTTTTTCTTCCATCTTCTCGCAAAACCCAAATTGAATTGGGTTCGACTCTTAGACAGAACGACTCAAAGTTGTCTGTGTCTCGGTCTTCACGATAAAACTCGTTTTTACGTTCCCTGGGGGGCTCTGGGACAATGAGTTTTGTCGCTTCCAGTCTCTTCTCTGCTTTTACTTTCAGACTTGAAACCCGGATCTTTTTTGCCATATTTTAATCCTCCTGTATGACGGGATTATATCACCGTTTACATAACTTTTCAATTATTTTTTTTATTTTGCAGTCGCTTTATTTTTTCTTTTATTTTTTTATTTTTTTATTTTTTTATTTTTTTATTTTTTTCACTTGTCTGCTTTTTAGGTTTTAACAACTTAATA
>Ga0181612_118294_pt1 | contig 15677 bp, 7 predicted proteins | sample HoacroProtozoa21_FD_119630 | JGI IMG/M metagenome (GOLD analysis project Ga0181612, IMG submission 119630) | Hoatzin crop microbial communities from Cojedes, Venezuel. Combined Assembly of Gp0051906, Gp0051904, Gp0051908
TGACCTGGTCGGTGGAGCCGCCTGTGCCGCCCAGCCTTGCAGAGCTGAGGCAAGTGAGGGAAACGTGCTTTGCCTGGCCCGCAGCTGCCTAAGGCAAACTGCTTCCCTCCATGCAAAGGGCTGAAGCGTACGCATATATACTGTGAAAGTTGTGGAGGGACTTGCCGAGGTGTGAAATAGGTTCATCTTACTTCTGTTCTGAAACCACGAAATGCCAAAATGTAAAACGTCTGCTCTGCAAGTGAACTGGTGAGAGCCCCCGCTGTGTAGTTCCGCCCAGTACGGCCCAGGCCGCAGCGCTGCTGGAGCCGCAGCCTTGCGGGCACGGCCATGCCTCAGCCCGTCCAGCTGCACGGAGCAAGGCTCTGCATCGGATGTCAAGCTTAGTCTATCTTTTTCTAAAAAGAAAACAAAACAAAAAGCCCCTGGAAGAGCGGGTCTAGGTGCAGAAATCTGCTTCGCGATTCTGTTTTTGAGGCCGTCCGCCGGCTGACCAGGGTAGCTGCACCTGTGACCAGCTTTGCTGCAGAGATCTCCCAAGAAAAATGCAAAAGTGATCAGCACATGTTTGCCTTTCATTTAGCTCTGTCATCCGGGAAGAAGATACAGATAGTATCAGGAGCAACGAAAGGTACATTCTGATATTATTTTCAAGTTTTTTTGTCTAGACAGAGAGGAGCAACCACTTGTATCTCTGTGGAACACGTACAGCCCCCCTCCACGCTCACATCCTAGGCTGAAGGCCAGAGGGAGGTAGTAGGCTGTCTATATTAAAAAAAAAAAAAAAGAAAAAAGTTTGAAACCACCACCTACTCATCAGGTGACTGGAGACTGTGGTTGTAAAATGTGCTGCAGGCAGAAGTTCTGAAAAATCCCAGAAAGTGTTGAAAACATCTCTAAACAAGGTATTTTTCTCCTGCACCTTTCTTGCTAAAGGTCCCAATTGCTGCCAAGAAAACTAGTGAGAATGTTAGCTGCCAAATAAAAAATTTATGACAGTGTTTGGCAAAGGATTGTATCACTGCTTGTTTTATGCTTTTCCACAAGGCTCTTGAAGGGCTGTTGGACACATACAGCTCACTGATCACTGTGCTTTGTCTGTTCTTTAATATATTAAAAAAGCAAGCTCCAATAAAGTATGATTTAAACAATACATATTTTTTCTTTTTACAGCCTCCTATAAGTGCTTGCTGTGGTGAGAATATAATTTCTAAACAACATTCCATATATAAAAATTGTTTTAAAAGCCCTTTACCTGACAAAGTTACTTATTATTTGAGTCACTTTCGTAGTAAAAATACATGAATTTTTCAATTAAAAATGTATTGCTTTGGCTATTGTGCTTGTTATACGTTGGAGTCTGGGCCAATAAACCGCCTGTTAAAACATAAAGAGGTCCATTCAGTCAAAGTTGTGCCTGCCATTTATGTTTCAAAAACCGAGAAAATAATGTGTTGGAATTGCATTGCTCACCAATATCAATTAGGTTTTCGGCTGCGTCATTAAATTAATGTTGGGGGAGAAAGTTGTTCCGGTGGATTTAGCAGAAAAAATATATTTTTGAATATAGAGTTAGCACACTGACAGTAATAATTAAGCTGGCTGGTGCCGAAGCAACACCCTTAAAAATATTTTCCTTGTCTGAAGAAACAAAATTGTCTGCCTCTATCTTTTCAAACCAGTTATCAGATTAGGCTTCCAGCTGATAATTAGTGCTGTTTAACACAGATCTTGTCATTCGGAAATCTCAAAGCCTGAACCGTTTACTTTTTCTCATTGTCATGTACTGCTGGAGGTGGGAGCTTTCGACTGTGGAGCTGCACCTCCCTGCACCATTTTGTAAGGAGGCAAAGAGCCTCCACTTCTCCCCGGCGGCCAGGAGCCGGTGGGCCACAGCGCTGGTGACTGTTCCCCTTTGAAGGGGACAGCCAGAGCACCGCGACCCTGTGCTCTCCCCAGGGCACCGGCTCTGCACCACGCTTGCATCACAGCAAATATTCGAGAGCAACCAACAGCACTACAGATGCTGTATGCCTTGTATATGTTTGTGTATTTCATGGTGTTTGATATAAAGTACTCAAGACAGACCAGCATTAAGAGGATTATTTCAGACAGCATTAGGAGTTAATTTACAGAAGATTAGCTCTAAATCGGGCAGATATCATAAGCAAATTAGCATCAGTTGTAAGAGATTCAGAATCAAAATGTGTGGTTTTTAGTTTCTCCCTGTACGTACTTAGTGGATGAGTAGTATCTTTAGTAGTTTCCCATACTAAGGTGTTACATCTCAAATAGTGAAGAACAGGTATTCTTTTTTTCTACATGCACGCTATTTATTATGATGCTGTTTATTGGCAGTGAAACTGCTTAACTCCAAATACCCTTCCTCTGCTGAATATTTTGTATTTTGTGTCATTTCTTTATTGAGTAATGTTTTGTTTGGTCCAAGAAAGGATGTCTCCGTGGTGTGTTATAATATTTTTAAATAGGTAATATGCAGCTTTACTTCAGAGTGACATACTTAATCCTTTTTTTCTGTTAAAATGAGTCACATTTTAATGCCAACTCATAAAAATGAAGGAGTGTATAAAATGCTACGTACTAGGGTGAAGATTACAGCTACTTAAAAATAGCATCCTCAGTCTTTAAGCTTGTAAATTATAAATTTGGTTTATTTCCACAGGTCTGTGGTTAATTTGTATGAAAAAGCAGATTCTGTTCTTCAGTCAGCTTTCCAGACGTATTTTTCTGGCTGCAGACAGGCATGAACACCTATCCAGTCCCTTCTCAGTATCACCGTTCCAAAAATGCTTGCCCAATTAGTGGAGAAGATGATGAAATGCATTGGGCCACGATGTTAGCGTCTGTGCCCTGAGTTGTACTTGGGATTCTGAAAGTTTTGAAGTCTACGAAAAGGATTCCCATCTTTGGAGAAATTTGTATTCTGCTCTCCCAAGAGATATTAAACTGCTTACTCTTCAGCATGCTCCTGAACATTTGTTTTTTTAAGTGGGGAGGGAAGTCTGGGCAGTGTTTTACGATTTTTGCCTTTCTTGATGGACCAAATTCTTCTTGACGAGGTTGGCCTGAGGTCATGAATGTCTCCCTGTTTTCACTGAGAGGAATCTTCCCTCCTTCCACGAGATCACGAAAACTTGCACCCGCTCTAAGCCAGGTTGGGCTTGCAGGTCCCTCTGGTTGCAAGATCTGCAGGTGCTCTTGCACTTTGACTTTGTGCCCCGTAGTTTTACAGAATGCATGGAGGCTCAGCATGGTTATTAAACTGAGGTGTCTGAGGTCATAACAAAGTAGAGGCATTTCTGCTCCCCTAATAGAAATACTGTAACATGCTGAAAAGAAAATACTCTAATAGTGGCAAGTATCTCCTGTCAACTAATTTGATAGTTCTCTATCAGGTAAACCATTTGTGAATACATCGATTCTTTTTATTTTTCACTGTTCTGTCTTCACTATTCCCAGGTTTTCTCTGAACCAGTTGGGCAAAAATTGATTTTTATTTGTTCCACTGGCCTTGTGGAAAATTAGCTTATGAACTGGTTTTTATAGGAAGACTCAAAGCACAGAACAGGTTGAAAAATAAGCCTATAGCAGTCAAAATTGTTGTCTGAAATGTCTTCAGACTGGAAGGCTGAATTTATTGCTCAAAACAAGTACTAGCAATGTGGAGGTGTGCAGTCCTGCTCATTATCACTGGAAAAGGGGGAACCAAAAAGCACAGTAAAAAATTAAATTTTAATAATGCTAGTGATATTTTCTAAATCCTTCTTGACAGAAAGATTCTCATTATTTTTATCTGTCTCAGAGTAGGCTCTTTTAATGCCATCTCACAAATGGCCTTAGCCATGATTGTTTTCCTTTCTTTTATAGCATTTGAAAAAAATGAATATATACCAAAAAAAAATCTATTCTATCATTCAAGAAGTGCCATGAAATGGTAACATTTTGGATAGCACATCTTCAGCAACAATTGCTGCAGATGCCTTCAGGTTTTTACAAAAGAGGTCAACATTGTTAAGACAATTGCAGAAAACTTGCCATACACAAAGACGCCCAGTCAAATATGGGGATATAACAGGATGAGGTGATCAGGGGAAAATAATGCAAGCAAAGTGTTTGTGTCCAGTCTCCAGCTTCCTCACACCCAAAAGCTGTAGATTAGTCATTAATTAAAGCGAAGCAGGGCGAAAGATGTTGCTCTCTTCCATCTGTTGAAGATATATGTTTTAGTGAGTTCTAATGTTTATGAAAGTTGATGAAGTGCCGACGTTAGACATTTTTGGTTTCTTTAAATTGCACAGAATGTAAATTTAACCATATTTATCATAAAAGCAAATGTGCGATCATGTATGTTCTTGTCATTTTGTAGCTTGCATACATTTCTTCTGCTGGAGAAGTAATTGCTTTAGCTTTGAGTGCTGACGAGGGGGTTGGGGTTGGGGCTTCTTTCTCCTGCTAACCGTTTGGGGAGCAGGGCTTCATGCAGCCAGTGTGCTGAAGAATGCCATGACGCTGACAGCTGGGCTATCCACCCTCCCTCAGAGCTCTTTCTAAAGCGCCTGTAATGTTTGCTAAGGCCTATGGTTCTTAGTCATGCTCAGGTGACTAAATGTGTGATTTGTTCTTCTTGATACTTCAGTACCCTGAGAAAGGCTGGTTGGAGATTAAAACAACCTTGCCTCCTTCCACTCGCAGTTGCCACTGCGCACGTGATCTTCATTTAGACTTGCCAATGAGATCTGGTGTTGCCTCTGCTTTGCATGAAATGAATTAATCCCCCTCCAGTTTTGGCTGGAGAGTTTCCGTGGCCCTGGAAGCCACCCGCGGTTCCTCCTAATGACAGTAATAATCTAATTGGTTCCCTCCATGGAAGGAGTGGATACGGAGACAGGAGAAAGCTGAAGTTGCATCACAACTGTGCAGAGAAAAGTTCCCTGTCAGGGTCTCTCATCAGCAGAAGGATACTTCTCATCCTTCAGAATTGCCTTCCCGGATGCTTTAAAACTAAGCAACTACTAAAATCTGAGCTAGCGGAAGAGGTACAGTACCCTTCTCTTTTGCCTTTTTATCCTAGGTCCCACGTCCATGAGGCCTTCGTTCAGGCTTTCCTTGTGCTTGCAGTTTGCATGCTGCAGTCTGCATGCGCTTGCCTTCCAGTCATTGCTGTAGATCTCTCTCCCTCCTATGCCACCCTGTCCCTCCTCGCTGCCCCCAGACGCCAGTGATCACCTGGGTAGAATGTGCACCTCCGGAGACTGGCGGTCCTGGAGACAGGACTCATGCAAGCTCTGATCTTCCTGATGGCTTCCAGATATCACCATACTCCAGTGCTGTTCGTATGGTTTTGTTACATTTGGAACATATTGCAAGACTTCAATTATAGATTAGGTATCTCAATAAGTATTTTAACTGTCAGCTATCATAAAAATAATTTTGAATTTTTGTCAAAATTGTCAGAAGATGACACAGCAAGGTAAAAACATAGTTCCTTGAGCCAATGAAGCCCACCACATTCCAGGAGGCATTCATCCCACAGAGGGATGTCTCTCCTATCTCTCACTCCTCCAGAAAAACTGTCAAAGGAGAAGTATATTTGATTCCAGTCAGAATTTCATTAAAGGGAGATGATGAATCAAGGTATTTACTGGCTAATTATTGATTAACATCTTCTGCTTTACGGGTGGGTTTAATCTCTGCAATATTTCTGATTAATGGGAGATTACAGACACTTTACAATATGATAACGCCTTTCCTGTATGTTTTTGCCTTCAGAGCTAGCAAGCTTTCTGGCTTGGGCCTCACGTTCAAGCTCTGAGGGATATTCATCCTTAATCTGTAGGCACCTAAACTAGCCAGCTAACTTAACTGACTAGTTCTCCTGGGATGCATATATAGCCAGGAAAAAGAGAAGGCAGTTGAGCAGGACTCTATCTTATATACGTGGGGAGCTGAGAGAGATTAGCTAGATATAATTTAGATGTTTCAAGCTGGATAGTGTGACTACCTCCCTGCACCTGTTATTACATGACTCATTCTTTCATTCAGGGCCCAGGTGGAAACACATTGATGTGGTTTGAGTGTAATATTATAACTAGAGATTGGTATCCATGTTATTACAAGTAGACAGCCCCCGTCCTTAAGACCGAACTTTAAACCTAGAGGATATAGCACTGCACAACTGCTCAGCACTATCAACAATATCTTAGGCACCTTGTATGGCCTGTCTCTTCCAAAAAACCCTGCTAGGCAGCTAGAAAAATGACACCGGTTTTTGTTCTCCATTTCTCCATTTTTGAGGCTTTAATTTCACTATCTGCTCAGTTTTCAGCGATTTTTAATGGATTTTCCCAAGGTCTTGCACGTAATGAGCTAGAGCCCCTGTCCATAAGGGAAGAAGAGGCTCCTCTGGGGAGGAATTCAGGGAACACGAAATAGGCTCCTGCTGGGACTGGCCTGTCTCCAGGCTGGAGGTGGGGCCCAGGCAGCATGGCCTTTTTGGCATGAAGTAAGCCATTGGGGGTCCCATCCCCTCCCCACCACCCCCAAAGCCTTTTCACCTTTGAATATACAATGTCAATTACAATGTAATCAGTTCCTCTGCCATGAGAACACAAAGAACTTGGATTTAATTTCAGAGTTTGGGGTGGGGGAAAGGAAAAAAAACTTGCGTATTTTCCAAATTCTTCACTTTTTCCAAGGTCAGCTAGAAGAGGGCCAAGGAGCTGTATGCAACTCATGCAGATATTTTTTCCCTGATATTTATGTTTGCTAATTTCAGTTGTTAATGATGAAAAATGTCTCGAGTCTGATACTTCCAACCAGCTGTAATTTTGCTAGGCAGGGCTTTCTTACTCTTTTATTTCAGTAGGTTGCCATGTCTTTATGTTTTGCCACAGCCTGTCTAGTTCTTTTGAGTTGCTTTTATTTAACAAAAGCATTCTTAAACCTAAAGATGGGAAAGATGAATAGTTACTTGAACAGCCCCCAGATACCCTGAACTTACAGATTTTTCATTATGTATCTGAGACTTTGCTTTACCAATCATATCATTTTATTCCCCTGTGTGGAGTCTAGTGCTTCCATTTGAAAACTCCTGATATATTGTAACAAGGATGTCCTTACGTATAGTAATAATGGTGTCTGTCCAGAAGGTATCTGAGTATAGCTATATTACTTTAAATTCACATTTAGTTTTGCCTGGTATGTATTTGCCTATGTGGCTAGACTGACACTTTGTTTTTGTTTGAATCTGCTGATTTGCACGTGAATATTGGGCACTTAAAAATCACTTACCACTGGTCTGCATGCACTGAGTTTCTTTCATGTTAGCAAAAACTGCCAATCACAAATAAAAGGGCCCCCAAAAATGCAACAGCCAAATATTCAAAGTGACCATTTAAAATGTAGTCTTGTATACAGAGAACAAGCCTTTCTGCCCGGTAAACTTGATAGGAATCACTTCTAGTTAAAGCTTAAATACATGTATTACAGTGAAACACTGTTGGACAGTGCTCCGTCATCAATCACTCTGTGTTCTTGAGGACACTATTTTTCAAGATGCTTTCTTTAAGAATAAAGCTCTGTAATGAATGCGTGCTAACTGGTCCCCCAAGCCATTTGTGTTTTTTTTTATTTGTATCAGTGTCAGAGTTGAGCTTCGGTAAGAAATTTTTGCAGTATTTTATTTGTAGTCTTCATTATTTCATGTTGAGGACACAAAACTCTTTATGCACCCAGAGTCTGCACTGGTTCGTTTATATCCCGTATTTTGTTAACATGTTACCGTGATTGCTAATTTTCATGACAATTGTTATTGTACCATCAGTGCTTAATGGCAAGGCATCATTATTCAATGCTGGTCAATCAGGCACTAAGACATGTGCAAGACATCAGGCTGAACCCATATACATGTCGTGCACTCCCCTGCTAATGAATGCCGTTTTGTAAAGAGGTTTAAACACGGTTGGCATCCTTAATGTAAGGTTTGCAAAAGCTTGTTGGGGAACTGCTTTCTGTTTATACGGAGCAGATCTAAACATGTCATAAACAGAGTTAGACCCATTGTGTGTGTGTGTGTGTGTGTGTGTGTGTGAAACTACGGAGAGGAGCGAATCATTCTGCATTCTGAAATGTGGAAAGGCAGCCCAACTTCTGCCATGGCAGGAGGGTGGAGATCTGGTTTTCCAGGGACATCAGTCACCATGTGCATCGGAGAGGCAATCCCCAAAAGCAGACAGCGTCCTTCATCAGCTCTCAAAGTCAGCGCTGGCTGGAGGGACCCTGGTCAGAGGTTTGGCACTGTCAGCAGAGGCCAAGGCTCTGGGAAAGGAGGAGCAGAAGGAAACTCCAGGGGAGCAGGATGCGCTTTCTACGTCCATAGCCTGGCGTGTCAGTCCAGCGTGCTCTTCCCGTGCGCTGGTTAATGTTACCCTCGCTTCTGCTTTAGTTACTGCTTCTGAGTGGTTTTGCACCCAAATGTTTTGGGCTGCTGTCCATGATAAACTAGACGGAACTCATTTAAAAGCTCAGATTTTTCGTCTCTTCTAACTCAAAGTAGAATGACCCCTTGTGCTCTTAGAGTTTCGAGTATGAAAGGAACAGTAGACATTGGCTGTTAACGAGCTCCAGCACGCCGGGCTCCAGCAGAACTTGGTGTGAATTCAGTACCTAAGCTGCATCGACTAAATGGTTAATTCATCTCATATCAACAGCGCTATGATTCATAATGTAAACTGGAGGAATCCTTGATGTTTCAGTCACACATTCCTCTTAATTTGGCCATGCATTCTTTTAAAGCTACAGTGTGCTAACTTAATAAAATGCAGCATGCAAATGCACAAGTTTTTGCCTTCAGGCATTTTAGCCATGGATGTTTCAATGGGTGTCTTCTTTCAAGTATATATTCTTTCTTAAATTATTTACCCTGTAAACATGCTTTGCATTTTCAAAGAAGAATCTGGGCTTCCTCATTCACCAGATTTTGTTGAATTTAAGGTGCAATGGAGATAAAAGACTATCATCTGCTTCTTGCGAGCATGTTAGCCTTTGGGATTTTTTTGTAGCAAATGTTAGGCCCCGTTTTCTTCTCCTTTGGTATTATCGCTCCCTCCCCCACTTAAATTCCTTGATGCTTTGCCTAGAGCAATACCCACTGGCGGTGTCTGGCTGTGACAGTACTATAGGCTTCCCTACAGATGGGTCCTGCCAATGCCAACCATTGTTCTACCACTGTGAGCTGGCTTGACTGTCTTGGATCACTCAAAACCCCCTTTTGCCTTGATTTTTTCTTTACTCTCAAGGGTCGCCCTTGCCTGTTGACTTTCAGATCTGAAATGTGCTGACACCCAGAATTTTGTTCTCTGTCTGAGCAGCAGCTCCCAGGCTCGGACTCCAACATGCACGGCTTGCTGCGCCTTCCTCAAGACTGTCCTGCTGCTACCAAATGGCTCTGCCGTTCTCCTCATAGCCCCATCCTTCTGGCAGTTTGCAGTTAGTTTAATTTTGCTTGCTCAGTTGAAAGTACAACAGTAAAACTCGATGTTACTCTTTTTCTAAAGATATAAAATTAATCTTTTAACTGTGGGCTTGAATATTAAAAGTGTATAATGCTTCAGTGTAGGAGTCTGTTGATAACATCCATCCTATTTCATGATTAATTTGTTCCTTTTAATATGATATGCTTTTGCTGCACTGTGCAGACTAATTCAGATTCCTAGAAATTGAACTTTGATATGTATTTCCTAGATTCACACCGTAAGTGAACCTTCAATTAGCAGATACAGGTGGCAGCATGCCTCGCTCAGTGTTCTCTTGACGAGGATTTTAGAGACGTGGACACTGATTAAATAATCTTGCAAATGGGTGTGTACTGCCAGAGTATTAAAAATAAAGCATTTGGGGGATTTGGTGCTTTTTTAAATTTTTCTTTCACTTAAGTCTCAGACGATGAGATGTGTTTTCAGTGGGCCAGAGATAGGAGGAGTTGAATTAAACACTCAGTATGTTATGTATGCCTCTGCCTAACTATGTGTTAGATTAAGCGAGTTTCACTCACAGTTAATCCTTTGTAAATTAGCATTATGGATGCCTTGGGGCCCACATCCCACAAATAAAATGGTTGTCAAGCCAGCTGCACTGTGTATTACTTAAGGCTGAATGTTTTAAGAGTTTTCATGCTTTTAATCTATTTCACTGCTGAGTTTCAATTTTGCTGAGTGTCTTTTCAGGAGTGATGAGGGTGAGTGAGTAAATATATATTCTGGTTTTCATGCATTTGCCTGGGCAACTCCTTTGTTATCAGGTGTTTGGCAGAGAATGTCACCCCCCGCCACAAAAGAGAAGCTTGTAAGTTCAGGTGTTAAACTGAAGTGCAAACCAACAAGAACCAAAAGCCCTTAATTAGCTTTATTTTGTTAGCCTGCTACACTTTTTTTTTTTTAGGGGAAAAAAAAAAAGTAGTGAGAAACATCCCTCCCTCCTCCTCATCCTTTTGGCAGAGTAAATATTGCCTGTTAAGTTTGAATTAGCTGTCATCGCAAAAGAATTAATGCTGTGGTTGAGCCTTTCTAGTGAGGAAGGGAAAAATAAACGAGACAGATCTTAGTTCAGCTTTAAGTGATAAATGAGGACAAAGCAGCCCATTCATCTCCTGCTAGGAAAGTGGACACAAACACTAAAGCAGTTTTGCGGAAGACATGTCAGCAAATGTGATCATTTTGTAACCTGTCAGGAGGATAGAGAGCTAGTCCTTTTAGAGTGTCACAGGGGAGGGTGTCTGTCTGATGTGACAGTTTGCATCCAGCCATTTACTGCGTTTTCTTTAGGTGGGGGGTAAGCAAGGAGAGAGCTGGAGTTGGTTAAAACTGCGTTTTTCGTTACACTTTCCAATATAATTTATATGTATATCCACCCACGTCCAAATGAAAAACATTTACCAAGGAAAACTCCCCTCTGCTCTCTAGAGTTTCTTCTCTCTTTCTCTGCATGATACATGCTCATTTTAACACATTACACTCTCTGTCTTCAAGTTGGAGCCTTGTATTTGGTTTGATGTTTCACAAAACACAATTTTACCTTTTCTTACCATTGTTTGGTTGGTGAAGGCTCTGTTTTGTTTTGGTTTCTTTTCTTTTGTTTTGCAAAAGCATAAGAAAAAATAAAAGAAGAATAAATATAACTTAGGGTTGTTCTGTTGGGTTTGTTGTTTTTTTTTTCTATACTTCTCCAATTCTGACAATATGCTTCATGTACAAATACGTTTTGTAAAAGTTCCTGTGTCATGAAAAGCCTATGAAAATATTCTTCCTCCTCTGTGAGAATGGAATAAAAATGAAAAATGCTGAATTCTTGCAATCCAGAATCCTCCCATAAAATTCCTCAAATTCTACTGTTTGTTGATTTATTATTTTAATTGACCTATTAATTTCAGGCAAAATCTGAAGCAATGTGGTGTCTGATTTTAGACGTAGGGATTTCTCCCAGCAAATGATTGAACAATATTAGTACTTTCTACTTCTGGCATCTTTTTATTATTACTAATTTCCTTTTTTTTTTTTGTACTACATGGAAAATATAACATTTGCCTATTACCCTAAGTAAAGTTATGTTACAGAGACAGGAGATGCTTTTACAACATAAGCTTCACAGTTTGACACTTGCTTCTTTATATCATCCTTTTCTTCAAAACTATCTTTTATATTTTTCCCTTGGTGTTTTAGTACAAGTAAGTATCTCATTGACATGTGTTTCCTTGAAATCTTGTACCTTAATAGTAAAATCCCTTGAAAATTAATAAATTGTTTCTGTTCAGATTAAAAAAGCTGTGAAAATTTCAGAATGGCTTTAAAAAATGTAGCAGTATTTACTATTACAGACCACCCTGCTTGGATTGCATCAGCTGAGGACTAATTATTTCATTTGCTCTTAGAAGGTTAATAAATTGTAACATGATGTATTTCAGTTATTCTATTATGTATTTATGTGTATGCATATTTAAGAAAAGTCTAATTCTTTCCTGAATGAAAAAGTCAGATTTAACAGCTACATAAAGAAATGTTTGGAAGCATTGGAAATTGAAACACGTATAAACCAATCAAGATATGCAGAATGCTATAGGAAATCCTAAATTTATGGGCACAGGTCTTTTCTCCAAGATATTTATCTGTGTGTTTCTTTGTATCATTTTTTAATATATTCTGCTATTTTGCTTTATTTTGTTTTATTTACTGGGGTTTTTTGTCTCTTCTGCTTTTTTTCAGGATCATCCAAAACCGGATTTTGATCGTTGTTCTGGCAGTCATCATCATCTTCACCACCATGATGGCTATTTTTTTTTCTGTCAGGGGACGCTGATATCTTTGTTCTTCACTAAACAGCCACAAACTGCTTGTTCTGAGTAATTAAGACAAAGTGGTCACATGAATCATTCTCTTGCACTGACAGAGTCTCCCTCTTTTCCACTATTCAACTCAGGTGCAAGTGGTGTGAAATATTTTGTATTATTGATGGCATAGTTGATGGCATGTGGGGTTGATTATTTTTTCTTAAATGTTTTGTCTTTATCTGAGTGTTTTCAGAATCTTAATATTTGTTGGGATGAGGGCTTGTTCCAGTATAAAAAGACTTAACGTGTGTCGAATTCTACCGCAGACAATTAGCCTGTAAGTTGCCAGAGTTTAGTGAGGGAAGAGGGGTCTTTGCACTTTTCTTGTGCTATGCGGGGTGTATGAATATCAAGCAGTATCTGACCTGTGATAAAGAATATAAGTAAAACAGAGACCAAACGATGTAGAAAGTGAACCTGTCTGCTGTGACTAACTCCCAAACATGAATTAGGCGTAACCTGGTTAGGAACAGTGGTTAGTTTTTAAAGAGAGCAACCTTAGGATGATGTTTAATACCTGATGGGAATCCAACTCTCTGTCTAACGTGTTTTAAAAATTAGACTTTCTTTTTGGCTTCTTGAAAACAATTCGACTTTAAAGATCATGATGATGCATCACTTGCCCAAAATGTAGTTGTGACCACAGCCCATCTGTTGGATCTGTTTTAAATCTCCCAGTGTTGTTATACGTACTGATAAGTATTCACACTAGGCCCTTATTGAAGATGTATAAAGATACTTATTTATTCCTTGCTGATTGAAAAGGGATCCTAAGTAATAGTTCGGTGACAAATACATGATTACAGTGCATTAAACAAAAATCTGGATTTTTAATATTGGCCTGACTATGTTGAGACCGCATGTTGGAAATATTTTTAGTGTATTAAATTCTGACGTGATATTCCCCTTTTTAAACAGAAACTGTAAAAATGTTAATTTATACATGCTTTTAGCTGATATAATATATCATAGTTTCATCTACCTGTGCGTAAATGAGCTGTGTTTCTCTTTTGCTGTTGGCTGTGCCTCCCCCATAGACAGGTCTAGGTCATTTGGCTTATAATTAAGCTTACAACTCCAGCAAAGGTCTATTTCTGGTGGTGTGGTAATTTTCATGATAACTTTTCAATTCATTATATGCAATCTCTTACAAATATTACAAATTGAGAGGACTTTTAAGCCGTTGAACTTAAGCTGTAAAATCTTTTCAGAAACATGTTCAAAGAAATAAAAAGCTAGTGGCTTTCAAACTCCCCCCAAATGAGACAGGAACTGAGCACCCAATTCTCGTGTGTGATTCTCGTAGTACTTTTCAGGTTTTGGCATCCCCGTGGTCTCTGCCGAGTTGCTGTGCTGTCCTGGGGAGCTGATTTTGGGATAAACATCTGGGAGCTGATTTTGGCCCTGAATACATCCCCTGTCTTCTCTGCATGGAAATGAGTAACTCAGCTAAAAGGATATTGGTACCAATGCCACAGCTAAGACTTCAAAACATGGTGATAAATGCAGAATACAAGGATCCACAGAAGTATGATACTCATTGAAACAAATCAAAGTGTGTATGGTCAGCTGTGACTTCCGAGTTACAGGCAGCTCACTGCAAGGTTCAAAAGCAGTTTCTGTGCCAGGTTTCTCTACCAGCTCACACCAGCGGCTGTCGGGTTGTGCCAGTACAAAAGTTCCTGGGTCATCCAAACCCACGTTTTCAGGGGGTGTTGCTCTGTTCAGCCGCTTTCCTCGGTGGCCCTGCACTGCCATGGGGCCATGGGACCCCCCTTGCCGCCTCCTGGGACACCCTCTCCTTTCATCCGTGCGAGGTGTGTGGCATTTGTGACACAGGAAGATTCGGGTGTTCAGCTTGCAGCAGCAGCCTCCGGTCACTACGTGCACTCAAATTAAGCACTTTGGGTTGTGCAAGCAGAGCTCTGGCCATTAGCTTCAAGTGATGGCTCTGAGCTGAGTTCAGGCAAATTAGGAGGAATCCTGGCAGCGTTAGAAGGTATTTATCCTCTCCGAAGCAAATTAGGAGATGCATATTTTGCAAAGCAGAAAACTGTCAAGAAGGAAATCTTAAGCTCCGTCTGTTGCCTAGACATTCTCAGCGTTGCCTCAATAATTTAACTATCATGGGGATTGATTCATGACTACTGATCTTAACAGTGACCTATGACTAGGTTTTGCCCTCTATCTAGCCACCTGCTGGAATCAGCAAAAAGCTGAAAGGAAGCTGGTTTTCCTTATCCCAGTATAAATCTAGGGCATAGTGTCACATCAGATACATCCACTCAGATGGGAATGAGGGAGAGAGGGAGACTGCTACACAAAGCCTTCATGTTCACTTTTGATGAACCCGCCATCGCTATGTTTCTCATGCTAACCTGTTAATAACTGCTCTGTGCTTGCTTTGCATCCTCATGTACTCCCCACATGTAAAATAGTGCTCGAGTGGACATTACGCTCTTCAAAACACAACGTTGCAGCTTGCTCTCCCCTTTTCCTCCGGCTTGGGAAGCGTGTGGGTGAGATGCACCAGGTCCACTTGTTTTGGTGGGGTCTGAGGGACTTGGGCTGAGAGCCACCCCCAGGTAGGCTGACAGCCCTGGGTCCAGCCTCCCCCTGAACTGGTTTGGTCGCATCTACAGCACATCTGTGAATGAATCCAAGCGCTTACGATTGTAAACCTCAAAGTGCGAAATGTTTCTAATGTTGCCAGCCTTTGTGGAGAAATGACAAATTAAAAAACGCACGCGTGGTGCTGTGTGCAGAATTCATCCTTGCTAAACAGCTGTGCTCGCAGAATAAATAAACTAATTCTACGCTGATATAAAATCAAAAGCAATTTAATTAAAGACTCTTAAGTTTTAAAGGGTTTTAAATGCTATACGTTTTGGGGAAATATCAGAAAATGTAGCCTGGCTGACGTCAGTTCCCATCTCTGGGATGGGAGGCCATTTGCTATTCTGTTTAAGGCAGGCTGGATTGTCTTATTTTGGAGCCAGCTTGGTGGGGGGTTTTCTTTGCTGCTGCTTCAGAGCTCTGAGCTTCAAAGGCTGAAATTAATGGTGAACAAAATTGTGCGGCTCTGACCATCCCATGCGGGGCAAACCCATCGAGGGTTATCATTAAGTAAAGAAATAAAGAAAAAAAAAACCTGCCAGTTCCAAAAAAACCTCATCAGATAATGACCTCTGTGATTGGGTTTTCATTACCAAACAGCATCCAGAGATTGTCTGCCCCGTAGAAGAAAAAAAAAAAAAAAAAAAAAAAAAAAAAAAAA
>Ga0181612_167487_pt1 | contig 15677 bp, 6 predicted proteins | sample HoacroProtozoa21_FD_119630 | JGI IMG/M metagenome (GOLD analysis project Ga0181612, IMG submission 119630) | Hoatzin crop microbial communities from Cojedes, Venezuel. Combined Assembly of Gp0051906, Gp0051904, Gp0051908
AGGCACAGGAAGTTCCATCTGAACATGAGGAAGAACTTCTTCCCTCTGAGGGTGACGGAGCACTGGAACAGGCTGCCCAGGGAGGTTGTGGAGTCTCCTTCTCTGGAGATATTCAAGACTCGTCTGAACAAGGTCCTCTACAGCCTACTGTAGGTGACCCTGCTTTGGTAGAAGCGTTGGACTAGATGACCCACAGAGGTCCCTTCCAACCCCTAACATTCTGTGATTCTGTGATTTTTTTTTCCTCTAAGGATTCTGTTCAAATTTGAATTTAATACCTTATGTCTCTATTCCATTTGCATGCTCTGTAACCTGAAAGAAATCACAAAATACATGACTGGTTGCACTTTTTTTGATGTTGCACTCTGAGCACTCAAATAACAGATAAGAAAATTATACAAATATATGAGTATCATAACTATTATATACTCTGTTATAAATGCTGCATAGCTATACAGCTATGTAGACATATACACTCTAAATGTAAGGATTTTTAAGGATCCCTTAAACGGCAAGCCTTATTCATTCTTTTGCTCAAGGGCTTTTCTTTCGTAGCTCATCCTGACACATCGAGACCACGTGAGTATTACTCTGTGTGTATGTACTTTTTAAGACCAGTGAAGGGGGGGGAGGAGAGAGAGAGAGAATGCTATCATCTTTAGAACCAAAACAGAGATATAAAGGTCAAAATCACTTACTATTTTAAAATATTCACTATCAGCTATCTAACATCTGACTTTTGAGTATACATAGTAATACATAGCCGGAGCTCCCACTACTTTAGCTATCACTAAAACTTTGCATTTCTGAAAATCAGGCCTTAAAAGTCACAAAGTTAGACACCCAGAAAATGAGGAACACAAAGTAATTAACAGTCTATGAAAAATGTCGTTGATTTGCCTGACATCATAAAGGAACTTTATGGCAGAAGTACAATGAGTGCCTTGGGAGCATTCGACAGCCTTAGTAATGACCATACTTGTCTCGCCTGTAGTCTCATGGCTTAACATTACACATCTTCCAATGTCAGCAGTAACGAAAACAGTGATTGGCTTCAAGCTCTAGGATTTAGCATCACAAATTTGCATTCAGTTATTACCTCTCAACTTGCATTAAGAAAGAAAATTGTATTGTACTGATGATAATAATCCTCCTCCTCTTCTATCAGAACAATAACTTACAAGTCTTCCCTCTTAAAGTAGGGGAGATTAAAAGTACGAAAAGTAGAAAAGCTCCAGAAAAAAAATTAGAAACAAACATTGTCAAAAAATATGGGTTGAATTTGCATGATGCTGTGCTATTTGCAAGCAACTACCCTCTGCCTAGGTCAAAAGGGCTCTGGGAGCAGAAACAACAAGGCATTTGCAGGCAGTTTAACTTGCGGTTTGTAAGAAACAGATGACAGTGGATACATGCCTGACTGGTTGTCACATAAGCAAACCATGAATGAGAGATGCTCCTGAACAGAACTTGTGTCCTGACAACACTTTACACTCACACAGCACTATGGGAAGTGCCAGGACACCAAATTCGAGCATTAGCTCCCTACTCCCACAAGGCAGGAGTTCCAGTACTGCACTCTGATTTACAAAGGGCTTTTATGTGTGAATGCAAGCTTTTTTTAACATATCAAATATATTTTAACTATATTTTTGAAATCAGAAGCTGTTTTCAGAGATACACAGACAATCAGGAAGGATAAAATTATGATTTGCACAAGTAAATTTGAAAAGCTTATATTTGCAGCCTTGATATTGTCTCAGTATTTCTTTAGAAGAAATTTTCCAGATTTCCAATGAAAAGAGACTACAGGCCTGATACATACTATTGTGTGATGTCTTACTGGACATACCTACATAAGAGGAAAGAAGCATGGTTCAGGAATGCTAGGGCAAGCCAAGACCTATCCCAGCTATTCTACCTGATACAGACTTACTAGCTTGGGACATCTGGATAATCCAGCTGGATTCATGGCATGTACCTGCAGGAAGGTTTTTGTCCTTCCAACTTAATATCTCCTTATATGATATTAATTAATCATTAAAATGGTATTCCTTCATGCTTTTAGTTGCAGTGTTGATGTGGGCAGATGAACCAATTACCTCTGCACCTCCCAGCTTAAACATGTAAAAAGCACACGTAACAGTCACTGAAATTATTAGATCTATCACATGGACCTGGACTATTAGAAGTATCAGCAGTAGAAAAACAATATCCTTTGCATGGCTCAGACCTATGACATGTCTCTTCCCAGGGATGGAATGAGGATTGAACTGTACAGAAAAACTACAACATTACACTGTGTTTCATATAACCAGTGCTCAAATACTGTAGTAAAAACCCACACAGAAAGGTGCAGTGTAAAATTATCACATCCTCTCTTAAAAGTAAAACGAAAGTTAAACTCAGAACAGCAACCTCTTTTTTTAAATCCATAAAAATAATATTTTTCATAATTTAGAAAAATTATCAGCAATATTGTGATTGGTTTGGAAACTAATTTAAGAAACTTACCACTTCTAAAGCCATAATACGTTCCTAAAAATAAAGTACAAGATGCCATTAGAAAGTAAAGAATATAAACGCAAAGTAAGTTGAACAATGAACAATTTTGGTTTTTTGCTGGTCATATGAATGGCATTTTGTAAAAATCTCACTGATTAAGAACTGCTGTGCTAATTGAACCTCTGACCCATTTCTCATACTATCTCACTTAGAAATTTGTTCCAAAGAAAAGAAACTCTCCAGAAACAAGGTAAGAAAGAATTAGAAAAAATTTACACTGTGATTTATTTTTTTCAAATAGTACCATTAGATCTTGAGTATTGTTGATCTTACTCTTATGTATCCCAAAGTTTGATTTCTTTTTTTGATCATCTGTGACTGTAAGAATAGCATGTTTTGGAGTTCATGTCACGTTAGCATCTGGTTTAGTTTTCTTTTAGGCATTTCCTTAGAAATGAAAAAGTAAATTCCATATAATTATTCTGTTATCCAGAAATAGCTCTGAAGAATGTTTTATTAATAACAAGATGACGCTAGTCAAAGTCTAATGTCAGACAAAAAAAGAAAATGCAAGTAAAATAAATTTGTGTCAGGTTTAATCCAGCACAAAATATAGAGAACCTAAAGTTTATAAATTTACTGTACATATTTTAACATTCTTCTTCCATTTAAAAGTATCTTTAAGAAAACTATGAAGCTAGTAAAATCAAGATCATGCGCTCTGGCGCTATGTCCTGACAAGGTATGATATTTAAGTCATCTGAGAAAACACATATTCAAGTGTTTAGGTGAGCCCACATGTAGAGTACCTGACCATTAAGAGAACTTTTAACTTCCTCAAATACTACCTCTTCGAAAGTATACACAGAAATCCCTCCCCTCCCCAGGTGGTTTAGGCTATGAATCCTTATACTTTTTCTTGTTCTATCCCTCTGTAACAGGTAAAAATGATTGTAATAATCTGGATTTATTCCTGCAGCATCCAAAGACAGTTAGACAAGTCTGAGCCGACTTCGCTATTTTGGAAGCAACAACAATCTTAGAACAATGGAAGAACTTGGGAGCCAGAAACAGTACTTGGTATTTGCAATAATGCAAAAGTATTTTTCTCTTTTTGAAGACTAGGTGGAAATGAGTTAAAGACTCGTCTAGAGTTATCACTGTCTTCAAAAATGTTGAAATAATGGTTGTGTTTACTAACTGAACAGGTGTATGTATTTGTGCAAAACCAGTATTTACATATTTGTGTAAAAACAGTGTCACAGACTACTAAAGGGCTAACTTTTAATCATATAAACTTTTGAAGAAAAGGCACATTTCACCCTAGTGAAATGTTTAAAGCTTATTCAGTGAATGATGTTTGGGGTGCAAATGACGTCAGTTTTCATCAGCTGCTTACACTAGTTGCGCTTTTGATTACCGTTCTAAACCATAGGCAGAAAGTGAGAAAATACACTGTAGAAAAAACAACTGCATCAAGTGAGGCTGAAAAAAAAAAAAAAAAAGACAGTTTCTGGAAAACACTAATTGGGTTTAAAGCTGTATGGAAGACCAAGCAAGACAGGTTAGGAAAATATGTGCAAGGAAATATCTAAAGGGAAAACAGGAATGCACACATAAACAAATCTGATGGAAATCTAGTACACTATCAAAATACAACTGTTTTTAAAAAATGCTAACATTTTGCCAGTAGTGGATGCCACTAAACTGGCTGATTTTAGAAGTGCATACACAGTGGTTTGCAACTCCCCATGCATAAACCGATGATAAATAATAAGACAAATGTACAGAGAGAAAAAAAAAACAACACACGCCTCACCACTGTCAGTTACAGAACTCTTTCAAAGTAAAGAGTTTAAAAAAAAAAATAGATAAAATGTAAAATTTTTTTATATTTTTTTAAAAAAAATGGAGGATGATCTTCTCCCTAAGAGCTGGGAGTTGAAAAACTCAGATACACGTTCAGATTTCCTACAGATTTATTTCACTTATGTTTTAGTTTCTTATTAGTAAAACTAGAATAATATGAGATTCTATGATACTTAACTTCGACTTGTCTGTTAAGAAATGTTTGCTTGGCGCCCATCACAATGCATGGTAGTTGGGGATTCCATCGACAATGTTGCATAAGCAAAAGTTCACTGAATTTCACTAAAATTTTTTCTCAGAAAAGGTAGCGTATCAAATACTAAAGTCTTTCTTCTGTCTTGGAAGCAGGTCTGAGATACAGACTGAGTATTCCAGTACATCAGAACAAAATTATAACAAAAAATATTATGTGAAAAACTAAAAAAATATGTATTTTGAGATGCTTGTTCCTCCACAAAATTGCAGTAGCTGTTACAAACACTCATATATTTATTTATCTAAACATTCTGCAACAAATGCCAGACTCATTATAAAAAAGATGGTATTTACAGATCTTATAAATTTGTGGTGATAGTGAATAGCAATTCAGATGTAAATTTCTTCAGTGAAAAAGGACTACTTTGAAAAAAAAAGTCTTGGAGTGAGTGTATTAATAGGATGATTCCAATGGTAGAATTAATAGTGTTTTCGAAGTGACTTTTATTAAACAAGGTACATGATGTAGCTGTCAAATTCTAAAAACTGAACAAACTCTTACAATCTCAGCAGATAATTTTCTGAAGACTGGCATGTAATGTATTAGGAAATTTAGCATGGATAAAATATAAATATGTTGATAATGTATAAATTAAAACTAAGATCCTGTATTTTATATTTAATTTTTTGAATTTATATTAGCATGTCACTAATTCCAAAGCAAATGAAAATGGCTTGCAAATGTTTTCCCAGCGAACATCCATACAACATTGCAAATACCATGCATAGCATGCATAGCATATTATTTTCATGAATGCAATCTTTTGTACCATGGAACAGTTTTCACAAAAAGGAAGGTGAAAACCTTATAATCAGAGCCTTTTTTCTTCCCAAAACACTGTTATCAAAGAACCACATATAATACATATAGTTTCCACCTTGACACATAATGTAAGACAAGAGTCAGGTTCACATAGAAAGATGTAGCTATAAAGATTCCCACTGTCTACTTAAAGTATTTTTTTGTCTTTGTCATGCTAGTTGCAGTCCAACATATTCCCTGACTAGAGGACCACATGAAAACTACTAGCCCAATATTTCCAGGAACAATCCTCATAAAACTGCTTTTTTCTTTCTGGCCTTTGTGGTTTTCAGCCGATAGCATTGTAGAAGTGCTAACTGTATTTTGTTCAAATTATTTTTAACAAAAGGTGCTCAAAAAAATGAGCAAACCAAAAGTATAATAAAACATACCTCCTTAGCTCTGGGGAATCTTTTTGATACTTGATGCAGTAAAATGACAAAGAACCCCATGGTATCCTCAGTCATCATTTGCCCACAGCAATACGCTGGTTTCTGACACCAGATTTCCTCACATCTCTAGCTTTTCTAAGACTATGGTCAGCGTTCACAGCTCAAGTAACATGAAATAATTCCTTCAGCCATGATAATCTGACTGCTTGAAATTGTCTGTAGTCTAAAGCATACAATCTTTCTGTCCACCTGCTTCCTGAATGTGCTTTACACATATGCTCTGTCTAGACTGCAAACAAAACGCATTAAGGATTGACTTACTACATATAATTCTCTGTATATGTAACATACTTACCAAAACAGGACCCCAGGAATTTCAGACAAAAAAATAACAACAATCAACATGACCTATTGTCTACTGAACCAATGACTAACTGAGCAGTACCTCATACCAGGGGAATCCTACCCAAAGACCGTAAACCTTGGGGGCAAAGTGTACCATTTCATTTGCCTTAATCTGACAATTACCTTCTAGCTATCTACTTCAATGAGCACACAGTTACTCAGAAGAAACAAGTATTGCATGTTACCTGTCTCACAAAAGGGTAAGAGTGCCAGTTTCAGTGCCACGAAATGCCATATTTAAAGAAACTCTCACTTTCCTCTCACTTTCTATGCTTTGTATGTTGAGATGCAACAGCTTGGGGAGATTCAGTCATGATGACACGAGTTGGTTTTTACAACTATTCGCTAGCAAAGTTGTACATATTCAGCCACTGCAAGTTTAGAATAGAACATTACAAGAACAGAGAATCTCAGACTGGGACCAGTTCAAAACATATTGACTAAGCTGGACATAACACTATCCAGAAAAATAATAGATTTTTTTTTTTTGCTGAGGGCTTTGACTGCGAAAGCATGGGCATCTGAAGGAGTAAAAAACTGCTATCAAGCATTTGAATACAAAAATAGCAGTCCGAGCAGTACAAATCGCCCACTTAACCAGAGCCATCAGTTAGGGAAGGGCAGAAAGCAATTTTGATCCGGAACTTGACAGACCATCAGAAATACACGCAAGCACATATAAGCACACAAGAGACTATTATGATGCAACTTTCTGCAGTATAAAATTACTCTTCATTTAATCAGCAGTAACATCATTAGACAATTTGTCAACTATAGAGCTTCACAGCAAAGCAGATGCAGAATTGCTTCACATAAAGGAGATCTTTTTACACTGATGTAACCAGATATGCACCTGTGTAAACTGCTTGCGCAGACAAGCTCTCAGCCTTGTTGAACTTGAGCTGCCAGAAAGCTAGGCCAAGATTTTTGTTTGAACAGGAAACAGCTGGATTGGTGTGTTGTGTAACTTCTGGGTCTTGCAACTTGTCTCTTCTTACTGCATCAAACTGTTTCTACACTAACACTCTTTGATACCTCTAGCCCTCAAAATGTCTGCTATTTATTATACGAGAAGCGAAGGCTTATCTTCAAACTCACTCCTATGGGCAAAACTCAGATCAATACACAATTTCATTTTCCTTAACAGCCTTATCTTCATTAATTCCCTCATAAATGTGCTGCTTCCAGTGCACTTACAGAATGGTGCTTCATTGACACACTCTTCAAATTGTATCTAAACTTTTCTATATTCATGTTGGGTATCGTTTGCTGTAATTTGTTGTTAAAAAATTCCTTTTTTTTTCCTTTCTGTATGCTGAAGAATACATACACTACCCTCCCTAACACCTGCCTGAGCCTCACAATTTCGACACTCCACCTTGGTTTTGCTTTCTTAACCATTTTCATTTCAAAAGAAGTATGTTTTCTTTGACTGTAATGCTTAAATACTATTCCAAAGCTGAGCTTAGGGTAAATCTTACTTTCTAAGCACAAATTGAAAGGGCTTAGCACAAGTAGCTTTACTGCTAGATGCCATAAAATCAAGATTTACTATATTGTATCAAGTCCCAGCATATATCGACTGGTCCCCTCTTCCTCAGGAAAGTGATTATGGACTTTTACCGTTTCAGAGATTTAAAATACTTACTTGAAATCTTTTACTTCCTGTTTTGTTCCAAGATACAGAAGAAAGCAACACAGCCCAGGAAAATCACAGTAAAAGACTGTAACACATTTTTGCTGTTCTGAATGCAGATCTGCACTGCCCCATTCACATACAGTTGCAGTGAAGCCAGCAGTAGAACAAAACAACTTCAGTATACAGTGTAGCTTAAAAGCAGCATTCTTTTCACTGATGGACTAGATTTATTGACTCACAGGAGAATGCTGGCTACTTTAATCTTCTCTAACGTGCAACTTAATTGGTGGGCAGAAACTAGCTATCAGGTCTACATTTGGCTGCATATATTTCCAAAACTGAATTTAAGATACAAGGGAGTTCAGAAAATTGTAATATTGTAATACAATTTAGTAATTTTAAGGGTGACAAAAAGTGTAGCTAGCTAATTAAATAGAAAGTATACCTGGAGAGTTCCCATTTCTTCCTCTCTTCTGAGGGTCTTCTCTAGTAGCTCTGTAAAATTAAAAATGGAACTTGTAAATTCAACTTCCTGTCTTGTGGCCTGACAGAAAAAGTACCAACTAAAACAGTCACTGAGTTGTTTGTTTTACAGCTTTCACAACATTCCTTTTCAGCTGATGAAACTCATGGACAAAATGTGTCAGCAATATGACTGTTTCCAAGCATGGGCTGTTGAGCTGACTAAAAACCAGCCACAAGAAAACAGTTTGACTGGGGGGAAAAAAAGGCACTCAAATTCACAGAAAGACTTGCCTATGCTTAAATCCATCTTTGAGTGTATTTTTAGACTTCAATGAAAAAAAAAAGATCAGAGATTCACTCTGAAAATTGATCAAAACAGAAGTAGATCATCAAAGCTATCCAATTATATGTGAAAAGTTACTCTAGGTTATTTTAACCACCAAGTAACATCCCCTGAGGAAAAAAGTCCAGACAATTTTGACTATTATCACAATAATTACTTTCTCTCACTGAAATGGAACACTTTTGATAATGGAAATTGCCAGATCACTGTAACAAAATATTAGAAAAATTTTTGTATAGTCTTTACACCAGAAAATCCTAATATCTTGTATTCACTTGTGTGACAGGTATATACACTGGCACATGCATACACATATGTAACATACCATGCTAGAAATTAATTTCTTTGAATTCTGTGGGATATGTTGTGAGTGGCTTTTCTATTTTATTTCCTTTTCATATTTTTGTGATTAAAATTATGGTTTTTGTGAAGTGCATCATATTTCGAATTCTGGGAAACCTTAAACTTCTAACCTCATGGAGAGCAGGAAAAAAAAATGCTGCAGGCTTATTGCTATTTTAACTATCAGAAGTTCACTCCTGAGTTTTGCATGAGAACTGCTTTAAGTCAGACACTGACTTTGAATCAAGATATGCCCCAGTTTGACAGCAATTAGGAGAGTTATGAGATTATGAAGTTGCCTTGACAACCTCACAGGACTGAATTCTGACTGAATTCCCTCAGCATCCAAGTACAGAACAGCTAACTGAAAGTACCTGTGTATAATTCCTTAGGAAATAAAGACTACAGATAAATGCATAGTTCAGTTATCAAAGAGTAGCTCAAATGATTTACAGTAAAAATTACCTAAAATATTCAACCAACATGAATTTGCCTTCTTTCCTTTATTTCTCTGACCTCATACTTTTCTTTCTCCTTTCTCTCATTTCGAAGCCTTCTTGTAAGGACCCTAACCTGCTACCCCTTTTCTCATACTTCATTATTTATTTCTGACTGCACACAGATTATTTGAGAGTTATTTTCAGGAATAAGTCCTTTAAAAGAGATGCAGATACCATGCACAAAATTTCAGGTATTTCTTTCACAAGTAGAAAGATTGTTGTTCTTTATTCTTAGCTTCGACGTATTTTTTTTTCCAAATCCTTTATTGAAATTAATAAAATGTTTGTTTCTTCTTTTTCTTTTGGCACATTCATGTTTTTCTCAATTATTCTTTGGTATATTTTCCACTACAGTGACTCAACTGCCATATAAATTACTGTAGCTAAATGTGCTGCCATCAGCATTAGTTAGTGTGAGAATCTGGGTTTGGAAAGTGGCTGCCCTGTATGTTTTCCTTGGGTATATTCCAGTATTGTAAGCAAGTTGGTAAAAATTAGTATTGTAATACTAGCTTTAAAAGTAAAAAACACAAATGAGGAGGGAGGAATAAGTCTATGAGAAAGCGGTGGGAAATGAAAGATTCTTCGCTATGTTCTGTCTGACCAAAAAAAGATTCTTATACTCACTTTGCTTTTTTTTAATCCTAATGCAATATTTGAGATTCTGTTGTACAGACACAATTGTTCTAAGTGAAAATGATGTTGTTGTTATAACGTTATTTTCAAAGGCCTTTTATAAATGTAGGGTAAATTGAGGTAATTTCAGCTAACTGTCTAGATTTACAAATTCTGCATCTGAAATTAGGGACATCTAGAATCCACTTACGTTACTATACCACTGCCTAAATTGGCTGCCCTGCAGGATGCTTCATAAAATTCTGTTCTCAGAAAGGCAGGTGGATATTGAAGTGGTGTTTTTTTCACTGATAATATAGACCTACTTTACAGAGTCACCCTTTATGACCATATATTTAAGAACAAAGTTGTGCATTTAAACTGATGATTTCATTTAGTACTCCATACAAACTAATAGCATTTTTTCCTCCAAAGCTAAAGCAAAAAAAAAAATAAAAATTAAAGCAATACATATTAAACAGCTTTAGAAAAAGTCCCATAAAAATACCACACACTGTATCATTCTTTTCAGCATTGCTATTTGTAATGACAGAGTATCTTTGCTCACTTGATCTGAAAAGTTCTGTTGATTTGTTTTATACTTTGTAAAACAATTCCCATACTTAAGTTCTTGTACAAACATGTTTCATATATTCAGTGCCAGAAAACAACGTTACAATAAATTTAAGATAGACAATGCATTGTGTCTGTAATATAGCAAAGATAGTCACTAGCCCTAGTGGAGGCTCTTTTTGTTCATCCTGTGCACAGCCTCTGAGTTTCTCTAATTATAACTTTCTTTCCTAAAGGAAGTCACAGAGTGCCATGAGTTTCAACATTTGTGAACAATCCTGCTAAGATAATCTTTCAAGGCCTAATGTAACCACAGGGTTCTTGCTTTTTTTCAAAGCAATATGTCATTATTCTCATGGGGTATAGAACACATCAATTTATAGATTGTCTAGAAGAATCAGCATTAAAAACAAAGCATTACAAAGGCACCTTCAGGCATTGATGATTCTTCCCAAAAGATGAATAATACATGGAAAAAGACAACAAGATAAATTACTGTTACAAATATATTAATCAACATATTTCTTTTATTTTTATCTGAATATGAAGCTCACAATCCTATAATAAGCTGTAAGTTCAAACTATTCAAAAATTCAAATACGTTTCAGTTGTTTGACACCGCTCAAAATCAACAGCAAGATCAGGATATTGACTGTAAAATTAGGGATCATACTTTTGTGTAGATTTACAAAAAAATAATTTATTTACAGAGATTAAACTCCAAAACATCTAAAGTTTATATCTCGTTTAGCTATGTATCAGTGAACACCAGCTGAGTGTCTTTGCAGTTATACCACGGTAGCTTAGATGTATCTGATCAAATTTCCAGGAAACATATATGTTCTGATTTAAAACATTTCATAAGGATCATTATCTTTTACAGTTTGTCTGACACTGAAACAACATAACATGTTGCAATATATTGCAAATATTAACCTGGAGATGAAGATTCTATATTCCATCATGACTCTCAGATAAGTGAGGAAAAAAGGTATGCAATCATTCAGACTGAATTTTCTCTCACACACACTTCCCAGCTGTAATTTTCACTGCTGGTGAAAAGTATCAGAAAACAGATTTAGGAGCAGATATTTATTAGTTGGAATAAGTCATATAGAACTGTATTATCTTCTTTGTCCTAGCTGACCCATTAACATGCCAATAACATGCCAATAACTAACTCCAGAATGTTAAAAAGCAGTTCAACTCCTTTACCTCTATGCTGAGAGTAACAAAGCTGGGAAATAGGACATTGACTTTGTATTATTACCTGGAGCAAGCAACTTCCCAAGAATTTGAATTAAAAACCATAGATTTATCTCAAAAAGAACACTGAACAGCCTTCATTCATTATTAATTAGGAACTGGATTTTAAACACTGCATGACCTCCCATTTTAAGAAACTGAAGATAGTGATCGACCACATTCTGCTTCACATTCTCTATGAAGACTGAAGTGCCAGAGAAAAGTCAACCAGATTTGCATGTTCATCACTAAGAATTTAAATTTGGTACCTGCTAATTCACAACTTATTCTAGCAAAGGGGAACTCACAAATACTGTACACAAAATCAGTTCTTATAGTCACAGATATCTAGTCATAAAGTCAAAAACCCTAAAATATGACTCAGATTACTTTTTAGTTGACATTTGCACTTCATTTCTGCACATGTAGCTAATATCTACAGTACCAGCTGATCTGACTAAAGACTCTTCACGTCTCAGAGGCATCTGCACACCACACAGGAAACTATACAACAACTCATATAGCACGCAAAATACTGCTACTATGTGGCATTAAAATAAGAAATCCGGGTTGTTGCCAGAAAAGAATGGCAGCTTGGAGAAAAGTATCAACATATTTTTTGCATCATCGAGATAAGAAGAGTTCTTCTCCAAAGCACAAGTGAGGGCTTTCAGCCATACATTAGTAAAACTATTTTTGATTTTCCAAAGTTTGCAACCCTAGAAATTTAGGTTTTATGTTGCACAAGTGTATGGCAACCTCTTGAGAAATCACTTAGATGCCCTGATCATGTCATCTTTATATTTGCTTGGATCAAAAATTGCAGTATATTTATTTCAAGTCTTTACTATCGTTCTTACTTCAAATACACATCCCGTGGCTTTTAATCATTGTTTGGATATGTTTCCCACAAAGCTGCTGAACAGATACTGCAGCATTCCTGTAGATGCACAGAACAGCCAAGCAGGTTTCTGTCAAGTCAGAAAGAATTTTAAAGCAGCTGAATAAACCAGCTTCTTGCAGCTAGAAATTACTTATCTTGCACATGCCTACACAGCTAAGTTTAATCACATATTATACCACTTACAAGCTTTTCCCTTCACACAATGAGTCTGACATGAAGGCCCTGTTTTGGGGGATGAATTAAGCTGTTTCTAACTGAATCAGTTTAATCAAGATGTTTCAGAACAGATATGTTCATGGCTAGTAGAGACAGAATGACTGCAATTTTGCCTTGTACCTGTGTTAGTACGACTCTGGTGAATGGCCTCACAGTACCATGACAAAGGTCCAAAAACAGTCAATACCAAAAGATGTTTCAACTAGGCTGGACCTTTGTACAGTCAGGCCAGACACCACAAATCACCCTGGCACTAAAAACTGCAACATAAAACAGTACTGGGACTCACTTCAAACTAATTGAAACAGTAGTTACCATGCATGTAAGCCATTATGAGAATTTCTACATAAAAAACATTATTATTATCTTAAAAGAGCTCTAGAGAAAGAAATAATTCCTAGAACCTTAATTTTTGCTAGTGCAGAACAAGGCCCATAAATTATGAGCATTTCAGAATATGTTTACGTAATCCCAAGCAAGATCTAAAACCTATATGTCTGAAGTCAAAGGTGATACTGTTTGACTGCAATACAACAAACAGTATCTCTAAGATACAGAGTATCTCTATCCTGCTAGTTTCATCCCCACCACATTCACAGGTTTAGTGAATGAAGACAGAGCAGGGAGAAATCTCAAAAGTTATTAACTTCTTTGGAACTGTATTCAGATGGTTAATAGTTTCATTTAATAGTTTTCATGTCCAAACTCAATGGTCACTGCATTCTTTTATTTGTAGCTTCTGCTAAACCTAAAAAGTCTCAAGTGATTTTTAATACTGATTAGAGCGTTCTAGTCCATTAGCAAACTGTTTTATTGAGCACATTCCGCTATCTTTGAAGATTCTAATTCAGTTACCACCGCTGCAGTCAATGCAGTGCTTATCACCACCAATAATGAAACTGCAGTTTATCTGTATCTAAATCAATAGTTTTCTCATCCACATGTAAAAAGACCTCCAAACTCAAGGGAAATCCATTTTAACAAAGTGATTCCCTTCTGCCATATTCTTTGCCTTTTATGAATTCTAGCAATTTATTAGCTACTGTTGTCTTCAGTATGTAACACAGTTACTGTTTCAAAAAGAATATACTTTACACAAAACTTTGAAGTTTTTTTTTTAATGAATCCGTTCTTTTGATATCTTTTAGATATACGCTCTTATTTTTACTATGGAACTTGAAAGCAGGTTCTTAAACCTATAGTGGTGCAGTAATTTGCATTAACCTGAAGCAGCACCCAATATCTTAACAGAGAGGAGAGAAAAGGCATCTGAAGCTAAGAGCGAAAGAAACAGTTCACTGTTGAGATTCCCTAAGAGACTACTGCTATGCAGGAAACAGAACATACCGTGTTTTCTTTCTGCTCCCCGAGACTTAGGCAGGTTTGATATTTTTTAGCACAACTTTAAAATCTTTGCATGTCCAGTGCTGGCCTGCTCTGTATGTCCTCATTTGCAAAGAAGCTAATCCCTTTTGGGAAAAGAAAGGGATAACATAGAGCAGGGAAACATACTCATTTGGGGGGGTGGCAGGGACAACAATGAAGTGTAACTTAAGATTCTCAGATACTTTTCTACTCAAGTCATATCCATGCTCATGATTTTTATGAGAATTTAAGGAATTAGAGGTATCTTACTAGGTCAGGGCTAAAATCACCAAGCCTACATACATCCCACTTCAGACAGTAAACACTAGTGAATATTAATACAGGTGGATTAAAAAAAGGTCACATTATTTAACAGCAGCTTCCAGCAATGAGCAGCTGAAAGAATTCCTAAGCAAAAGGACTGCATCTGGACCATCCACAATCTGTCTGAACTCCATGAACTTGCCTATTTCTTCATTGAGCCTATTTGTTGTTTTGGATGCCAGAATATTTTGCAACAATTAGTTTCTGCAACTGAAACATGTACTATCTAAAAAAAAAAAATAAAAAAATTTTCCCTTCATTTTAAACATGATGCCTGGACTGTCAAAGAGACTTCTTTACATGTATAAATCTTGCTTCTAATTTCTTCTAACTTTTTTTCTTCAACAATTCTTCCTTATGTTTCACACCATTATGTCACCTTATTATTTCCTTCCTTTTTTTTTTTTTACTTTGATTCATATTTGATGCAGATACTTAGAAGAGAACTATCTCCCACACTTCATAGAGAAAACTTCTTCCAACATTTCATCTGTCCCAAGAAGCTGTCCTAAATTCTCCTCATCAGTTCTACAGCCCCTCTTATCTGAACTGTTACAGTGGCTGTCTTACTCTGAATTCAAAAGTACAAGAGTGAATACAGATGTTTCGCATACATGTTCTCAGTATACAAGATATTACACAGGCTATAACCCATTCTACAGTCCAAATATGTTTGAGTTGGAATAGTTAGTCTGGAATATGAGATAAATAATTTCAGAAAACGAGGCTACCAAACAAAAATTTACAGGTTCAAGTGTGGTACTCACACATTTTAAAAAGAAGGCTTTATCAAAAGAATGAGAATAATTTTTTCTAATGCTTACATAAGACTTCTTAGTTCTATTCCTGGCTCTGCAACTCACATTAGTATTTTCCTGGGAAATTTTCTGTGTTTCACTTAAAACTGGCTAAAGAAAA
>Ga0181612_180971_pt1 | contig 15677 bp, 11 predicted proteins | sample HoacroProtozoa21_FD_119630 | JGI IMG/M metagenome (GOLD analysis project Ga0181612, IMG submission 119630) | Hoatzin crop microbial communities from Cojedes, Venezuel. Combined Assembly of Gp0051906, Gp0051904, Gp0051908
AGAAGAGGGGGAAAAAAAAAAGTGTGGTTGAGGGGTAGGCAGAGGAATATGATGAGCAGGCTCAGAGTGGCATGTGTGAGGGGGGCTGCACCCTATTGCGCAGCATGGTGACACCCTTGATGGCTCACACGACAGTGTGGATGGGGGTTCAGTCTCATTGCAGGGGGGCACCGGCCCAGTGTTCTCCGTGGAGGGTGTCACTAATGCCGGGGGACACACAGGACAAGTGATGGGGGGCCACCTTGGCCCCTTTTGCCTTCCCCCTCACCTCTGAAATACCAGCATGGAGCAGAGAAGGGTGCAGCAACCCCGGCTCCCCCCATACCTCCAGGGGCTCAGCCAGGAGCAGCTCTGCACAGGAGACCTCTCTGCTCCCACCAAGCCAGCAGTGACCCAGAGCTGCTGTTGGGAACAAGCCTAGAGAGCCTCCAGGCTCCCCTGGAGCTGGAAAGGTGCCTCCTCACCACTCCCAGGACAGGCATGCTCACTGCTGCCCTGGTCCTGCAGGGAGGGATGCTCACAGGGAGGGGGGTGATTTCACATCAACTCCCATCTTAGAGGCATCAGAAAGGCCAAGCTAATTTTCTGAGCTTCCCCTCCCTTATCTTTAAGTATCACACTGGGGAGGAAATCACTCTTCCACACCCCATTCCCTGGTGCTCTTGCTACATGTAAAGCGTTCCTAATGCATTTTCCCCAGGAGCCGAGGAGGACATGAGCTGCTTTCCTTCAGTGCAGGGTGTCACCTATAGACAACATCACGTTAACTTCACGTCATTACACGTGACAAACCTCTGCATTAGGAGCCATAAATATTTATATAGCGTGAACACAGACAACAGAGCCAACACCTCACACTGCAAAGGGATTCAAGCATGGAAAGTTATTTACAACTTCTTCAGTAACACTTGTGTGTCACCCGTTGCGTGTCTCCCTCCCTGCTCTGCGTTATTCCTTCCAGGAAAGGAGGAATATACGTCTTCAGGCACTGAGGGTTTTGCCTGTGACATTTCTCAACTAGAACTGACTGTACAGTCTTTCTCCACTGAGGACATCCCACGCAGTCAGCCACCAGGTCTAACCAAGCTATCAGAGAGAGCTGAGGAAACCAGTGCTACCTACTACAGGGACACACAACAAAACCCATCTGCACCAGTGGGCTGCCAGGCAGGCACTGGTTTACAGGCTGGTTTTAACCACTGGAATAGTAACCTGCTCATTGCTTCACTTCCCTTGGAGTCTCCCAAAGCCAGACCCAATATCACCAAACTCCACCAGTCAGCACCTTCCATTTCAGGGAGGATTCACCAGGTTAAGCTATTTCAGCAGCACCTGATGGCTGCTGGACCCTCCCAAATCCAGCCGCTCACCACAACCTGTTCACTAGTGAGACGAAGGCTTTGGGAGCTGCTTCTCCCTGTGCATGGGCAACAGCTCAGCACCCCTTCCTCCCACCCAGTTTTCCTTCCTTACCTTATCACACACAGGGCAGCCCAGGATCACTCCCACAGCTCCAGTCCTCAGTCTTCTGCAGGAGCTGGGAGCAAGTAACACCAAGAGTCTCTGGTTGCAGCCATATCTCCCAGCAGCCCTGGTCACCTCAGCCAGCACCAAGGCTTCCTCATCAGCTACAGCATGCTCAGAATGGGGGGACACACCACCCCAACACATCACCCACAATGCCTCAAGGCACCACAGGTGTAAGGGCAGCAGCCCCTCCCACACAGCAATTTTATTTGCAGAGCTGCTCTCACACAGGTGCTCAGCATCTTGAATTTCCAACACTTTTCAGGTGTTGGATGTTAATCGTGATGAAAGCAGCCAACTGCCAAGTTTCTCATTTGTGAGCTCCTTGAGGAGGGCTCAGACTTTGTGTTCTTTTCCATTAATAGTTTACTAATGAATTTCTTGGCATGTGTGTTTGAGCAAACAGCCAAATTCAGGCAACTTTGAGAGATATTTCCAGAAAATGCCTTCAGAGCTCACTACCACAAGTGTTCAAAGAGCCATCCCACTGGGGAGCAGAGTCACAGGGGGAGTAACTGATCCAGAGCTCGCCAAAGCCGTTCATACTGAAAATCTCCTGTCTGTTGCTTGTGCGTTAGCCACCATTTGAGCAGCTGGTGGAGAAGTTTTCCACGATTGATTTTTAAAAGAAGATCTGGCCAGGAAACTCATAAGCTGCTCAAAAGCAAGTTTCAAGCCAAGATTTGTCCAGAAAATGATTTTCTGGGAGGCATTTACTGAGTTCTAGCCTTGCCCTAACAAATCCAATACGGTGCCCACAACACTCCATCCCAAAGAGGCTGTTGCAGTCTCCCAGCCTGTGTTCCAGCATCATCAGCCATGAAATTCCTCCATCTTACACTTATGGCTTGTGACTGAACTGCAGCATCCCCCTGAACATCCCGTGTGAAGAGGAGTGGAGGGAAGGTGGGCAGCCTCACGGGCCCCATCCACGAGTCCTGAGCTTCCCAGATACCCCGGAGCAGCATTGCACGCCGCCGGGTTGTCCCCTCGTGAGTAGTGCTCTGCAGAATTAGTTCTCATTAGTCTTCATACACTGCCAGTTGACCACAGCATTAAATTAGCATCTGGTTAAGCATGCACAGGAGCTGCGGGAGATCGATCAGCGGGAATGAGTCTCTGGTGGCCATAGATCAGCTGCAGAGTGTCGGGGACACCGGGCAAACAGTGAGGTCCCACCACTGCAGCGAGGACATCCATGGGAGAGTGCCTGCTGCCCCTCCACAGGGGACATCTAGGACCGTGACGGGGAGACCAATGCTGGTGGGACCTCACAGGCACCCAGCAGTTGTGTGCCCAAGTTTCCCAGAGGGTCCCATCAGAGGCACAGGGCTCAAAGAGGAGGTGCCACCCCATGTCTCGCTGGGGCAGCTCCCCAGCATGGCAACATCCAGGAGCCACTGGAGGTGGGACAATCCTGTGAAAGGCAGAGTGAGGGGGACCTGAGGTGCTCCTGGTAAGCCCCACGTGTGTCACCTGCCAGGATATTTATCTGGAACCAAGCCATGGGTGACCCACAGCAATGCAGTGGTTGCTGCAAGGGGAAGACCAGACTGTGCCCTTGTCCACACTCCTGCTCCAGAAACCTGCCCTGGATGGGTCTACACCACCAGACATTCAACCAGAAACCCCATCAGATCCACCTCCGAGGCTGCTGTAGCGCAGCGGGGCAGGGGGGCACCTGGATGCTGCTGGCAGCTAATGCGTGGCGTTGATATTCATCGGGGTTTCTGGATGCAAAAGAAACACCCTAGAAAATTGTTCCTGTCTTGTTTCCTCAAAATGTTTTGTAATGAGGCTTGCAAGCCATAAAACTTTCACCACTACGACGGTTTTGACCTCTCATTTTGAGCAGAGTGTCTCTAAGAATTAGCTGCCTGAATACCTAAGGACAGTCTGTGCTACGAGAGGCTTATGAATGCATGGTAGGGCATCCTGCAAGCGCGCCGGGCTGTCGCAGGCTGCTGTCGAAAGTCTGTGCCCAGGGCCCCCATCTGCTTCCTGAGATTATACAGGAGCAAACATCAGACCCTTCCCTCCAACCTCCCCCATCTTCTTCATGACGAAACCTGAAGCCGCAGCCTTGGCTTCTAGCGATGGCAGGTTTGATCGTTTGCTTTCTGGAAGAATTTGCATCAGGGCTTTAGCAGGAGCGGTGCAAACCCATCTGGGATCCCACACAAGGAGCGCTCCCCACCGCGGGCAGCCTGGGCTTGCGATGGACTGATGTCCTCCAGCCCGCCCGACTCAGGGTTGATCGGCTGGGTCCTTTTGTCCCAGCTCCCGCTCACCACCCCATCACGGGAGGGCAGAGCAATGCCAGGAGGATGGTTTGTGGTGCCCGTGGAGCCCTTGCTGCCAGTCCATCCCGTCACCGAGCCGTGGTGGCTGCGGAGGCGTCCGGGGAAGCGAGCGAGCACTGAGCATGTTAAGCAACGAACTCTCTGTCTGACGCCTGCCTGAAGGCTATTTACACAGCTCCAATTGATTGGTTGTAACCTGTAATTATTTTAGTTGATTTTTTTTTGTTGTTTCATGCTCTGTTTGTTTTCAGTCTCAGGGAGAAGAACAATATTTCTCGCTGCTGAAGTGATGCTGAATAGGTTGGGGTGGGCGGGGGTCTCGCAGAATAGCAGATGGCAGAAACGATGGTCACTCACACACTCTCCAGCCACCCCGTGAGCAGTGGCCGCTCACTCCCCTGCCCTTCACGCGGGGTAGCAGAAGCGTGGCTTCGATAGCCAGCCTGATTCCTTCCACCTATTTATCTCACATCTATTTTTATTCTGGTGATTCTTTATTTTTCCCCTACTTTCTTCCATGCCACCCTTACACCAACAAAATGGCATCTTTACATGTGAAATCAGCGCTTTCTGCTCCTGCCAGAAAAGAGATCGCGTAAAGCCCGTACAGCCCAGGGCAAGCCCCGCGCTCCGGAGGATGGGGTCTGAATGCGTCCCCACCAGCAGTCCCAGTGGTTTGTTATTCGAGCTCCATTATCAGCTGGAGACAGTTCTGTGCTTGCACAGCCCGTGCTGGAGCCGTTCGCTGTCACCCGAGAGCTGTGGGGAAATCCTGGCTGGGACTGATCTTCTTGCCCTGGTTTGGGGATAGGTAAACACCAGATTTATTCATTTCCCTGAACCATTTAGTGGGTCACCTTCCTAATTTACCTCGCCTTTTACCTCTTGGTTTCCTGGGAATGTTCTGCTGGTGTTGCAAAGGCAAGGAATTATTATTCAGAAAAGAAGTAGGAGAGATGCTATAAATGTAAAGCACAAGAGCAATCCTTAATCATCCTCATCATTAGTTAATTGCCGTAGCCTTAGTCCATTCCAAGGAGAACACAGTGTTAAATATAGATGTAGAAACTGGATCTATTTTTGTGATTTTGTGCTCTCTTTGAAGTGGATTCTGCTTGCTGCTCTTCCGAAGGATGTCAACACCGGGGACTGTCAGCAGAGCGTCAGCCTCACAGTCAGTGGGACGTGGGCTCCTACCCAGAGCATTTGGGAACCTCTTTAGCTAGAGTGATGCCTGACAAACAAATGCAATTAGGATCCTGCAATATTTTGCACTCTGCTTTTGGGGAAAACCTGTTTAAATACCCGGTTCCAACAGTGCCTTGTCCAAAGTCACGTTAGGAAATCTGTAGCAGAGCCAGGAGGAGAGTCAAGATCAGCTGAATCCTGCCCAGTGCTTCAACAATGAGGCAGTTGGTTTCCTCCACATAAGGAACCATTTGCATTTATTTCTTGGCCTTAGATTAGCAGAAGTCCTTGCTCACTTCATTGCACGCTCCCCATTTTCAGAGCCCTTTTTTTTCTCCTGTGTGTACCTTTGGTGCCCTCTCTGCATTTTCTCTCCCTCCTTCTGTCCTCCCATTGAATCCACTATACATTTCCTTCTCAATCAGTGTAGTGGCACCCATGGAGAGCACCTGGCCACGGAGCAGAGAGGGCTAGAAAAGCGTGGCATGGCTCTGTCCTCAATTACCTGTCCAGAGATTTCTCCAGTCCAGCACTGGTGAAAACGCTTTGCTGTTCACTCCTCCTTTGCGGGGGCTTTGCAGCAGCGCTGAGGATGGAGCGGGATGCTTTCGCTCCAGCCCAGGCGCAAAGCGGGGGAGAGCAGAGACCCGTGCTTCCCTCCAGCCGCCCAGATTAGCAGAGGTTGTCAGAGCTAAATCCCTTGGCAGCCTCGGCAGCGGGGATGGTGGCTCCGAGAGATAAAGCCCCAGTTCATGGTTTTTCCCATGGGTGGTGGGGAGGTGGTTGCCAGGCTCCCCACGTCTCACCGCCTTAGAGATGGCAGCGTTACCCTTCCCCTGCCATCCTGCTCTGCCCTGAGCCTTGGATGCTTTGGCATTTGGCTGCATTTGGGGACAGAGAGTTGGGACAGAGGAGCGAGCGCTGCCTGCATTTCAGTGTAAGGGAGCAGGACAGGGCAGGAGCTGGGGACATATCCGTCCTTGGGTGGGACCCTCTGTGGGGTCCTTGGGGCCCAGGGTGGGTGTGGGAGTCCCTGAGCATCCAGACACATCCCCGGCGGTGTTGGAATCCGTGCACTCATCCTGGTTATAAAACACGCGTGGCCGATGCGTGTCCACATACCACTGTGTGCACATCGCAGCGGGTGACATGAGCCACGACCACACCGGGACCCAGGAGACGTGTGCACCGTGTCCCTGGGCCAACGTGCTGACAGGCGGGACTGTCTGGATGAGCATGAGTGTGCAATTGTGTGGGGGTGTCTGAGCGTGTCCAAGCATGCATGTCCTTCAGCAGAGGCTCAGGAAAGGAGGATTAAATGCCAAGTGCTCTGCAGAGCTCTGCTGAGGGCTAATGCCTGATGTATTGAACCTGCTGGCCGGCTGACAGATACCTGGGCTTAGTGTCTTTGCTGCTCTCTGGCAACTCTCGTACAGCACCTCATCGCTAAAAATTCTGCTGCACTGAGCTTAATGGCGTCCCAGGGCTGAGACCGCAGCGACGCTGTGTGTGCATGTATGCACACCTGGGTACGCACGTGTGCCCCTGTGTGCCTGCTGCCCGTGCGGTTGAGTCTGCACACACGTGTTCACGCGTGTGCGGTCCGGTGCATCTCCCCGGTGCATGTGTGCGCAGACCTGGGTGCTGGAGACTGCCCGTGGTCTGTTCCTGGGGCTTTTATTTATGTTATATATGTGTGTCATTCACCTTCTGTAGGGCCATGTCTTCATGTTAAATGTGTGGCCCAAATTAAGCAGAATTAGGGGCTTGATTGCCTACCTATCTCCTGGTCCGTGGGCCTGGCAGAATGAGGAGAGCTGGCCGAATGTGACTTCCCTGCAGACATCCAGACTGAGCTTCAGCCGCAGAGGCTGGGGCCGATCTCCAACACCGGTCTCTGCTACCCTGGGGCCACCTTTGTCCTCGCTGCTCCCCCATCCAGAGCCTGCACAGGAGTTTCAAGCCCCCCTAAGAGCAGCTGTTCCACCCACACGTAACTCTGCAGCAGAGGCTGTGTCAGTGCGTGCTCTTGCAGCCCATCTCCAGAGAGCAGCTACCCATCCCAGGGGGATATTTTCTGCTTTTTATGGTACAGAATAATGGATTCACTTGGGTTTGGTTCCTCTGCTCTGCATCCTTCTAGATCCCAGGTGGTGGGGAAAGGTGCTTTTCTCCAGCGTTGTCCTTCACCCTGCCAACCCCACCAGCAAAGCAGGAGAGGAAGAGGCAGAGGGGCTCTGGGCTGGGAGAAGCAGGGACAAGGAGCAAGCGTGGCACCAGAGGCAGCACATCGCCTTCGCTCCGTCCCCTCTCAGCCAGCATTTCTCCATGTGTTCCCCTGCTTGAAGAGCCTGGGGCTCTGTCACCCACAGACGGGAGCTGTGCCACCCCCTCTGCTCCTCTCAGCTGGATCTGGCCGTGCGCGGAAGGGAGAGGAGCCGTCCTCATGCCTCCTGGCGAAGCCTCGGTCCCTTCGCTTGGATGCCGATGCTCGTAGGAGAACGGCTGGCAGCGGGGGGAGCTTGGGCAGAGGATCTCGAAGGGGATAGAAAGGGAAAGTCAAAACTTAATAAGACATTAAGACAACAGATTCATTAAAAAGTCATTAGTCTCTGTCAGGAGTGGCTTTAATTAACAAATGCCAGGAACTGCAGTACTGTCTTTTTGCTGCCACTGTGCCTCAACAGTCTTGTGACCACCTGAATGCCGCTAATTAAATGTCATTTAAAGCTCCCCCAAACCTGGCAGCAAATTTTCAACACCCTGCCAATTTTTCTCCGCAGCCTCCCAATTCACCTCGTTCGTCATTGTCCTCCCCACACGGGGGGTGGCGTTTCTTGGAAAACCTTCCCTCCCCTCCTCCCCTCCCAAGGAGTGCTTTCTAAAGGTTGTTTCCACCTTCCAGTCGTTTAGCCAAATCCCACACTTCTGTGTTTTTTGAGCTGTGGGAGCACTGACACTGCTGCGTGGCAGCTTGGAGAGCTGAGCTTTCTGTGAAACACAGAGCTGGTGGCTCTTGGACAAGGTCTAGTTGAAGATGTCACTGCTCATTGCAGTAGGGTTGGACTAGATGGCCTTTAAAGGTCCCTTCCAGCCCAAACCATTCTATGATTCTGTGAAGGTGTTCCTCATCTAAGGCTCCTTCAGCATCATCAGCTCATACCCATCCTCAGCAAAGGAAAGTCCTCATTCCTCCTCCCACCCATGGGTGACAGCTCCAGCTGGGACCCTTGCTCCTGTGGGTGACCCAACACCAGGCAGCCCAGAGCCTGCAGATGCTCCTTGGCCATCTCAAGGCATCTGTTGATATGGGATGGGGTTGCTGCTCAGGGGGAAGCTCTGTCAGCTGAATTTATTCCTCTGCATTGAACTTTTATGGAGGCTTCACTGTCAGAGCCACACCAGCGGAAAATAAAGCAAGGTGCCCACCTGCCAGCCACCCCTCCCCCAGCGCCTTTTGTAGATGGGCTCTGAGTGCAGATGCTTTCATTTCAGCAGACACCCCGGTGGGCTGTCATCCCTGAGCTGGGGAAGTCAAGTCAAGCTGATGGCCTAAAATAGGTGAGTGGGTCACCATCAGGAGCGGCACAGCTTGCCCGGGAATACCCAGGGAAACAAAGGCTGCTCGAAGCAATAGAAGAAGGGCAGCGAAGCCCTCTGGAGATGAGGTCAAAGCAGGAGAACTTGTGTCCAAGAGCTGAGGAAGGGGGTTTGCATCCAGACGTCCTCTCCTCCCTTTCCCTGTGACCCCAGCTCTCCCTCTTGTCCGTGGAAGCCTCTGGGGCTGGGGAGAAGGAAGGCATTGCCATGGCCCTTTCTTGACTTCTCATCATCCGGTGAGACCGGTGATGGTCTGACCATCAGCCACCTCACAGAAGATACGGGGCCCCTTTGAGGAAAGCACTGCTCAGTCTCCCAGCTCTGTCAGCTTGGAATTTGTACTCAGAACATCTCCTTTTATAAGTACAACATCTCCTCCTAAACCACCTTGAGCTCCCTGGCTCTGGCCACCTTTCTCTCACTCGCTCCCTCCCATCATTTCCTCTCTGAAAATAGCCCGTCTGTTCCTTGAGTAATGGGATTTCTTTGTACAATTTCAGGAGCCTTAATACTTCATACTGACCTCTATTGGCAAAATCAAATCAAATCAATTTAACCACAGGCTCCTGATTTTTCTTTGCTCTTATTGTCCTTAATGTTCCTCATGATTCTTTGATCTGACAATCAAAGGTATCCCTTTAGCTGCACACACACGCGGGGACGTCGGCAAACACACCATCCATAAAATATACAGCATCCTCACACTGGCATTTACATAACAGTGACACTGAAGGCATCAAAAGGAATCGGTGATCAGACTTGGGAGCAATTACAGCAATGGCTCCTATAAAGGGGGAGGAGGCTGGAAGCTGACAGCGGGTGACATGGGCTGGCAAACGCTCGGGTCTCTCCCAGCTCTGGAAGTGACACTTGTTCTGTTTTACACCTCACCGAGAAGTTCCCAGCTATCGGCAACTCCAAACCTCCCCACGGTCGCCTTGTTTTCTGTAGCCGGAGTGACAGCAGATTTGCAGAGAGACATCTGGAACAAGCTCAGGCTCCTCATCAAGCATCTTTAATTTCTGCAGGTGCCATCAGCCCGGCCGCGGATACGGCTCAAAGCATGCGCGATGCTCTGGTGCTCCAGCACGGGAGCGAGGGAGGTGGCTTGAAATACCATAAATCAGAGTGTCATTCAATCACCTCTCTTGCATTTGGGAAATTGCTTTGAAAAGCGTTCCGAGCAGACAGTCATCCAGCAGCAATTCAGGCCCTGCAGGCAAATCTCGGGCCCAATCCAAATCTATCCGGACATCAAAATGAACTGCTTAAAGAAGTCCAAACCTGTACTGCCTTGTGCCAGATATAATAACGTGGCCTTGTGGTGCCAGATAAGATAACGTGGCCTCATGGTACCAGGTAATTGTAGATCCATGGGAGATTTGGGGCTACAGAGTACCTGAGAAGGCAAATGGCAAATAACCCAGCCAAAGCTCAACATCTTTTGTTAGTGTTCATATTTGTGAACTCCTCTTTTTGGTAAAGGTCTCCTTTTTGGAGCTGAGCAAGTGACTTGTGGACATGCCTTTAATTTTATGTCTTATCTTCTATGATGTCCATTCCTGTGCTACCGAGTGATGGGCTGAGCTCCCACCCTCCTTTCCCTTGTGCCCGCAGCCCGCTGATAGCCCTGAGCCCAGAAGCAAGGCTTACTTTCACCCAGCCAAAACAAAACCGAAGATAAATAATCCGAGAATCTGTGGATGCTTGATTGTCATGGCAACCCCGCAGCCCTCCTCCTCCCGAGCTGCCTGCCAGCGTCAGGAGCTGGCTGCAGCTCCAGCGGGGAGCATTTCCCCCGGCTCCCATCTGCTTTCCAGGGCTGCAAGCCCACCCCTTTCCCTGGATCAGCCCCGGCTCCGTGTCCGGCTCACACTGCCGTGGGGTTTCATCCCTGTGGTCCGTGCCCAAGGCTGGTGGCCCTAGAGCAGCCCTGGGGTGGCTCTAAGGCACCTGTGATCGTCAAGCTCCCCATGCTTGGCCCATGCTCAGCCCGGCTTCCTCCGCTGCCCGGAGGTGTGAGCAGAGCAGAGGCAAAGGGCTCATTCCACCCGACCTGCGGAGAACCCCAAGATACATCAAAGCAGCGTGAATACGTTTTCGTGCACAAAAAAACCCCAGGTCCCAGGTTTTCTCTCCCCTATTTGCACACGCAGAATGTGCATTATTCTCCCTGCTCTGTCCTCTTAATTCTGATGGGTTTTGCCTTCCAGCAACGCAGCGCTTAAGCCAGCTCACAGCAGGCGGGGAGAGCGATTGCTCCCACCCCAGCTCGCTGGCATTAATGGGAATTGAGATCAAAGACGTTAGGGAGGTGAGCCCTGCTCCTGGGGGAGCCGGGGTGCAGCTCGGAGGTGATGCGTGGGTTCAATCCTGTCTCCAGTGAGGACACCCGGGGCTGTGCCCAGGCTCTGGAGGCAGCCAGAGCTGGGTCAGGCCCTGCTAAGCCCTCCTGCTCCTCCATGAGGGTCTGAGCCGGCTGCGGCTTTGCTGTGGCATCGCCACCTCCGGGGAGAGACGCTTCGAAGCCCTCCTCAAAGGCAGCGCTGGCACTCGGGGATTTAATTGCACGCTTGGTATTCTGTTCAGTTCGAGACCAGGTATTATTTATAAAAATAGAAAGCAGGAGAAACGGGGAGAGAGGCAAAATATCAAAGCGCTCTTGAATTTTCATGCTGCGTGTGAGCAAGCAGCCTTTTAGATCAGATCACAGCCCGGTGCCCTGGAAGGGCACAGAGCGCTGGTCCGGGGCACGGAGCCCCATCGGCACTGCACCAATGGAGACACGTGGGCCAAATCCTGTGCGTGGAGCAGCCCAGGCTCTTGAGCGGGACTCATCGCACTTCGCAAAGCAGCTGAGGCTTAAACTTCGCCCCGAGTCCCCGCACGCAGGGCTGCAGCCGGCGAGCTGTGGGGAGAGGGGTTGAGCGCCGGCTGCCGCAGCAAGGACAGGGGACAACGTGGTGGCTTTTGGCTGGGCTGCCAGGTTCCCTTCGCCTGGTCCCATCCTGCAAGGACTCAGCCCACGGGGTGCTGCGGGAGCTGGCAGGGCAGGCAGGGCTCACCGCCTGCCCGTGCTGCTCCCTCGCACCCCGTGGTCACGGCGAGGCAGAGGACGAAGTCTGCTTGTAGATGAGTCATTCGCAGCGATTAAAAAGGGCTCTTCTTTTTTTACAAAGGAGCTGTGGAAGGATGCCAGTGAACATAACCTCTGTGACTGCTGGAGGAATCATTCTGGGGAGGAATTAGCAGCACAATATTAGTTGCAGGCAAAGAACTTAATTAGCAGAATCAGCAGAGATTCCAATTAAAAAAAATAAGAAGGGAAGAAAGCCTTGCGCTCGCCTCCCGGCTCTTCTGGGGACGAGGCGGTGCGGAAGGGGACAGCATCCCTGCACCGGGCTCCTGGCAAGCCTCTGAGAAGAGGCCCGGGAGGAGCTGGGAGGGAGAGGCTGACGGGATCGGGGAGGCTGGGGAGCGTGGCCGGAGCCCAGAGCCCTGGCTAATGAGGGATCTGTTTCGGTGAAGGAGGCAGCACTGCAGGCTCGCGATGTAGCAAGGCTGGCGCAGCCTGGTGAGCACTGGTGAGGCGACCGGCACTGGGTCTGCTGGGGGTCCTGCCCACGAGGGCACAAGAGATGGGATTTCCAGCCCTAGCACCCAGCATCACCCGGCTCTAACATCCCCACCCATGCTGGGCCGTTCGGAGGCACCCCCAGCTCCTCCCGCACCACTTGGCTCAGCATCGCTGCTCCGCTTCTCCCTCCTGCCCCGGCTCTTACAGCAGCAAACCCGGGGGACCAGACATTCGTCTCCCACCACGCACTGCCCGCCCCAGCAGCACACCGGTCCCAGCCGTGATGTTTGCTAGAGCTACCACAGATCATTAGTTCCTTTGCTGGAACCCGCACTGGGGCAAAAAAGGATGATTTTTCGGTTGTTTTTGTGAAATGCCAGTAATGAGCCATTCTCCGGTGACCTGGGGTGGTGACAGCCCCGGCGAGCACCCGAACAGCAGTGATGGAGAACGTGTGTGCCAACGGTCTGACGACAGAGAAACAAATAAAAGCTCTGTCTTGTAACCGCAGCTTTCACCTCTGTAGTTTTATTTTATCGGTGTTCAGCCACCAGCGCTGACGCCGGCAGCAGCCTGCTGTTAGTGCCTGTTAGGAGCAAGCAAAGCCCGGAGGCTTGCGGAACCTGCCCTCGGATGGGAAGCGGAGGCAAAGGGAGAGGGAGAAAAGCTCGCTGTGTGTGCGTGCACGTGGGCGTGCGTGTGTGCACGTGCATCTGTGTGCACATGTGTGTGCGTGCAGGCATCAGAGTGCACGAGCACACGTGCGTGCAGGTGAGCACGCGTGTGCTGAGCGGGTTTTCACGCGTGCGCGCCCGCGTGCGAGCCTGTGCGTGTGCCTGCGCGTGTGTGTGCGCGCACAAGGGGAGAGAAGGTGGCTCGCATCACCATGGAAACGCTGACAAATACAAATACGAGGGTACGCACCGCTCGTGCTGCCTCGCGCTGAGATTCTGGGCAGCAGCTCCCAGGCAAAGATCATCAAAACGCACCCAGGGGCAGCGGGGTCCCCTGTGCCGGTGACATCCCACCGTCCCCTGCCTGGCCTGGATGTCTGTGTGCCTTTCTCGCCCTTCTTGCTCGCTGCCAGGGCAGTGCCAAGCCAGGGTGGAGGGTGTTGGAGGACCCATCCTGTTCAGCAGCTGCCCCGTTGCCCCAAGCCTCAGCGGGGGACACCGGCACGCCAGCACTGCACGAGCCCTCCGTCCCAGGCCGTCACTTTTGTTCTTTCCTCTTGCTCATCCCCTCATATTTCGGCGGGGTTCCTCTCCTCTGCGTGTGATCTGCTGCCAGGTCAGGCTGATGTCCCCAAGCGGGGTCCCCAAGGGGGTTGCAGCATGAGCCTGTGTGGGGTGGGAAACCGGGGATGGGGAAGGGGCAGGCAGCCCCCCCCCTCAGAACCCCACTTTATATCCCTGCAGGGTCCTGGGAAAACAAAATAAAAGCACGCAGTTAATTTTTCAGTGCAGAAGACGGGAAGGAAGGCAGCGCCTGAAGCCTACACAGCACCATTCACCCGGTACATCCCTGCTGCCTCGCAGGACCGGCTGTATATCTGCGCCGAGGCAGAGGAAGGGATGACTGGTCCTCAGAGATTAAAAGACCCAGACACAAAAGATGCTAATGGTCCTGTCTGCTAACAAATGCAACAAGTTCAGTTGCAACTGGCTGACGCTGCAGCCTTTTAATTACATTTTTGTCTGGCAATAAAAGAAACAAATCTGACTCTTAAAGCAGCACGTAACACATGAGGCGTCGTAATCATTTTCTTCACTGGTTTTTCCTTTCTTTATCAGCGAATGCTGTGCTCTTTAGGAAGTTTATTTCCCCCTGGACCAATCTTCTGCCTGTAAATTTGAGAGCAGGTGGGGGCAAAGAGAACAAGAGAGAGCAGAAGAGAGAGTAATATAAAATTTCTGCAATGCAAAGCACATTCTGTAAAAAAAGCCCACATTATTCAGCATGCCTTGCCGGCGTGTTCATATAATGGGAGACTCCATCAGGTTCGCCTCACCCCTGGAACTTGCTACCCAGGGTAGCTGTAAAGACGACGGGGAGGGGGAAAGATAAACCGAGCTGCTCCTCCTGTGTTTCTGGGGCTGGCAGAGGGAGTCAGTCTCTTTTGGGCTCTAACCATGGTTGTTCCTGCATTTTATAGTATCGCCCTTGATTTATTATCATCCTTTATAGCAGCTGTAAACCAGCCCCAAAGCAGAGAAATAAAGTAACCAGCAGAACATTTCCGCTGCCCACCCCACGTGCAGCGTGCCGTCCCTCCATCGCTGCCGCAGCAGCCAGGCGAGCAAGCGATGGTTGGCAAGTTGGGGCTGCTGCTTTGATCTGAAACAGCGTGAGCGGGGTTAATCAGGGCTCCACGCTCCGGCCTGTGTGAAAAAACAGGGTTTGGTATCGATCTCTCAGAGGTGGTGTGAGGCTGGGGGCGAGCGTTCTTTAACCAGCTTGAAATTAGCTCTGGTGGGTAAGGAGAAGGACAGCCCCATCACTCGGGATGCTCGCATCTGGCTTGGGAAGGAGTCCTGAGTCCGACTCCCCTCGCTGCTACAGACTTCTGCTCTGACCTTGGCTTGGCCGTATAGACCCAGCACTCCAAATGTATTTAGATACTGAAATCAATGGGGGCTCGGAGGAGGATGCTTAAATGTCTTTATCGATCTGGCCCTTAGCCTTGCTGTGCCTCATTTCCCTAGCTCTAGTGCAAGCTCGGACTCGTGTCTGTGGCTGAGCACGCAGGGCTTTGCTGTACCCCGGAGCCAGCACCCCAACACCGACTGCTTCCACGGGCTTGGGCTTGTGGCCTCGCTCTGCTGCGTCTTTGCTCCCCCTTTTTTGGGAGGGGCTGGGGAGTGGCTCTGGGCAGTGTTTAACATGCACAGGCTGATCTTGAGGGATTTGGAAATTGTCCCAAAACAAGTACTAAAAGACACTATAAAAATATATAAAAACATGATTATGAACACCATAATAACAGCATGTTAATAGTGCCTGACACCTACAGTGGAAGAGGATTTACTGACAGCCCTGAAAAAGCTTGGACAGCTTCGGATGATACGAAGCCTCCCCAAGACTCCTGCCCCCTAAACTCAAATATCTGTTACTCCTCCAAAATGCCAGTTATTCAAGCGTTCGTCCGAGGTGCAAAGCCCATGTCACAGCCAGCTCCGAGGCCTCACGCTGTGCAAAACCTCCCCACGCTGTGCAAAACCTCCCCCGGGGTCAGCAGCCGCAGCCCCCAGGCTCTGCGCTGCTCGGCGGAGGAGCCCCGGGTCCGGATCAGGGCTGGAGGAAGCAAAGCGTAAGCGAGGTCTGTGTTTACCTTTGCAGCAGAGAGGGCAAGAGGGAGTAGGAGGAAAACACAGAGTAGATCCTTGAAAATCTCATTTTTCTAAGGCAGATCAGAGAAGCTTTGGGGCTTGGGCTGTGCTAGCCTGTTTTTGTTTTACCCAGCTGGTTTTTCTTGGCATTGC
>Ga0181612_107145_pt1 | contig 15675 bp, 13 predicted proteins | sample HoacroProtozoa21_FD_119630 | JGI IMG/M metagenome (GOLD analysis project Ga0181612, IMG submission 119630) | Hoatzin crop microbial communities from Cojedes, Venezuel. Combined Assembly of Gp0051906, Gp0051904, Gp0051908
CAAGTTAATGTTCTGCTGCGGGCTGTCAAAATGCAGGTCTGGTCACTGTTAATCTAAATGCTTTAGCCCAATGAAACCCAGATCTAGGGCATTGTTCTTTTTTTTTTTTTTTCCCCTGCTAGGCTCCGAAGTGAAGCATGAATTCTGCCTTACGATCTAATTTCCAAATTCTCTCTTAGGCCAGGGAAGCTTCTTCAAGGATTCTTGTATCATTTCTCTTATTTTCGGGAGCCCTACCTCTGTCTTCACATTGGTTTTAGGTCCTGGGTATGTCAGACTAGCAGGTGCCTTTATTTTGTGTGTGGTCATGCAGCACTTGGAGTGACATGGATTCCCAGCAGCAGGATAAGCTGAGGCCAGAAGGGGCTGATCTTGCTTCTTTGGGCATAAGCCAAGTTTGTCTTTCTCTTGGTAGTAGAAGCCACTGAGACAGAGTTATTGATGGCCTGGGTTTCTCTGGCCTTCTCAGAATGTCATCCTCCTCACAACTCCGACGTGTGACTTTTGAGAGTGGAGTCTCCCCTGTGCAGGTACTTTTGTCCCCCCTTCAGTCTGCCCTTTGTGCCTTTATTGTGGCCTCTTCTGAGGAGACCTGGGGCCTGGTAAGAAAAACATGCTGGTTGTAGGACTGAAGTGGGGAGATCTTTCGGCTGGTCATAGTCTCAGTGAGGAATCCTGACTGTTCTCCCTCTGTTCCATTTGTGTGCCCGATGGAAAAGGACGAGTGAGACCAGGACATCCTTCCATCAGCCCCAGCTTTGGGGATTCTGCTGGTCTTCAGCTTTCAGCTTTTCCATGGGTGCCTGTTCTGGGTATTCATGAAGCAGTTTTCACAGGACATGGTAGAGTGGGTAGCTCCCAGCAGCAATGTGCTGCAGTTCTCATCTTCCCAACTTCCTGACTTTGAACACAAAGAAGTATTTCTGCTGCGTACACTCCTGCAAATCAAAACAAGCCTGTGGCCTGGAGGACTTGGAAGGATCTTTGACTTGCTATGTGTGGTGGTTATTATAGTATCTGCCTAAGAGCGTTCGCTGTCCAAGCTGATCCCTTGGCTGCTCAGGTGCTTGGTGTATTTCTGGCAGCACCCTGAAGTTGAGTCACATCGGGCAGCCAGGTCTCCATACCTCTCCTGCAGTCTGCATGATCTTCACGTCCTTGGAAGTACATGCTGTCTGGCAAGTGTGTTTCTACCTTTAGCCTTCACTTTAGTAATTAATGACAGCTTGCAGCTTGGTGCTGGATGCAATGAGCAAGGCCAGGTCCAGCCCAAAGAGCAGCCCACGATGCAGTTCTCTAGCTGCTTGAGGATTGCTTTTGCTCCTTCGTGCTCGTGGTGCTGTGGTGGCTGAGGCTGGCAGAACTGGGAGCGCTGGTGTTTGACATGCCTGCAATGAGGAGGCTGTCACAGGCCCTTTTGTTGGAGTGGTTTTTCTGCATTTCTAAGGGGAGAAGGAGTTTTCTGGTCTGGGTGCATAAGGCGTTTAATTCCACTGGCAGGGCTCCCTTTCCGTGCACTGTCGGTTCCCTATGCAGGCAGCCCAGTACCTGTCTGTCGCATGGGGGAGCCCAGTCTTGGGCTGGGGGGGGAGGTTTGCACCAGTGCCATCCTGCCAGTTTGGTGTCACAAGTCTTGACTTCCCCCCCTGCTTTCTGATGGCATTATGTCCACTAGCTAATTGACATGTCTTACCTCTGCAGAAGCTGGGCTGGCAAGTTAGAGCCCAGGCTCATTTGATACCTGGCTGCCAGGGAGGGAGGGAGCATACTCGTTGCTTTTTTTCCTTTGTTTGCTCTGCAATATTACTGTTAGGCATCAGCAGCTTCCCTGCAAGCTGGGAGCACAGACAATACCTAGTACTGCTGCGCCTTTTCTATGCCGTGCTTTCACTGACCTGGTTGCATTGTGTGCATACACACGCGTGCATGTGCACACGCACACGCGTGATACCCAAACAAATGGCACTCGGGTGGGAAAGGCAGGAGCCCTCTCTGCAGGGCTTTGTCAGGCTGCTGGTGGGGCTGACCCACCCCTCCGCCTCCTCCCACCCGGGATTTACTGTCTCCCTGTCCAAGGAGAAGGATGCAGCTTAGGAAATCCTCTCACACACACGTGCTTCGTGAAGATGAAATGCTGCCGGCTTATAGTGATAATGGGCAATTTTTTTTGGAAAGAGCTGGACACGCCTGCAGGAGCGGCATCTGTGCTGTCTCGGACAGGTGCTTGTGTCCTAGGGCTGGAAGGCTTTCTTGCTCAGAAATCTGTCCTTCCTGAGCCGTCTGCCAGGTGTCTAAGTGCTAGAGATCAGGTTTGCAGGCTTAGGTTATGAAGGAGTTTCTTTTCTTTTCTGCTTTAATGTCGATGTTAAAAACGGACAGTAGGGTTTTAACAGAGGGTCCTAAGCTGATTAATGTTCTTGCTTCCTTAACATGCTCTGCCAGCTGGGCGTCTTTGCAAACAGGAAGGCCTAGCAGAAGGGAGGAACAGCGTCTGAAGTTCCCTCCTTGTGTAGTAGGAATCTTGCCACTGCCAGGCTCCAGAGTAGAAGGTGCCAGCAACTGTCCTTAATGATCCTGAGTTGAAATGCAGCAGACCACCGCTGCTCCTTAGCAAAAGAAAGCTCCATTAGTTTCACTGGGCTTTGTGGAGATTTTGAGGCTCTGCCTATGTGGAGCAAAGATCGCTGGCCTGGGCTGCTGGAGCCCTGCTCCTGGACCTGGACTCTTCTGTCGCTTTCTGTTGCTGCTTCATTTGTAAAGTAGCTGCCAGAGCTTCTTCAGGGCTCAGAACTCCATGTTTGAAACTCCAGGGGCCTACCTGGGTACTGTGTGACAGGAATAAACAAACCCACAATAGAGGAGTTAAAAAGAGGGGAAACCCCTGATGCTGAGTTGTTAATCTGATCATTCTGACTCTTGCAGCTTTGCTGGATTCAGCTGCCACTCTCAGCTCATGCTTTGTCGGCGCGACACCGGTGTCCAGAGTGACTTCCTGCTGAGCAGTCCACAGAGCCTTGGCAGATGCAGTCACTTGCTGCTGCTCAGGGCTTGCTGTGTCATAGCTGAGCCCATGAGCTCAGCTGAAGGCCATCATCCCACAAGCTTGCAGTGCTCAGTCAGTGGTGACTTTCTCAAAGGGCTTGGGAGATCGTGGTTCAGCTTCCTTGGGCAGGCACCCTAATTTTCACAGTTCTTTGCAGAGCTGGGAGGAAAGAGCTCAAAGTGGCCAGAAATAGGAGGCATAAAAGGAACTTGAATACTTTGGATCTGTCTTCCTTGTACCTTCTGCTGCGGAAATCTCCTGTAACATCCATGAAGCCTTTTGCATTCAGCCTATGTGGGGGTCGATTAATTGTGGCCCTCCGCTTGAAAACACTGGTAGAGCATTACAAGTGAATTTGTCTTATTGCCCCGTCTGTCTTGTCCCTCTGTCGTTGCTTTCTCTCCGGTTCTCTAGCCATCGGACCCCCCCTTCAAATGTCAATGTTGCTGCCGGCAGAACCAAGGAGCTGTTTACTGCAGCCAGAACACAGCAGTTTCAGCAGGAGGAGAACGACAGCTGGCCAGGAGCACTCACCTGCTTTCTGCGTGGGCATGACAGGCTTGATTCGGAAGGCTTTGGAGCAGGTTAAGACAAAAGTTCATGCATACATTTAAACTTAAGTCCTTTGTAGAGCAGCGCTGCTTTACCAGCTTGAACCTCAGTTTGTCATGGAGCTGAAATGTATCAGGTTTCTGTTGTCTGTCTTCTGACTTCTTCGGAGATATATTGGACTGTTTCTTTGGCTGTAGCAGGAGATCGTTTAGAAGAAACTGTATTAACTTAGCAAAAGTGGTAAAGCAAGTCCCGAAGAAGAGTTTTTACCAGCACAGCACTATGCTGTTTGCAGTGGATGCTGTCAAAGTTGTGCATCTCAACCTTTTTGCAACTGTCTTGCTTCAGCCTCTCCATCTCCTTGACCCCAAGGCTGAATCTGCCTTCTCATCTTCATCTCCTTTCTCTTCAAAGCTTTTGTCTTTAGACCAGCCGCTGAGCGAGCTGATCATGTTTGAAGTCAGCACGGGCCGCGCAAGAGTGCACTCTCCTTGGCTCTGGCTGCGCCTTGCCTGCGATGGGCTCCTGCCCAGCAGGAACCACTGGCGCAGAAGAGCAATGACACCTACCTGCTGTTGACCAGTGTTTAGAGCTGCAGTCAGAGGATCTCTGTAATCCAACAAGAAGCAACTTCTGAGCCTAGTGATGGACAGGATGTCCTTGTGATCCATCACAGAGTCTGCCTGTGCACAATGCTCAGCAAGGCTGCCTTGTGCTCTTGGGAGTAAGCTTGAGTATATGGAGAGGAGACTTGGTCGCAGCCTGTGCACCTGTGGAGTCACGGGATGGAAAACCCCTTTCTGGGGAAAATTCAAGAGAATGAGTGGTTTAAAACCTCTCTGGGGCCATTTGCGTTTCTTGTTTCCCATCTCTGGTATTTAATCACTAATAAATGAACAAGAATTGGAGTGATACCATTAACAAACTGACCCCTTGGAAACATTATGGCAACACTGATAGCAGTGAGGTAAGGCTGCCTGTAACCTACCTCGGCACGTGTAGGGCGTTCTGCAAAGTGTAGTCCAGGTACTTGAGTTGTTCTGGAAGATGCTGATGTGTACTCTGGTATCTCTGCTTTGCTCCTGCACTTACATTTGTGTTGCTCCAGTGCCTGGCAGGCGAAGGATGCTGTGTCTTTAAAGCCTTCTCCGGGCTGTGCGGAGGCAGTTCCACTGAAGTATTTGAATGAGAGCAGGAGGGGGGTGTGCATGTGGCTATTGGCAGAGCTCTGTATGACATCCCTCTGAACAGCTGGGCTCTGCTTTGCTTCAGAGCAATTAGCTTGCTGTAGCAGCAGCAAAGATCGCTAGCATTTTATTCAGGGTTGAAAGCTGGCGGGGGCTTCTAAGAAGCAATATTATCTTGGCAAAATTCCTCTTGAACTGGTTGTGGCAATGAAGTCTCCGCTGAAACTGGGAAACAGATGACCTGCTGAGAGTGAAAAGCCAAGACGGTGAGTTTATTTTTAGAACAAGTCTGCAATTATTCTGGGCTTGAGATAGATTGACCAGAGACTTCTCTTTTCCTCTCCCCATACCCCCACATGCAAAATACAGTATAGGTGTAAATACAAGCGAGTGTTTAGGGAAGGCGACCTGACATCAGTCGTCTCTGGTAAGTAAATGATAGGATTTCTGCTGCTTGATGGGGTTAATTTAAAATGGTGCTGTACTAAAACACGTATGTGGCTGTGTGATCCCATTTAAGACTCGAGAGTATGAGATAAGCTTTCTCTTTCCTCTTCTTGTGATGCTGGGGATGCACCGGCAGGAGACCGGGGAATCCCCGGTAAGCGTGCTGTGCTCTGCCGTGTCATTCAGGAGTTCCCTGTGACGGTCTGTTGGGCTGTCCTGGTGTCTTAGCTTGGTGTTCATGCAGCTTGCTCCCGGGTACTTTCTGTTCATTTTGCAAAGACAAGATACTCCCTGCTCTTCTACTGAGTTACGCTTTAAAGGATTTACTTGTTTGGAGCTGGCTAGTTGATAAGAAATGTTGGCTAGTTAATCGGCTGTGCTATATGACATTTTCAGGTTAACTTACGCAATTTGGTGTTCAGTAGGACTATGTTCACATGTATATTAACCCCATTTTAAAATTAATTTGAACCTATCACTGAATTGGGTTTGCTTTTAGGGAATCAGGAGTTTGGATTGCCTTTATCTCCTTCTTATGCATGTTCTTTTTCCAGTCTTGCTTAAAAAGCGAGATACTGGAGATGAAGCTCCCTTCATTTGATGTTTAGAGCTAGAAGCTAGTTTTCTTGGGATTGAGTTATTAGCCAGTTACTGTACTGCAGGATCTTCGTTCAGGTGTGTTAGACCTGCTTCCTTCCCCTTGGTGTCTTTAAAATGCTTATTTAAACTGGAAGCATCACCTGTGGCTCGAGGATCTGCAAACAGTAGCAACACCTACTGCAAAGAATGGTGAGCGCTTCAGTGGGTAAAGGCTGAGTTCATCTTGCTGAAGGCTGTGGGAAAGTGGGAAGGGGAACACTTCATCCACTCTTCAGACTCCCCCTTCACTGGCAAGGTCAACTTTTGCAGCTGGCAGCCAAAAGATGAAGTTGATTTTTTTTCTTTTAGTCATCACTCCCCTCTTTGTTCAGTGATCAAATCAATATCTGGATCCCACCTGGAAAATAGCCACAATATCTTGTGTTTACTGTGTGCCCCTTGGCTAAGTGTGTCCGGTGGCTCCGTGTCCTCTGCCAGCATGGTGAGAAGCAGGAGTATTGGCCTTGAAAACAGAAAGGGGGATATAGATAGCAGCCCTACTTTTTGCCTTCCTCCTAAGGAGGTTTGCTGGGAGCTGGAATGCTTTGGGTCTGATTAGTAAAGTTTGAAGATGTGCTTTGCCAGCACGGGTCAGCTCAGGAATGGTAAGCTGGGCTGGGAAATACCTTGCTCTCTCAGCCACATGTTTGTGCTTATGCTTCTGACGGGTGCAGGCACAGCACAAGAGAGGTGCCAGCAAGAGGACAAGAGCTTTCTGATGTCACGCATTTTTCCTGAGCCTGGTTGCCACCTCCATATCTGCAGGTGTCTCCCACCTGAAGTGGTATTTCATTATGGATGGGTTCAGGTGAAAGGAGTTCTGCTTGGGGTTCTCTGAAAGAACTAGACATGCGTGATAATTCCTTGCTAGTTTTTCAGGAAACCCCAGTGGTGGACAGCCCTCATTAATAGTTGCTGGGAAACTGCTTTGACGTCACGGGAGCGGTTCCCTCGTTTGCAGATGAATACAGGAATAGCTCGTGATGGGGAAAGGAAAACCAGTGTGAGATCGAGAAGGGAACTCTACGATGGGGAGATTCTCATCTCAGGTTTGTCTCTTCTTTCTCCCGCTGTGCTGTCTAGGGACCCTCAGAGGAACTGTCCACAAAAATTTACAGCGCTGTTTGGACCGAATGTAAGCCCTTCCTTCTCAAGAACTGTTTATATTGATGGCTTCTGTGATCCTTCCACTTTTTAACTATTGGCTGTTTTTTGTGTTTTTTTTCTTTCTCCCCCAGATTTTGTAAACAGAGGGTGAGAGGGTTCTTGCTTGGCTTCACTGCAGCTCCCAAAATAAAAGAGAAAGAACAACAGCATCACTGTTTCATTTTGGTTTGTTTGTGTTTAATATCAAACAAATAATATCCCCTTAGACTAATAGAGGGGAGAGCAGAAGGACTGAAGATGGCTGCTATTGCTGTGAGCTTCAAGCTAAGAGAACTTTTAAGCCCAAGACTGTTTAAACCCAATTTCTGCAGTACCGTTTGAACTCTTTCTTTACAAACCCTCCTGTGGTGTCTGTGCAGTAGGTTCCTTTCTCCCAGTGTTGTCCTATCTGTCCAACCTGTCAGCTTCTGGGAGGCATGTAGAGCTGTGGGCATCTAATAACTATCAGGAATTCTCTGCATCTCCTTTTCCATGCATGCAAAATAGGTTTAAGCAAAGCTTACCCGTCCAGTTCAAAGTGCTTAAGAAATTTTTGTACCCAGAAGTGCTGTAGAGCAACGAAGAATGTACTGGGTTGCTGGTTGAGTCTGGTGTTTCCAGCTAGGGCACCAGAGGACTTGAAATGCAGGTAAACTGCCTTGCAGAGAGCTGGTGTCAAGGTGCCTCGATGGTGAGACGGACGAGGCACCGCTGTCGGTGTTGAGAAGGCACTGCAAACAGAACTTCATTCTCCTTTTCTTGTCAGGTTACTTGGAACGTAAAAGCTATTCCAGTGCATGGTGCCATAACAGTCAATAACGGATGCATTATTTTAAACTGATTTCTAAAGATTTGTCACGGTTGCTTACTTGCATCTTCATTGATACCTCCCTCCACACACCATTTTCTCCTCTCAGTGCATATGGAAAGGAACCATACATCAAAAGCCAAGCAGTAAGCCTAGCTGGGGTGGGAAGGAGGCTTTCAGTGTGATCTGGGGATCTTTACAACCTCTGGCTTTGGTGCTGAACTGAATTGTCTTCCCCAGGAGATCTCCGGCACGCCCGAGTCCAATGATTGCCTTCTTTGTGTCAGCTGTTTGCAGCAGGAATGAGATGGGAGCTCTGATGTTGCGTAGCGTGTAGGCTGCTTTTGGAGTGAAAGGAAGGACCTGGATGTGCAGGCAATCAAGCTGGATTCTCTGAACACGTTGGTCAGTTCTACACTGAAGTTTCCTGTCAGGCATATGGCAACTCTTCCTGCTGCTGCTGCACCCAGTCAGCAGTTTTCATGTGTAGGGAAAAAACCCAGCTTACTCTTCCTTGCCATTTTGCTGTTTTCCTTTGGTTGTGAGCCCCTGAGTCCCTCGGCTGACTCCGCGATGGCGACTGACTGGGTGGTGCAGTGGGTGTTGCCACCTTTGTGTTCCTGGCAAATGAACAGAATCTGTGTTACTTCACTGATGTGTCACTTCTCCCCTCCGTGTTGGCTCACGTGGCAAAGGTGTTTCTGAGCATTACGCCTAGGGGTGGCAGGACATGCTGGGTATGCTGGGATACATTCTAAACAGTAGCAGGGAATCCTTCCTTTGTTTAATACTTTCTCCTATTCTGAAGGATCAGGGCTGTGTTATGAATGGAGGTTATATCCTTTGCTACTGAAATTCAGCCATCTCTGATATGAAAGCTAGCAATTAAAGCTGCACAGAAGGAACAGTGTGGCCTTTGGGGCAAGAGGCAAAAACTTGTCTTGAGAGGGAACATCTGGAGTTCGGAGGGTGAAAGAAATCAATTGTTCTACTTTGAATTTTTCTATCCTGAGACAAACACAAAGGGTTCTACCGTGAGGTTTTCCTTCCCCAAGAGGCTGGATCTCAACACAACAGGCACCAGATCAGAAACTGCAGAATCCCCTGCAGAGCACGTGGAGGCATTGGGTAGGTGGCTGGACACATTCGTGTTTCAGACATGGATCAACAGCATCTTCTGTTTCCTTCCCTTGCAGGGAAGAATGAAGACCTCTTCCACTCCTAAAAGGACTTCTGCCTTCCCCATGATGCTCAGAGCACTGCGTTGCTTACCTTACAAGATCCGATGAAGTTTCTGTCTTAGTCCCAGATGTTGCTCTTGCCATCCTGTATGAGGGCCTTGTTCTCATGTTGATGATGAAAAGCAACCATGACTCGAGTTAAAGTGGTGTTTTCCTGATTGTCTGGTGTGGTGGAACCCTCCTCCTGCTTGGAGCTTGTCTGTGTGGCAGGCAATTACCTCTGCTGTATGCTCCCTTCACAACAGCAGCTCTGCCTTGTGTTTTCATTTAAGTGGTGCTTTTTTGATTTATGTTCTGCTGAAATACTCATTTTCAGTGGAAACTACTCCATTGTGTCTGGGTAAGATATGTTGTTTTAGTAGCAACTCTCAGACTGCAGTAAAGTAGATGTTTACCCATCCCCAGGATGATGGGGTCCCACAGGCTTTGGCAAGGGAGGCCCTGCTGCATTCTTATTGCTTCTGTACCTGCACAGGGACTGTGGTGCTGCCTGTTATTTTGATGAACTAAGATGTCCAGATAGAGCAGGTAGTTCACAAAGGTAAGGGAAGTGACCCTGCCCTGGGAAGGTGGCAGGCTGCTCCTGAGAACACCACTTGTCGAAGATGCAATGAGTCTGCAGCGTTGGTGCGTCCTTCCTGAGGCAGTGCTGGAAAGGTCCCAGTGCTACGGTGTGTGTCCTGCCTGCTGCCTTCCAAGGAGCCACTCAGCTGTGACAGCAGCATCCTGGACAGAAACCCGGAGTTACATCCAGGTGGAAAGGGCAGACTATTAAAGTTTGGCTTTTAGAAGTCCACAGGCAAAGTATGTTGTATCTCTTTGATTCTCTTTCCTCAGATGCCAATGCACTTTTATTGTTCTGGCATATTTGATTCCTGTGTATCACATGGATATGATTTTGGCAGTCCTGACACCAGTTGTGTCACACTCTTGGAGTACAGTAATAGCAAGTTGACACCTATCCTGATTTTAGTGCTCACATTGACTGAGGGAGGTAACAAAACAACTGATTACTTTTTTTCCCCCCTAAAATTATCTTGTGGTTGGAGATGTTCTACATAGAGACCCATACAGGTACCACATAACTGAGAACTACTTCCATGGTGATAATTCAGATGTTTCCCATATCGTACCTACTGGCTGTTGTGCCATTCAACAGGGCTGACTGCACCTGTACTAGTGAACAGCCTTTTAAAAGGTATTTGAAATAAAGAAGAGCTCTAGGATTACCTGTCTTCTCCAGGCTCCAGTTGCTACGTTCAGCCAGAGATGCAGAGGTGAACCATGGCCACCACAGCAAGGCTGTTGCAGACTCTGGCCACTTCCTAGGGGTTATGGTTGGTGGAAGAGGCCTGGTAGCCCTGAGCTTAAGCCCCTCAACATGAAGCTGGCAGCACCTCTGCTGAGTTGCAGGGATAGGTCCCTCTGAAGGGATTCTCTTGTAGCAGCCCTGCCTCACAGCTCAGATGTTATGGGAACAGCCAGGAGAGTGATTAGCACCTTTAGCTGCTGCAGCCCTTTGCTCAGCAAATGTGAAGTGGAGCTTTCCTCAGCTGTGGACGAAAGCAATTTAACTGGTGTTGTCTTAGGCTTCCTAGAATTATTTGGGAGGGACACGTTGGAGGTGTCCTGATATTTTGCAGAATTAACTTAGAGGGCTTTCTCTCTCACCTGCATTTCCTGTCTCCTTGTTCATATAAGGTTATTTTCCCCCCTTTCCACCTGAAGTCAAACCCTTCTATCTGCATCATAATTTCACCTCTTTGATGTAATGTGGGGGTGGAGATTAAGATTTAAAGCAATGACTAAGCACTGGGAGCCTGTGCACTGTGCAGTCATACATCTGGCCTTCTGGGGGGGGCAGGGGGTGCTAGGTTTTGTGGGAACTGTATGGTAGTGAGAAATTAAACCCCTCTCTTCAACTGATAATAAAGCAAAGGAGAGAATTCCGGAGAGATTGCTTCATTGGCTGAGACAGTTGTACCTCGTGTTTCCAAGTAAGTTTTCAGGGCTTTCTCACTGAAGCAGGTGCTCATTCCAGCTAGAGCTTGGGACCTCTGGCAGGGAGCTGTTTTCCTCAACAGGAGGGAGAGGGAGTGTGCTCAAAAGGCTCTTCACCTGTTTGTTTTCAAGCTGAGGCTGCAGACGTTTTATGGGATGCCCGGGGATGCCCCAGCCAGCAGTATTGGTGCAGGCCGTTTGCATTTTGCAGAGCAAACGGGGAGCCCAATGGAGCCTAGGAGAGAGATGTTTCAGGAGCTGTGTGGCCTTGGTTGGTCCTACTAGCAAAGCCTTTCATTACAGCCTCTTGTTGCATCTAGTAGGTGTACTTTAATACAGCAAAAATTTAACCAGCTGCTGTGCCCTGGCAGAAAAGGAGATAAAAGCCTGTCTGAAGATCCCTTGGTGCCAGGAGGGAGCACTGCGCTGCCTGCCTTAGTCAGTAGAACCGAGGAGGCTTTAATGCCTTGGATTTGCAGCACGCTCTCCACCTCGCCGCCTCCACTTTTTCCTGTGAAAACCTTTTTCTGCAGCATATGCTGTGCTCGGGAAGGGGAGTGAGGAAGGGGGAATCTAAATCACCCCCCAAACTTGTCTGGTTGCTCCTAGTGATAGAGCCTGTTGCCATGGAGCTGTGATTCCAGTTGGTCGGCCTGGAAGCCAATGAGCAAGTTGTTCGTGAGAGCATCATCGTTTGACCTTGCGGGAGGCGCTTACCCCGAGATGCACGATGCTAATATTCAAGCCTTCCACAGAGGGGTGAGGTGAAACACTCAGATGCTGGAAAAACGACCCTGCTTTCCCTCTTCCCTCTTACAGGCTGGTTTGTTCATTTTAATTACCAGTTGCACCAGCAAATGTCCGTTGGGCTGGGCCAGTTACTCCTGCCCGGTTCCCCACCCAGGGCTCAGAACTGACTTTGTCCATTGGAGCAGTGTGGTGGGGACTGTCCTGCCTGCCAGTGAATCACCAGCCTTGGGATGGTTATTTCTGAGCCCTTGGAGCATTTTAACTCTGTTTAGCATGTAATTGGATGTGTTTTGTTTCTAAGTGTGCTTTCTTTACGTTTCATAACCAGCCTGAGGGTGGAGAAAGCTGCTGTTATGGGTATGTCTGGGTTGCCTCTTAACAGCGAGGCTCTGAAGCTGCCTTTGTAGTGAAAACTGTTCTATTAATGTTGATCACCTGGGCTGAGTCTGGTAAGATTTTTACTCTGCCCTGTTGAATGCCTTTTGGAGTGAGTCTCAGAAAGCAAAAAATAACTGGTTAATGACCAAGGGAGAAGATGGAGGGGAAACGAGTCAAGATTCTTGTCATTGAAGCAAATTGTGAAGCCTGGTCAAGAAGCCTGTAAGCATGCAGACTTGCTCCTGTGGTCATGGCTTGGACAGGGACTGAGAAGGTGGAGGCCGCTCACACTTGTTCCCTTCCCCCTGGAAACTGAGAGGTAACTTAACTCTCTTGCATGGTGAGACAAGCTACCTCAGATACCTCTATCCTGTCACAACATGGGAGCGTGCATGTAGGCAGCTACAGCCAAGCAGCCATATGCCTCCTTTGCACCCTCATTTAGCTTGCAGGAGCATATCTGTACTCTAAGAAACAAGGCCAGGAAGAGAGTGTATTTAGCAGCAGGCTTTCTACTTTTCCCAGATTTGCTGCTGGATCCATCCTAACTGTAAATGCAGTTATTTATTCCCTGCCTCACCAGGACCAGCTGCTGCCTGCGTTGTCGTGGCTTGGCAAATGCAAATTGCATGTAGCAAGAAGGCAGCAGAGGGTGGAATTCAGTGTTCCCCTTTGGGGTGAAGGGGAGGACGTAAATCTGTCCTGGCTACCCCTTCAGCTGGCCCTCGGCCAGCATGCGCGAAGCGTTCACACTGCCGCTGCCTTGACTGGGCTGCTCACTTTGCCAGCCTCCCGACCCAGACCAAAAAATCCATGGCAGCTCACCCACCTTCTGCTGCTCCAGTGTCTCTTTTCTGACACAGAGTTTGTGGCTTCCCAAATGCTGTATCTGTGTAATCTTTTCACCTCTCTGGCAAGGCACAGCTCAGTCCCACCCACCCCGCCAAGTCCTCTGAACTTCCACTTTCTCTGCGAGCCTCTGTCACAGCAGATCGTATCTGCCACCCCCTCCCTGCATCCCACATCTGTCCCGGGGGAGCAGGGCTGATTCATTCATACGGAAAGGAAATCTCCTCTTAGAAGCATCGCTGTTGAGAAGCACTAGAAGTGCACATCCCTTCTTTGAATTTTGTGTGCAGGGAGGTGTTCTGGAGGGCTGCTGTCAGGGATGGAAGCTTTATCAGGAGGGGGCAGCCTGCAAATGTCAATTCAGTGGCTCTGAGTCGTGTTTTCTGGAGGAGGAGAGGGAAAACTGATGATACTCCCCTTGTCATGCCAAAGTTACACTGCAGTGTGATGCGAAAAGACCCTGTTACCCTTCCCAGATTTGACTGAGGTCTGTGGCTTGGGGGTAAAAATTGGGTATGAGGTGGCTGTTGCAAAGAGAAAGAGCTGTACAAAACCTGCCCCTTTATTTTAGTGCAGAAATTCCCCCTGTACCCAAGTGTTGTATGTGCTGTTCAGGTGCCTCCTTCTACCTCCCTGATGTGCTACAGATATTCCTGGCTTGTTTATAAGCCAGGCTGCTTGGCCTGGACACAAGGCTGGAGCAGTTTCCTACAGCGTGGGACGTTTTGGGGAGGAGGGAGACAGAGTTTAGCAGCTTCACCCCCTGCGTAATCCAGACTCCCAGTAAGGAAACTGGCGTGCAAATCAGGCAAGTGTTCCTTTTTCCTTTTCTGACCTAGTTCTTGTCAGAGGCATCACAGCAGAGCACAACTCCCTCATGTGGGGACTCCACTGCCCTGTGCTGCCTGCTTGCTGGGAATCTGGAAGCTTGACTGGGGTTTCTGTTGGCAGCTGCTGGGTACCCAGCCCGCAGGGATGAAGAACAGACCCTTGCAGCTGGAGGATGGATGCCCTGGTGATTCCGAAGGGAAGCTGCTTCCTGCAGGGCTGCTCCAGGAGACGCCTGCCGATGGGGTGGTCAGTGTTGCTGCAGGCTGTCCAGGGGGACTGTGCCGAGAAGGGCTAGGGAGCAGCGAGTGATCCATGCGGTGCGAGGGTTTGCACTGAGTTGCATTCAAGAAGCAGATTGAGGTGCTCTCACCCTCTCCTCCACCTGGCATTTGAGGCCACATACATGCTTGGAAATCATTAGCAGCCAGAAGGGAGAGGTGTTTGCAGAATCGTCTTGCGAGGCTAACATCAGCAGCAGACTCCTCTGGTTGCTTTCTGTAACAAGCTATTGATGGCAGCTGTCTTCTGCCAGGAGCCAGCAGTGTGGCTGTGGGACAGCCTGCTTGGTACAGTGTGACGAATCTGGGCTGAAGGAGCCTGGCTCAGCACTGCAGCAGGCACGGGGGGCTTGCCCAGTTATGTTTGTTCAACATTGCCCCTCGGGTGAGAAGAGATCCTCTGGCCCCTCGTGGTCTCATCTGCACACTTTCAGGTGTGCTACATGGGCAGTGGCTTATGGAATTAACAGTGGGGTTTGTAACCCTCCTGCTCCAGAGTGAACACTCGTGAGAGGTGGTTGGGGTCTTCCAGCAGTTCTCTCTAGTGAGAGGGACCTTGTTTTCATACGGTGCTGGGATGTGGCCGCTTGCCTGTATCAACCCAGAGCATCCCCATGGATCTCACAGGTACGTGTGTCTGCTTTGAAACGTACTGGTTCCTGCGCAGATACGGGATGGCGTGGCCCTGTCAGCTTTGTCCATACTAGCATTTTTTGCTTTCCCTGCAGCCTTTTTCCATGGATTTTCTGGGGTCAATGAGGGTATTTCCTACAGAACCTCCAGGTGCCACTTACTCATCCGGGCCTTGGGCTAAGTAACTTTTTCCTTTCCTGGTTCTCCCATCTGTGACTCTAAACTGACAGCAGTGTGTCTTGTTGCTGAGGGAAGGTTCATCCTAAGTCTAGAACAGGCGATGAGAGGTGTGAAGGAAAGCTAGGGTGACCATGGCTTCCTCCTTTTGTCAGGAAGTGACCTGTCCTATCCTCTCTTTTGGATCCGGTGCAGTGCTGGCATCTCCCGGGCACTCTTGCTGCACGGTGCTGTGGTTTCTCTGGCTGCTGCCCTGCCACAGGGGTTTCCCTGTGCAACAGAGCATCTGCCCTGCGTGTCGTGACAGGTTTGTTACAAACCCGAGAACTGGAAGCAGTTGATTGCGCTCTCGCTCGCTGCACCGGGAACTGATTCCAGCAGCTGCAGTAAGAGTCAAATACATGTTTTATGTTCAGCAGCCCCACCAATTAAAGGGGAATGAGGCTGAATTAGTTAATTAATATTAGCAGTTCCAGTGCACAACCAAGAGTCAATAAATATCTGAGAGATCCGACTCTTTATCAGCCACGTTCTGCCAAAGTAATTAGTAAAACAAGTTGTTAAACATCAGCTGTGTTTTCCAGTGCCCAGGCCTTTTGTTTGAGCCTTTCTCAAATTTAGGCTTCCCCTTTTCTTTTTGGAAACTTCTCTCAATGGGGCTGCTTTTTATCCTGCCTTTATCCAGCCTCCTCATCTGTCATCAGCACGAACACTG
>Ga0181612_159264_pt1 | contig 15675 bp, 9 predicted proteins | sample HoacroProtozoa21_FD_119630 | JGI IMG/M metagenome (GOLD analysis project Ga0181612, IMG submission 119630) | Hoatzin crop microbial communities from Cojedes, Venezuel. Combined Assembly of Gp0051906, Gp0051904, Gp0051908
AATTGTCTCCCCGCTTCCCTGGGCCGTGAGAGCACTTTCTTGTGTTTCTGTCACCAGTGTAGGTCTGTCTCTTGCAAACTTTCACCTGTCCCCGCTGGAGAGTTGAAGCTGTGCTGAACCTTTGTAAGGCATGTGATTATTTTTCTTTTTCCCCCTTTAAGTAAGCAATATATATTCCAGACTGAAAATAAAGATATGCAGGAAATTAAATTGCTGGTCTTGCTTCTGCTCACTGGGGAAGCTATTGCCGTCCCTGCTAAGGGGGGGAAGGGGTCCTGCTCTCGGCTCCAGAGGGTCTGAGGTGGGGGCACAGAATTAGCAGCAGCCACAAAAATAAGAGGGGAGGAGAGAGAATAACTAAACAAGGCCAGGGAAAGCCTCTGAAGGTGCTTGCATATTGACTGTGTTCAGGCTGTGCTCCATCCCCCAAGGTTTTCCTAACATCTGGAACAGCTGGACATACGTCCAGCCTTGGATGTAGGATTATCACTAGGAAAACTGCCGAGAAAGCCCCCACTACCCTACCAAAGGCCCTGTGTGGCCAATGGATTAACTGCAGCAAGGGATAAACCTCCTCAAAAGCCTTCCAGAGGAGCAGCTGATGCTCCTGTAGGCCCACATAAGCTGACAGGCTCTTAACAGAGGAGTATCTCTGCCATTCCCCTGATACTCAGTCGGTGTGCTTCATCTGCCAGAGAAGGGCCAGGGCACAGAGGGAAGAGGTGAAATCCCAAACAGGCTATGAGTCCTCCAGCCTCTCCACGGGAGAGCGGCGAGTTTTGCTGGCTTCCCCTGCAGACAGACTGCTGGGGTCATGGCAAATCTGTGCCAGCGCTGTGCAAATCTCTGACTTTGTCTCCTGGGGCGGGAGGAATTAAGAACAGCAGGTTAAACAAGCTTTTTTGGAAAGAAAAATCCTAAGAGTGAATGAGCTCAGAAACTTAAAGGCAGGGATTCAAGTTTCTATTGCTGTTGATTAATTTAATGTGAAATACAAAGAGGGGGATGGGAGGGAGTTCTGGAGCGGTTTCAGGATTTTCTCTAAATAAAGCCCACTGCAATAGCCTGAAGGCAACACGGAGATGAGCAGGCTCTGTGAGGTCTATGTAAGAGTGGAAAACTGACAGCTTTCTGGCCAGCTACTGAAAAAGCACTTCAGGCAGCTGATGCTACATAAGAAAAGAGAAGCAAGGAAGGACCCCGAAATACCTGCCGGCTGCAGGCTCTCTTGGGGGTAGCTGGGTTGATGCTTCAGGTCCTGCCTTTGCTCATCTTCTAAGAACTCTCCTTCCCGGACTCATGGCCCATCTGCGCCCCCCGGGATGCTGCAGAAACCCCTGCTCCTGAGGGAGAGCTGTGGGGCCCGCAGACGTCCTGGTCTTGTGGAGAGTGGGTAAACCCCTGGCAGTGACTGGGAAGATTGCTTTATTGGTGTACACCATCAGAGCACAGCCCTGGGAAGTGTAGAAGAGCTTTATGTTTTCTCTTGAAAACTACATTAATGTGACAGTTTTAAGGAAAATAAATAGGGCTGGAGGTGAGAAAAAGCATATATATATAATTTCTCAGTTACTGCTCCCATAGCTTTATCGATTTGACTGTTTCCCCTCTGATGTGTGAAATCTGAATCTGAATCCAGGCTTCCTCTGCTGCTTCCCTGTTGACCTCGTCAGAAACACTGAATGCAAGAGAAAAAAAGAACAATAAATCGCTTTATGTAACTCCAGACAGGAAAACCCTGCACCTACCCTCACAGGCAGTCTTTCCCATCTGTTACCTTGCTGTGCTGCCTCTCGGTTACCTCAGTAAGAAAACTTAATTGAGGCAATGTCATGTCAGGAGAGAATGATACATCCATTTCCACAGGCTTGCTTTTGTAGCCTTTTTCACTCTTAGAAGAGCTACATTGGGCTTCGTGTCTTGCAAGATTTTTCCCATCATCTTTCTAATAATAAGCTTCTTTCATAAGATTTTTCATTCATACACAGACAAATATTTTTGTGTTTTCATTTCTTTTGGTTTCGGTAGCTGTGTTGCAGTAATTGTCCTCTGTGTAACCGCGTGAGTTTAATGCATAGATGCATAATGAGGGAAAATCCCTGCTGCTCGCAGGTTGGACTAGATAAAGTGTATGAGAACAGAAGGATTATCCCCCTGCTTTTTCAGACAAGGAGATGACATGAGGGGACTAATGAGAGGTTTTTAACAGTAGTGAGAGACTTAACGGGCTGTGAGCATTCCCTTCCTGTCATTATAACCCAAGGTAGGGAGCTGGTGTTCATTCAGAAGCTATGGCTGAGCCTGTCCTTCCACGTTCTGCTCACTTGATGGCTAGGGCTGGACCTCCATCGTTTTTAAGCGACTCTATAGCACAGGAAGTGTAGCTGGTTAATTTAGCTGCTTTAGAGGCTTCCGTTCATTTTCTCCCTTTTCAGGGGCTGCATCATCTAGGGAAGAGTGGTACAGACATGCAGCCAGCAGCCCAGCGGTCTGTCTCCTGCCTCATGCCTTTAAAAAACACTAGTTTTTTAAAACTAGTGAACTTGCCTGAAGAACAGAGCAGAGATGGTGGTGGCATGCAGATTAAACCCTCCTAGCTCCTCAGTGCTTGCAGGCTCATGACGAGGAGCAGAAAACAGGAGGGTTTGGGGCTACGGTTCTGGCCAGGGTTCACTCCATACCTTGCTTGCGTCATCTCCCGTGAGCCCCGGGGCATCGCTTTGCAGCCAGGAGGGCAGCGAGGTGTGGGTCGCTGGCCTTGTGGTGCAGAGCCCATCACTGGTGTGCAGTACAGCCGGGTCCAGCACCTCCCCGGGGCATCCTTCCGTGCCAAGAGGTTTCTCAAACTGCTTTTCAGTGAGAAGTCTGTTCCCGTCACTCTCATCCCTTTTCAGAGTCAATATTAATAAATGGCAGTTGAGTGAGTGGGGGAGCTGTGTTTATCCCATGGATGCCAGGCGGACAATGAACCTCGTCTTGCCCAGATGGCACAGGCTGTCCTCCAAGCAGATAAACGGGGCTGGTGCCATTGAAACAGGCCCAAACTCGCAGAGTTACAGTGATAGTATGGTAATTACAGCGCCTCCAGTGACCATCTGGACACACAAACTGATTTTCTATTTGGAGAGTAAAACCTCTCCTATGTCTCCAATATTAGCCATGTATGGGGATGCTAATTGATTTAATTGAAGCTCTCAGTGATGAGCTGTGGGGTATTGCCAACCTTTTCAGTCTAGGTACATGGTGGGTTTGAATGTCTGTTCGAGACAAGGAAATTGGGGTGCACGTGCTCTGCTCTTGAGGTAGTTGCAGAAGAAAGGTCTTTTGGAAGTGCCACAGTCCAGGACGTGCAAGGTCCTGCTCCAGAGTGAGGGGAGACGGGTCAGCTGCTTCTGAGCTCCCCTAAGCAAAGGGACAGAACTTTGCTGCTCTTGGTAGGGCTGGAGGCTTGTTAGCTTGTCAGTTGATTTTTAACAGAAGCTGTGTTTCCACAGTTTATTTATACACACGCACATACATATTAGATTTTGGCTATATGAAAAATAAAGTCGTGGTCAAGTGATTAATATCCTTTATTTTGTAGTTTAGTAGAAGCATCTCACAACTCTGGTCATGAGCCAGCTACCAGGTCCTGCAGAAATACCAAAACACAAAAACAGGCCATGCGTTCAGAGGCTTCCGATGTAATGACAGCTCTCTCTGCGCCTTTTGAAAAAACTGTTTACTGGGCTTGTTTTCATGAGAAATTTTATTTTTTTTCATGGTTTGAAAATGACCAGTTTTGGCCTAGAAGATGTTGTCAGGGGTTCTCATGCCAAAAAATCTGAGTCTGGTGTTTTTTTTTCCTTTATATGACCTTTTTCTAGTAAACAAATAAAAATAACAAAAAAGAAAAACCACAACCTTGTGGCAAAGGTGTCCACCTGAAGAAATGGCAAAAAGTGACCTCTTGCAGAAGTGACGTAGTCAGAAACCGTTGTATTAGAAACTATTCCCAAATGACCTCAAGCTATTACTTAGCACCAGGTAATATTCCTGATCAGTTAATGTGCTTCACTGAGTTAAGGGTATGGAGTGGCGTAATGTCTGTGGTGTGTGTTCCTCAGGATAAGCGGTGTCCTTAGCACTTTACCTTTTCCCCTGTAGCGCTTTTACCACTCTTCTTGAGGGAAATATTTTGCTTTTTTTTTTCCTATGCTTTCCCTTGTTTAAAATAGGAGAGATTTAGTGGCTTATGCTGCCTTGATTTCCTGTTGATTTTGCTCTATCCGGATTCCTCACTAACTGTTTAATCAGGAACATGGGAAAAGCAGCCAAGGGTGTTTTTTGAAAGACATGTTGAGTTTGGAGGGAGTAAAACAGCTCAGAGGAGGCACCTGCAAACAACCAACTTATTGGGCTGATATCTTTTTATCCCAGTAGGCAGCTGATTGGGAAAGGGGAGATGATCGTGGTTCTGCAGAAGCAGGGGTGGGACTTCAGCAAAAGGTAGGAGGGTGTAGTTTCGTCTCGCCTGGGAAACTGATGGCTTCCTTTTGGCCGCTGGAACAGCAGGAGCTGGGGAAAACCAAAGGACGGGGAGCCTCTTGCTCGTGAGGTTTGGTGATGTCTGGTGTGAGCAGAGCCCAGGCTCACTGGCACTGCTGGGGTTGGTCCCTCTGGGTCTGTGAGGAGGCACCGCAGCACCCGCTGCCCTCGGGAAGTATTGGGGTAAAGCAGTGGTACGCAGCCAGCAGCTGATCAGAGCAGGACTCCGGGCGACTGCTTAAATGGAAAATAGTTACCACACCCAGTGCTTTTCATCAGGCCTCTGTGCAACTTATTCCCATTAAGCCCTATTTCAAGAGATACAGTGACACGCAGATGTCATGTTGATCTCTCTGCATAGGGCTTAATCCAGAATAAAGCTACTGGGCTTGCTGCTTCCACACCAAATAGCCCTCAAGATCGCTGAAAAGCTCATCAACTGGTAGGTGTCTAGTCAGTGTATCTCAGAGATCATGGGCTTCTAGGATCAAAAAACAGTCAGAGGCAGATGTTCTCCAACATGCAAAATGTGTTCTGTTGCCACCAAAGGCAAATGCTGCACGATGCATGTTGCGTGCTCTGGGGCTCCCTGGGGAGGATCGTGTGAAGAATGATGGCAGTCTGCGAAGGAGTTTACTCGTGCTTCTCAAGGGTGGAGGCTCCTGTCAACTGGCTCTCACAGGAGACTTCAGAAATAATCTTCCCTGATGTCAGTGCACATGTTAGTTGGACTTGACAGATGATAATGAAGAAGAGGCTGTAACTCAGAAAGGGTAAAGGGAATGTCATAATTCTGAGGGGAGGAGGAAGAAACAGAAAAGTCCAGATGTCCAGCAGTTACATGAAGTAACTGGAGACATTAATCTTTGCTATTTCTGGTGCCAGAGGTCGTAGATGCAGGGGAAAATTGGTAACTCTAAGGTGGGCAGCCTGTGAAGGTTGTTTTCTTTATCTCCAGCTCACATTTGTCACTTGGTCGTGCTGTTAACTGATTTACAGAAATGAGTTTTTGATGAGGGATCCTCTTCTGTCGAGAATGTTGTAGCTGATGTACCTGCACGTGGTATGGGGGCTCTATTCCCCCAAGGGACTGAGTTACCAGTTATTCCTGGCAAACGGGGATGGGGAAAAGGGGATGGCTTTTTGGCTGCTGTGTCTTGAAGCAGAGCTTGTAAGCAGAAAGTAGCACCGTTTCCCGGAAATGTGGTTCTGGGCCCATATGTCTCATGGCTAATGTGTAATTTGCCTTAATTAACATAATTAGTCTGGAAGACATTTTTTTGCCTTTGCTAGAAGGTCAGCATGTCCTCCCCTTGCTGGATGAACATTCTGGCCTGGCGCTCTTGGCAGCGTGAACAGGACCCCAGCAATGCTGGCAGAGCTGTGCTGGCTGGTGCGTGGTGAACCGCGTGGTGCAGCCTGGTGTGCCATGGCATCAGAGGAGGCCTGCCGGGGCGGGGCAGGGCAGGACTGCTGCAGGGCTCTGTGATCTGGGATTTGGGAGGTGCACGTTCAGTTCCCTCTCGCAGGTGACAGGCAGGTCGCTTAGACCCTTGAGGCTTTTTAAGTGCATAAATCTCATTTTGGTAAAATTTCTGTAGAGACTAGCTCCTTGAAATAGGTGGGATTCTACACCCTCAGGGGCAGGACTGGCGTCTAAATGCCACTGCATAATTGGTCTGTATCTGTTTCTGCCTCCGCTCCCTGTGAAATGGAGGTGATGGTACTTCTCCTCTCACTGCTGAGCAATGGCAGCAGAGGGGCTTGCAGGCAGGGCTATAGGCTGTTCCAAAGTCCTGTGCAAACAGTAGATAGTTGCAGACTCAGTTGCCCTGTTACTGTGTAATGAAAAGAACAGCTTTGTTTATGTCATCAAATCAGAGGAAAGTGGATGCTGTGTGCCAGAGGCAACATTTTCCCTGTGTGAAGAGCCTGCGCAAGGACCCAGCTCCGTTGAGGTGACTGTCACCCTAGGATTAGTTTAGAATAACCTCTTCAGCAAAGTCATCCTGTGATCCTTGCTGCAAGGTTTCAGGGAGGACAGAAATCCTCCCATCACAGCTCCTTCTGATGTGTGTTTCCTGATTGTGGGCTCTCATATTTGTCTTGTAATTACCAGAAGGCTGCCTGAACAAGAGCTGAAATGCTTTTCCCTGACTGGCAGGAGCACAACACCCACTGATGAGTCAGGGGAGGAAGAGCTCCTACTTCACAGAAGAGGGTAGTAGGGGAAAGAGAGAGGAGAAGACAGGGGAAGAATAGCTGCCAGAGAGTTGTGGAATAAATGACATTTGTTTAAAGACACATTAGAAGATTAATGATGGGAGTTAAAGTATGAAAGCAACAGGGTCTAAGTTTAGTATTAATGGAACCCTTTTTCTTTGCCATCTCCTGCAGGAGCCCTTTGGAAGTACAGAAGGGGGAAAATCACTTTACAGTAATAACAGTTATTTATATAAGAGAACAACATTGGATGTACCCAAATGTGAGATTTCAAGGTAATAACTGGACCCTCACAATCATTGTTATCCATTTAAAAAGCAATTTCTGTGATGGTGAATAGATGGAGGAAATAGCCCCAATCTTCCAACTGATCGTAAACAAGGTTTCTTTTGATATTGTTGTTATTAGTCGGTTCCCAATCTGGTAAGATTGTCTAAAGAAAAAGGCAAAAGACTGGAAGAGGTGAAGGAGCTGATAATGATCCTTGCAGAATTTCTTGGGACCATTTGATGGGCTCATTAGTGACTTAGGGCCTCATCTTGGCTCCCTCCAGAGTCAATGTCAAATGTCGTGTTGCAGCGTCATTGGTTTACATACCGTAAGGAGCAGCAAGCAAACAGATGACGTGAAATTGTAGCCTCAGAGAACTGCTCCTGCTCTCCACCTGTAATTCACACTGGTGGAAGGTGACTACGGTGTTTTTACAAGTACAGGGTGAATTGATAGTGATGGCTGTACTCAGTGACTGTCTTTCACCTGACCTTAGCTGCATGCACATTGTATAACCAAATCACATATGTTCCCATCCCAGGATTTGCAAGTGGCCTTTGGCAGGAGTAGCCACGTTCACTCCACCCATGTGGCTCTCCAGGCGTGGGCACGCAAGAGGGTAATGGGCCACACACCACATGGATTGTCCTGGCAGGTCAGCTCAAGCGAAGAGGAGGTTTCTGTGTTTGGGTATAGCTAAGGTGAACAGGCCATGGCTGTGGTCCGCAGGCAGAAAATCTGTTTTGCACAAAGCAGGAGCGCAACCCCTTTATAGGAATCGGGACAGATTCATGAATGAATCATGAGGAAAGGTTGGGAGTAGCAGGGAAGGATGATAATAATATTCTCCATGTGGTGAAAATATAACAATAGTTTGTCCAGCTCTGATTTTTAATAACCACTGGATTTGTGAGCAGATGTGATAGATGATCTTGAGCAAACCATAGCCTCCCAAGCTGGCTTTTCACTTCAGAGCAATTAGGCCACACTGAAAAAATAGAGCTGTGTAAAACCTCTCGGGCTCTGGGAGGAAGGAGTAGAAAGTAGACAAAGAGAGGGGAGAAGGGGACTGTCCTGTTTTCCGTAATATTCCGATCAGAAAAATTGTTAGATAAGCCTCAATTCATCCAGTTCAGAGCAGTGCTTGAATGGGAATTTTATCTTTAAACTTTGAGTCTCATGGAGTGGAGCCTTTCATAAGGGCCATGTTTTTCCCTTGTGATTCTGCATGCATGGCACTAGCTTGAGAGTGGAGGCTCGGACTGTGATGCACAAAGAGGGGTGGCAAGGAGTGGGTGACGTGGAGGGGAGGTCTGGGTGTTTGATGGTGAGATGCCAGTTTGCGGTCCCAGAGATGGCCCTGGACATCTCCCACGTGGGAAGAGGCTGGGGATGACGAGCAAACAGCCCTGTTTCTCCAGACAAGTTCTGCTAGCTGGACTAATGAAAGAGAATTCGATCACGGAGGGCAGCTGACACAGCTCACTGCCTCAAAGATGTTTTCGGTGTTGTGTTAAAACGCCTTTTACAGACTTTGAGGACTAGGGGAAAGTGGTGTCACCTACGGCTAGCAACCCTAACTCTTCATGTGACAGCAGCAAGAACAAACCCCCAGAAGAGAAATGCAAGCTGGTCCCACCTTCTCGCGATGGGAGGGTGCCTTGACAAGGTCCCCTGTCCTCCTGCCCTCCCCTCCACTGTGAGCTCTGGCATGCAAGTGCCAAAATGTCAGTGGCTGGATATAGCTCTTGCAGGTGTCCTCACTAAGGTGGTCGACAGTCGGAGGATTTAATGATCGGAACCATGATTTTAATTAATCAGCATAAATGTTGCTTATGTATAACCTAAACCACAGCCTATGGATAACTCTGTTGTTTAATTAAGCTTATCACTCTGAACCTGATCTAGTCCCTTGCTGCATTAATGTAACTGATTCAGTATCCTCTCTAAGAAGCATCACAGCAAACTACAGGGGATGTAATTCACTTATCCTCTGCCTTACCAGTGTGGCTGGTTCTGGTGTGTCATTCATGACCCAGTGTGGGTACCAACTCCTCTCCGACCCTGCCAGCCACTCCTGTGTTAGCGTGCTGCTGCTGCTGTCACGCCTAGTGTCTGGGAGTCTGGAGCAGCTTTTCCTTTGGGTTTCTTTCACCTTGTTCACTAAGAATTTGTGTGTCTGATTTAATTTAGTCTATGCAGCTGAGCTTTTGCTTTATCCTTGCCTTTTGCTTTCTTCTCTTCCTCTTCACTTGCCCTTTCCTGTTTCTGTGTAGCATGCTTAAAACTTTTCCACGTTGCACAGATGTAGGGGAATCTATAATGAGCTCCCAAGCTGAAAGTAAAAGCTGTTTGCCTAAAAGTTGTTCTTTACCTACATTGAAGAGCATTGTACTAGAAACCTCAGAGATTCTTTGGGAGAAGTTTGAATAACTTTTAAGGATTTTGTGGTTATTTTCTGTTGTGCCAAGGATTCTCCAGGCAATGTTTGTCACACCATGTAGGGATGGTCTCCAGAAGATGCTAAGACAACTTGCCTCGAATGGGGATGTTACTGTGCATCACTTCAGTCACTTAGGTCTCTGTAGATCCCTTCTCTCGAAAAGTAATCTAAGAACAAAGTGGGGCTGCTTTTTTTTTTTTTGCAAATGAGAGCATCCACCTGAGAGTTTAATGTACTGTAACTGGTGCACATTACCTTCAGATCTTAGTTCGTTTCAACTTTCCTGAGTATCTGCATGTTTCTTGACCTCTTCAAAATTGAGATGGCAGTGTTTCTTTGCTTCGTGGAGGTATTGTGAGGACAAATATTTGAGAAACTCACAGGTTATGTTAGAGATGGTGGAGTTTGCAGGAGGTGCCAGAAGGCTCAGTGCTCAAGGCAGAAGATGGGCCTCTGGAAATCTCGGAGGTGTGGCTGAGCTGGTTCACCTCTAAGGCTCAGAAGTGACCATTTGGCTTGGGCACTGAAGTGCTGCGGTCCCGCATTCAGCTGCAGTGTGGATTCAGTGCAAGGCAGGTGGGCACAGGTACTGACTTGGGGTTGAACAGGAGCCACTCTGTACACAAGCAAGGAAAGAAAAAGCAGTTCTTTTCTGGTAACACATCATCATTTTATTAGCAAACTAGTATACAAACTGGGTTTAGATGAACTAGCAGTTTTCTGCTAAGATGGAGAGAAAACCATGTCAGAGTCCAGGGAAAATAAAATTCCTGTTTTGTTTTCCCATTCAAAAGCCAGGAGAAGAAGTCATCAGGGGAAAAAATGCAGTGAGCTGAAGACAGCTGAAGAGGAAAGGCAAGAAGATATTCAAGTAACCTATTAAATTGCTGAAGGCTGAGTGGCAAAAAATAAATAAATAGAGGCGCTGTAGATTGATGGATATTGGATCTGAAGGGCTTCCACATCTGGTGTGGCAGCTCTTTAGCATCTAATTTCAGTGTGACTCAGCAGGAAAAGTTGTTTGTTCTAACAGTAAAGCAAAGAGATGAAAACAATCCTAAGGCACATCAGCGAAGGGCTCACATGTCATTGTTTTATAATTGGATCAAACTCTTTCATGCAGTTTAATACAACTTGATCTTCTGCAGTTGGGGTGAGGTTTCCAGTGTCACCTTTTTCCACCCTTGTTCATCTTCTACTCAGCTTCTCTGTGATCACCTTCTACTCTTAGGCCACACTTTCTTTCCTTGCATATCTGTGCACCAGCATCTGGGAGGTGGTGGGAGGTAGGCAGTGAGGTTTCCTGTGGAGCAGGTGCATAGAGAGCAGTGACTCTAAAGGCCAGCTTGTTAGGGACAAATTATTACCTGAATTAGGAGCTCTGAATTGCTCTGTAGGATCTGACCCTCTCCACTGACTACAAAGGCTCCAAACATAGTTTGAATCTTCCATCCATGCTGTCCTCAGCCTTGTAGCATTGACCCTGGTCTTCATTTATCTTCATAAATGTTTCTTTTAATATGCTGCTGCTTCTGGAGGTTCCCATCTCCCAACAGCTCTGTTAATAGTGCTCACTTGGTTTTTGTGATGCTCTTGGATGCCTGCAGATTGAAGCAGTAGTGTCAAGTTTCAGTGGCAGTAAGTAAAAAGGCTAAGGTGCTAAACAAGGGTTTCTGAAGTCTCTTGGCGTATTAACTCTGCTTATTTGCTACGTGGTCTTCCAAAACCTTGAGGCGTCGCTTTATCTCTTTGTGCCTCTGTTCTTCATCCATCATAAGAGAATGAAAGTCATTCCACCTATCATTTGTCTGTCTCATATCTTCAAAGCAATTGTCATATCTGGTATCTACGTCCAGCATGGTAGGTCCTTGCCCTTGCATCCATCTTTTAGAGATATGTAATAGTAGCAATGGCTAATGATTTGTAACAAGAGCAGAGCTGGTGCAAACTACCTGTAAGCTCACCATATTAGTGGAAACAAAACCTTAGATCCTGTCGCTACTGCAATTTTTTTCCCCTTCTCACCTTGACCCTGGGGATACGTCCAACACTGTTTGCTATCTCTGTGTATGGAACTGATCAGCTGGCTGGGGGCAGCCTGGAACTGGGGCCTGGCACTTATGTACTCCATCGTTTGGTCTAAGGTGTGCATCCGCTGCAACGCGCTGGTGTTTGCCAGCCTAGGAAGAATCAGCAAGCAGTGCCAAAGCCCTAACATTCTGGAAATAGGGAGATGCTAAAGAAGAGCAAACGCCCCACAAATGCGAAGATCCCAGGAAGTGTTAAGAGGAAAATGGTCGCTAAAGGCCCTACTTACATAAATGGAAATCCGCTGGCTTTAGAGGAGCCCCAGATTCCTTTAATCCTGGAGCATGCTGAAGGTTCAAAAAAATGGCTCCCTCTGTAAGAGGCAAAGTGTCAGTTTTGCAAATGTGGCTCTCCTTACATCGTTGTCAATGAGTAAATCCCAAAGTACTGCAGAGTTGAGTCTAAGCTGGAATAGCCTGGCTGCCACTGAAATACAGGCACCTCAGGGGATGGAGCTCTGGGCTTTAGTGGTCATCTGTCTTGTAGGTACAGAACATGTTTATTGTGGGTGTGTGACCAGGAAAGTGTCCCATGTCATCTGGGGCTCTGTGTCCGTTTCCTTTCCTGTCTCCCTATCCTGCGGCAGGCTCTTTCCCACACTGGTGCCTGCTGCCTGCTCTCACACACAGAGTCCCACTGCTGCATTGTGTATTGCCATCTCAAATCTGTGATTAGAACTATAAATCCTAGCGGACTCTCCCCATTTGTTTTTGGCTTTTTTTTTTTAGCTTAGAATTTTATACATTTTCTTCCTTCCTTATTCTTTTTGTTTCCCTGGAAGTGGCACTTGGGGTTTGTGTGGTTATTTTTCTTCTATTTATACTCTCCACTGACTTAATTAAGTTCTTGCTTGTTTCTTGGTCTTGCGAAGTTTACTGGCCCCACCACGGCTTCCCAGCGCTGCTCTCGTAACAACCACAGCTGCTGCTGGTCACCTGAGACCATGAAAACAGGCAGAGAAACTTCCTCTTGAAACTCAACTTGACATTGTTGAAACAAAAGACAGACAGGAAAACAATGTTCCCAACTTCGGTCAGTGTTTTTAGGCTGGTTTCCTAAGAAAGTGAGATTTAGGCACTTAGACTGACCTTGTGTGGATATGGGTACGTGTCCATCCAGTAGCTCGAATTCTGTGGCAAACTGCAGTCCGGTTTGACAGATTGGCTTTTCAGAGATGCAGAAAATCTGCTCTAGAAAGCACTGTTATGAATGCCTCTTGCTGTGAGAAAAGCTTCAGGGAAACAAAAAGGCATCCCACCACACCACGGACAGGTGTGCAGAAGCAGGCTCTCGGTGGCTGGAATTGCCTGTTTTATTGCTGGAAGATTTCTGACACCCCCAGGGAGTTTTTCCGTCCTGGTGCCCATTTGCTTCCATGTGTCTTTGGTAGCAACATCCCTGGGTGGTGTCCGCAGCTCTTGGATGCATTCAGTGAACAGTGCCCCACCATGCTTTCCTGTCGTTCCATTTTTAGCATTAGACCTTCACCTCCTTCCATTTTCTGTCTGCAAAACCCTGCCCATGTGAAACAGAGAGCCTTTCTTACTCATTCTTCCAGCCTGTCTTGCTGGAAGCCTCGAGCATCCCTTTCTTTCAGAACCATAATCATTTATTCCCTGCCTCAGCCCTGACCTTACACCTCAGGAAGGTTAAATCAGTTATTCCTACTTCTCCCTACTTTTCGCTCCTCATTTTTGGGAAGTCTTGACAGGCTTTTCAGGGGATTAAGTAGGACGTATCTGGTTGCAAACACACTATTTGAATTCACAGATCAGGACTTTACCCACAGCTGCAGCATGCTTCAAGTCTGTGGCTGTGGAAACCCATAGGAGTTTCCCTGTTGGCTTTAAAGGACCTCAGTTTGCTGCCCTGCTTTTGTACAAGAGGACGGCTTCAGATTGCATCACCCAGCTCTGAACAGGACATTTCCATTTCAGACTCCTTTCTTGTCCGTTGGTGCTTTTCTGCTTCTGTCTTCATGCTAAGGATGTTTGGCTGCCTTGTAGCGAGATTTGTATTCAGAAAAGCAGGTTATCTTTATCGGAAGAGCAGGATCTTGTCTCATTAGTGGTTTTCCTGCCCACACGTGAATCAAAGGAGTGAGAGGTGAGATGAGACCTGTCTTGCAGATGCCTGCTTTCAGAATGGTGGCTGAATTGTGCTCCCTCCTCCTGCCCCATTTTGGATAGGAGCAGCCATCTCTGTTTCACGTAGATGTGTGCCGAGGAGGGAAGAAGAGTCTGGCGGTGCTTTTACCTGCCTGGACCAGAGGGACAGTGTTTGCAGGGCACAAAGGTGAGCTGCCCCACTAAGGCATTGCATCCCAGCACTGTGACAGGTCGTCACCTTTGCAGACTCAGGGAGGACAGCAGAGAAGTGCGACGGCAGTCCCTGTCTTCCTGGAAACTCCTGGTCTCAGAGAATGTTATTCTGATTTTATGCACACAAAGCAATTATTAATAAAGAAGAGAAAAGAGATGCTGTGTTTCAAGCAGTAGAAACTAAAGCCCTCAGCTATTTGTATCATGTCTCCCCTTCTCTCTCTCTCCTCTGAAATCACTCTCTCTGGGTATCAGAAATGAGAGGGAAGCTCCATTTAAATGCAGATTTCAAATGCTGGCCAAGAGCAATAAATAGCCCTCTCCTATACTGATCAGACAAATATTATCAAGTCTCCTTGTGAAGGAGAGTTTATGTTTTTAGGTTTTCTTTTTCCTTGATGAGATCCTCTTTCCTCTCAGAGTAATAGCATATTGATGACTTTTTATTTTATTTTTAAGCAGCACTTCAGAGACTATAATGGGAACACAATCCCACCTGTTTCTCCACTGGAGCTATACTTGACAGCCCTGTAATGAGGAAGTCTGCAGATTTCTTACCCTTTACAGTACTGACAGCCTGAAGTGTTGGTGCCATGTTCAGCAGAGGGCAAACATGCAAAATCCCACAAAATTTTTTAATCAACTGCCCCTCAAATGAATCTGCAGCCTCGTGATTTTGGAGCAAGTTTGGTGTTAATGAAGTCAGGAGCCAGGTGCAGGTGGTCCGGGAGTGGTGGGCAGGAGCAGGAGGAGGGGGAGATATGCACGGCTGGGGTGATTCCCCCACTTCATCTCCTGAGCCTGGCATTCCCAAGCAGGACACCAGTGCTTAGTTTTTCTGGTATGGCTTTGATCTGAAGGGTTCCTAGTTGTGTGATGAAGGACGGATCAGCTCCAGTGGTATGTACTGGATCTTCTAGGTGTCTAAATCTGGTTGAACTGAAGTTACAGTTCTTAATTTGAGAGCCCATTCACCATGGCAATATAGAGGATTTGAGGACTGTGTTTACAGTATCAGTCAGAAGAGGTCGTAGGTGTGATCTTAACCTGTCAGAGGAAATACCTGAGAAATGTTATGGATGGCTTTATATCTTTTTAAGTCGGAGGGACAGGTTATGAATAGTGAAATATCATGTTTACTAAGCCTGTGCTTTGCTAGATTTGCATCTTCAAGCCACTGGACTGGAGATGGCAATTGTGTTTCTGAGTAGGGCTTTACATCTCAATGGCACGAAAAGAGTCTGAGAAAATGTAAGAATACTTAATAAAGTTAAGAGGGAAAGGTCAGCTGAACACTGTTTGTTGTAGCAGTGTATAAACCTCCCAGTAACATCTGTTCCCTGTTATTGTTATAAAAATGCTACTTCATTAGATCTTGGTTGGATCATGAATTAAGTAGCGATATGTAGTAAAACTTGCAATCGTATTAGGCTTGTCAGAGTGCATATGTTGTGAATCTGGCTGGCGGCGGGTAGCGCTCTGGGGAGCCACATGGCTTCGGGGAATGGGAAGCCTTTCCGCTTTTTTAGCACTGGTTGAAACCCAGCTGAGTGTGGAAAGGATTAAATTTTGGCGTTGTCTGTAAACTGGCTGGTGTACTTTATAGGATGAGTTGCTGTGTCTCAGCCCAGCTCCAGGAAAACAGCTGTATACACTGCTGGGAGCACACAAGCTAGAGCCGGTTGCATGTGCTGGGGGACGGGGCTGATGGACCCCAAGGACGCTGCATCTCTGGGGACCCCCTTGTCCAGCTCCTCTCTGGACAAGGCACTTGCGGGGCGGCTGGGTGGTGTGTATCGGGCG
>Ga0181612_152016_pt1 | contig 15673 bp, 10 predicted proteins | sample HoacroProtozoa21_FD_119630 | JGI IMG/M metagenome (GOLD analysis project Ga0181612, IMG submission 119630) | Hoatzin crop microbial communities from Cojedes, Venezuel. Combined Assembly of Gp0051906, Gp0051904, Gp0051908
CTGAAGTCTCATTCATTTAACTCCTTGCAGAATATGAAACCACAAGATGGTAGACTTCCAGTGCTCTCTGCTGCTGGATACCTTCTTGTTGCTAGTGCTGTGCTGTGAGATTGACACCCCTAGCCAGGAGCCAAAGACTGCAGATTCTAGTTGCTTCTACTCTTTATGTTTTTATAATACCACGTCTTCACTTTCATGTGCTCTTTTTCAACAGAGGCAGTGTTATTTGCATTTCATTAATTTCTTATTTAAAATTTAAACTTGTTCTAAGAGATTAATTAGTCTAATCAATGTAATAGTTTATTTTATCCCTTTATTTTATTTTTGATAGATTTGTTGGCAGCCAGGAGGCTTTCAGTAATATGTTCATGCACAACAAACTTGAGACAATAGTTCTTAATGCCTGTAAGACTAATAGTGAAACATCGGAAGGGCAAAGCATCAAAGGGAAGATGTACTCAGTATGTTAAAATTTGTGAAACAAGAATTTTTTTCATTGTTTATATCCTTAGAAATATGGCCTTTCTGCAAATGAAGACTGGGATTTTAATGCACTTATTCTCCACATGGGAAAACAGAAGGAAGGAGCTATAGTAAACTGTCTCTTACCCTTTCATTTATTCTCTTGGGACACATTATCTGTAGTAATTACATGTTTAGTGTAGAGATAAGATACAGTTTTGGGGCTGAAAGTTTAGTAGTTCTCCTGGTGCATTTTATCTTGTAAGCCTTAACTGTGTAGAGGAAGTTTATACTTGACAGTAAAAGAATGCATATTTGTGCCTAGCCCACAGAAGAAATTAAAACTCAGTTGTTTAGTCCAACCTGTTGTGAAAGGTACTCTGTATAGGTTTTTTTGTTGGAAACAAACATGAATGTAAGAATGCTGATAAAAATTCAAATCATTGCTATAAAGTAGCCAAATACCTGTTGTGTGCTATTATTATTCAGACACATTCTGACCTTAATGTTTTTTTGTCAGAGTATAGTTTTGATAAAGTAAGGAAATGACAGTAACAAATCCCATCTAAGCTGCTTGGTATTGATGTACTTTTCTCATTGCAGTATGCATCTTGGAAACACTTTAGACCCAAGATGATCACAGTTCAGTTCTGTAAAATGAGGTATAGAACTTACACTTGGATATGTCAAGAATGCCAAGGTTCATTGCTTTATTTCAACTTAAGTATTAGTGTTTTGATGTTGACATGTTTGTGTCTTGAGGATTAAGAATTACTTCAAGTTTTTGAACTGTTATCCCAACTGCTATAGGAAAGAGTTAGAAAACTGTAACTTAAGCTGTTTCATTTTATTCATATGCACAATTAGTTTGGTATTATGAGGTAGGATAGTAGAGAAAATTTACTCCTCATTCTGTAGGCATAACGATAGGTGCCTAGATGACTTGTCTGACAAGATAGTTTTGGGCTATCTGTAGCGTTACTCCGTGGTCAGCTGTGACATTAATCTAGGCGAAGATTCTTACTAGAATAAATTCTGACTGCAGAAGCTTGACTGTTGATAACATGACACTTTCTGATGCCATTTATAAAGATGCTGTGTGGGTGGCTGAAAACAGAGTTCGCCTATGATCAGTTTACTCTTCTGAGAAGTAAGAGTCAATAGAAGGTAGAGGCACTGCAAATGCAGAGAAGTATTTTTAAAAGGGGAATATTTCGTACGCACAAGGTCAGGAAAAATGGCGTACTCCGAAGTCTGATGATATCGAGGGCAATCAAATAAGATACCTGAATCACACTTTTCTACACTGAACTCTGCAAACTTTACAGACGAAAAATCTGTTCAGGCATGCTGGATTGACTGAAGATGATGGTCATTCTGCTCCTTGAACGGTGGCTCCAGTGGTTGAGGCAGACACAAGAATTGCGTGTCCAAAGGACAAAGGAGACTTGCAAGACAGGCATCTACAGGTCTCTGGGTTGGTGGTGTAGCAGTGAATTGGTCCCAGTGGGACTAATATTCTGCAAGTAACTTGGAAAGAGAAAGCTTTACTCAAAAGGCTCAGGGGCAGCCCAAGGACGTTGCTGTAGTGACTGGAGTAAGTGGTTATAGGGATTCAGCACTATGCAGGAGAGGGCACTCGTGGATGTCCCTTACAAAACCTTGGCTACTGAATTGAGAAGAGAGTTGGAAAAATTTTCCTAATTACAGATTCACTCTGCTTCTGTATCCTGACATTTTGTCTCTGCTAGAGTGTAGGAGTTAGAACAGCCTGGGGAAAAAGTAGAAGAGAAGAAGGGAAACTACTTTTGACTCACCACGTTGCTTGTAAAAATAAGAGACAGAGTTTTACCATACAATGAGGAACACATTCTCTGTCGTTATTTACCTCAGATTAAGTATTGCTGACATATGGGTAACTTCCTGCTCCGGCACCCCATAGTAGGGGTTGTGGAAGGAAGACTGAGGAACCTGTGAGAGGGCTTGACTGGTGACTGTTCCACTGTGCTGGGGAAAGAACATGGTTTAAGTCCAAAATTAGATTTTCCTAATGCTAGCCAAAGAATTTGCTTCAATATGTCTGAATTTTTGTAACAATCCTATGTCAGTTACTACCCGCCCCCTGCCCCCCCCGGCAAGAAATCCTACTTCTGAAGAAGAAAATATTCTTAGTATTAAGCTTGAAATTAATATTGACATATAATATTCAGTTTTTTCTGTGTCTTGGAACATGCTCACAGGTTGGGAAGCAGAAGGGAAAAGAAGATTTGAGAAGGATAAAATGTTGTCTTTACTGTGTTGTGGCAGCTTGGTTCTGTGTTCTCAAAGTATCAGTGTAAGACGTGAATGCTGTAACTAAAAGAGTTTCTTTATGGTTGGACATGACTATGAAAAGTTGTGTGCTGTGCTGTGACTGTTTTTCCATTTAAGTTATCAGTTTTATTTACTACACTGAAAAACTCAAGAAATAGTATACAATGTTCAGTGTGAAAGGTTCTGTGGAAAAAAATTTCCTGTGGTCGTTGTGGTATTTGGGCTTGGACCGTCACAGATGAGTTGTGCTTAATCTCTAGTTGGAAACTTTGGTGTGGTATCAGGTTGGGTTATTTTTGCATTATTTTTGATTTGTTAACAAGCAGCATAATTGAAAACTAAAATATCAAACCCCTAGATCCATTAAGTTTCAGACATTACATTAGAAGACTTACAACTTGATTTATATTGCTACAGTGCATCATCTCAGATTCTCCAACTTGTCTGATGTGATGTGTAATGTGACTACAGAACTGGGTTTGCCATAATGCAGCATGACTGATCAGGTAGTAGAATGTGCAAGAGGTTTCCTGTCCATGGTTAGCACTGCAATATGTATTTTTCGACAGGGCTTTCCTTATTCCACATCCACGTTTACAGTAGATAATACACATTACCTTTTTATTTTTGCTGGGTTTTGTTTTATCATTAATTATCTTTCTATATTGTGCATCACTTGACAGTACTCTGTCTTCAGAGTAAGCATATTATTTTGCACTGTTCTTTTCTACTGCCTTTATCAGAATATTGATGATGGAAACTTTGCTTTTGCATAAATAGGAATGCTTTTTTTTGAGCAGTGATGAAATACCTTCTGTATTGTATATACAGCTGTCTGTATGAGGTTGTCATTCTTATTCTTTTCATCCACTATGCTTTTTATTTTTGAAGACTGATTCTGCTCTAATTAAAAGAACAGAATTTTTTCTTCAGTGTGTTCTCGGAAAATTTTAGGTTTAGGATTAATTTTATATGCTTTCAAATCTCATGAGTCTCTGTACATGAGGCTGATACTTTTGACTGGGTGTTGCAAGCTGTCCTGGTCTGAACCAAATACACAACAAAAGCTGCTTTTTGTTGGGAGTGTAAGCACTGTAACTTGTTCTAGGGAGTTCTCAGGATTGTCCATAGTTAACTGTGTAGCATAAGAGGTTTTAACAGCTCCTTGGCAAACATTGTAAAATACAGGCCTTGCTCTTTAGAGTTAACAGCCCTAAATAATACGTTGTTCTCCTGGTTTAAAAAATTCTTTACTTTTTTGAGATTGATTTTATCCTGATACCTGTACCTTCCTGCTGTGAATAGGTAGTATCCATGCCTGTTTTAGTTAGCAGTAGTTGTGGTATTGACATTTTGCATATCATAGCAGAAAGAGAGATACTAGTGAGCTAGTTAAAACAGTACGGAGTGTAAGGTTATTCTCAAGCATAAAAGCAAAATCCCATTTGCTTTTTGAGTGCAGTTTCATTTTTCAGCACTTTCATTTTTGGCAGGCAGATTAGAAGGCTGACCTTTCTGACACTAGGTACCTAAACATATTCCTTGAATGTTTTTTTCATAAGCCTTTTCCTTCAGTCCTGTAGAGATGATTGTTTACATGGTTACCTATATTTATGTTTCATTGCAATTTATGGCTGGTCTATGTTTTAGTCTAGAAGTTATTTATAATACATAAAATGAAGCTTACTAGAGAAGTATCTCCAACTTTAATACACGAATTTGTAATTTTGTGTGTCGGAAAAGCTTTTGGTCTTTCTTTTGAGTGTTGTGGATTCTTGGATTATTACCCTCAGGATTTTTTTTCCTATTTTAAATCCTATGCATCATGCATTCCCATGATTTTGCTAGAAAAATGACAGAAATTTATGTAATCCTAAGCATTCTGATATAAATAACATTTAAAAATGCGTTAATCCTTACTCTCTATATTCTTGTCCGATGCAGTCTATCTTAATATTAATTATGCACCTAGTATATGCACCAGTGTTACTGGGTTTGACAGTGTTAAGCTAGGTTGGGGATGTTACTGACTTAAAAAAAAATAAATTAAAAAATTTCAAAGTTCCTGTTCTTCCCCCAGTCTTGGAAATGGGGAAGATGACAGAAGAAAATCGAAGGGGTTACTTAATAAAATTTAAATAAACCTGCAGATGGTCACCATGCAACAGGATGATGAGTGGGTCATTTTTTAATTGTACTCCTGCTTTTAAAAGGTATTAGTAGAGAGGATAAGCAAAACACATGTACAGTAATGGACCAGTGCTCTGTACATAAATTCGATCTTTGGAAATAAGTCTGTCAATAGCGTGTTGGTATCTTGGCAGTGTGAATAGTGATCTTCTATTTTATTTGTTAAATTAGGTGTGTGTAGCAACAGCTGTAGGCATTGGGCAACTCATTTAAGAAAGACTAGCCAAACCCCAGCAAATATTTCCTAAATGCTTTTGAAATCACTTGTGTTATCCAGTGTATTGCTGCATAATTATAATAATAATTGCATCTGAAATTTGCTGCTCATGTTTTCAAATGTGGTGGTTTGCATTGTGACTTGCTTTTCCTTGTGCATCCACATAACAAAATATTTGAGAATGAAAAAGTGAGTGTTCTTTAGGTCCATAAAGTGATCCTCGTTACTTGAACAGGAATAAAAACCAGATGATGTTTGTTTCAATGTGTAGTTTTCTAGTTATTGTGACAGCTAAGGTAGTTACAGGGTGTTTTTTTAAGGACCAGGTCTGCATAATATCATATTCAGATTTCATATCAAGGTATGTGGTAAAGTCCACGTTTCTGGTTCACCTCAGTGAAAAACATGATAGTGTAAATAAAACTAGTTGTTCGTGGATTCAGATTCCTGCTGTGAATGCTGCATTATGTTCTAGATTTCATCGGTTTAAAGCAGATTTTCGAATGTTTTTAGGTCAAACATACGGCCAGACTATGCGGATACCAGCTTTCATGAGTTCAAAATGCATACCTTCAGTCGTGTGACATCTTGCAAAGTTTGTCAGATGCTTCTGAGGTGAGAGTTTTAAGGGTTGTGTTTTTTTTTTCCCCAGGTGAAATGTCGGAGTCAAAGGAGTATGTGGAAGTGCATGGCTAGCTAGTTACCTGTCCAAGACAGACAAGCCATGAAGTCATATGTGGTATTTCTCATTGTATTAGCAGGTTTTTATAATCAAATTTCCAGATATTAGCAGGAATGCTGTTAAAAGCTCAAAAACTTCAGGATGCTCCTCATGTATCAGAAGACTGATTTATCGTGATTCTTTTATGAGAATTCCTTTATTTAATACAGGAGCTCTTAAGTTACAGTAAATGACAACCATTTTGTACGGTTTTGACTGCCACGGCTGTTCCACAGGTCTTGTTGCTGTAGACCACCAGTCACAAGAGCAAATGGAATATTTTTTTTGGAAATCAGATGATGATGATGCTCATAAATGTCTGAGATGGAGAGGTGGCTTTGTGAGGCAAAAAACTGTGAGGCATTAACAGGCATTTCTGAACCATAGATATGTAGACAAATTAAAGATAGATGTTGCAAACGTAGATAAGAAAATGCTAGAAGATAACTAATGCTTTCATGAACAAGGATTTGTAAGGGTAACAAGCTAAGAAATTTCATATTTTCTGCCTCTTTTCTCTGAAACACACACATGCTTGCACATCTGTAGTTTCTGATTCATTGTTTGAGCTATCTTTTAGGAGCTATCTTGTTTGCTTGTAAATGTGGAATGTCCAGTGGCATAGAGATACGTATTCAACCTAAATTCCTTTGCGTAAGTTGGAGATGCAAAAGCTTTGTGAACTCTGGCCAGTTCAGGTGCTCATGTTGCACATTGTCGATGTTCCAAAAAACGTAGCCACAGCATTTTAGAAAGGGCGTTTGATGTATCGGTAGTGCTTTTGTTAAGCACAGGCATGGAATAAAATAACCTCAGATATGTCCCTCCCTGCCATGTATTTTTTCCTCTAGCAACTTTTTTCCTGAAAAGTTAGACTGACCTGGATTTTCAGAACTTTTTTTTTTAGATTACTTTTTTTTTTTTCCATGCAAGAAGGCCTAGGTGACTTTGAAGAGTGGTGCAGACATCCTGAACTTAGAGATGGCAGGGCTAATTTCTGAATTTGAAGCAGTATAGTTGAGTCGTAACTCTGTTACTGCACTAACTGCTGTTGCTGCGAAACAGTTGTCTTGCTTTCAGGACACAGCCCGCATGATGCTGCGTTGTTCTGCATAGGCATGCCAAGTTGCTCCAAGATAGCTTGGGTATCCCCAAGTGCTATCTTGTGGTGTATAGACATGTCCCTGGATATTTAAGTTTTATTGAAAGCCTGCTGGACTTAGCCTCATGAAGTGCCTAAATCACTTTTTGAAATGGATTGTCATTTTAAGCTTTAAATACAAACTAATGCGTAAATACCTGAAAAAAAAAAAAGATCTGAACCTTAATGCCTAATCTTTAAAATCCTAGTCCTAGAAGCATCTGTAGTGAAGGATAATGTTGTCTTACACTTTTATCTAGAGAATCTTGCATTCATGTGTAGCAATACGAAAAAAATAAAAACAGAAGACTGTATTAAAATGTTTTTATACTTTCTACTTATTTGTCTTTAAGTTTGTGTATTCCGATACTTGAAAATACGGAGTTTCTGAATTTAATTAAAAATATATTTAATCACTAACGGTCTAGAAATTGCTGTAGTAAATAGCAGTTCCTGTACATTTTGTTGTGGTTTAACTTGTTCAGTCCTGTGTTCCATATGAGACACCTGATTTTCCTTTGAAGCTGAAGGTGTCATGTTAGACTAGGATGCATAATCAGTCCAAACTGGTCAGGATAATCTTGGAGACAGACAAGTTTAGTGTGAAGAGTAAGCAGATAAATCAGTAGATGAACTCATATAGAGGTACATGTCAAAAAACTGTTTCCCTGTTACCCATTTAGTGTATCCTACGTAAGAGAAAAGCCATGCACAAATCTGGAAATAAATCAGTTTCCTCAGACTCAAATCCACATTCCAATTCATTAAGAGGAATTGGGGAACATTTAGAGTATGGAAAGTCACTCCTTATTTAGCAGCTCTGAATATTAAGTAAAGTGTACCTGGATATCTATCTATTTATCTTTTTTTTTTTTTTTTTAATGAACAAATTTAAAGTCAAGAATATTTGCAATATAGCCTATAAACTCCTTAATGCTTAAATACATGTTCACACTTACAACTCTCTTGAAATGGATCTTATTCTTCATGGTGTCTAGGCAAATTCCCACAGAGGTGAAATGAAGTGTAGATGTATAATAGGATAGATACATAATGGTACAATTTCAAGTGTACTGTGCTAAAGTTGCTTTGGACTGAAGTGAAATGGAGATTATTATTCTACTAGTAGTCCAGAAGAACTGTCTGGTTGTGATTTTTAAATGGCTAGAAGTGATGAAAAGCAGGTGAGCTCCTTGTCAGTTGTCACTTTTTCTCGAGCCTTTAAGGACTATCATTTCGCAGAACAGCAAATGACTTCTAATACCTTCTGCCATGTCTCTTATTTCTTTTATGTGTGGAATTTATCACCTCTAATATATCACTACCTAATTTTATTTTACAGGGGAACGTTTTATCAAGGCTATTTATGTTCTAAGTGTGGAGCTGGAGCACACAAAGAATGTTTAGGAAGATTAGACAATTGTGGCAGAGCTAATTCAGGTGGTAAGTCATTTTTATGTTAGAGTACTGTTTTTAATTAGGACATAAAACTTGCTAGATATAATTATGGTTTAATTTACCTCTAATTTGTGTTTATTGTAACATACATACTTGTGAAACTCCCATTCATAAGCACAATTAGAATTGCATTAGAATTCATAGGGATTTTTATTACTACTAAATTGATATGTTAGAAACCAGGAGATAACTGTGACAGGTCAAATTCAGTTTCTTCATCAATATTGTATACAATAAGGAATTGCTCTTGTTTTAATCGTAGACTGCTCGTATGTAACTCCTAGCGTACAGCGTATCATCTGTCATCCTTGTGGTTCCCTCTTTATGTCTATGTCAATTTTCATGTTTTCCTCTCAGCTCCTAAAGCTGTTTGTTTGTGTTGTCTCAGCTTCCTCTTTCATCTCTGGTTTCCATGGTTTCTGTGCACTCACAATAGTCATAAAAAGGTGATTGATGGCTCTCTGCTTCGCACATGCAAGGACCATTTTCTTCCTCTTCTTTTAATTGATTCCTGGGAATTTATTCCCTGGCCATTGTCACTTTGCACTTTCCCTGTTCTCCTTCTGCTCCTTGGGACCTTAAGGACTCTCTTGACTTCAGCTGCCGTTTGGTCACTTTCAGGTGACTCCAAATTTTCTGCTCAGTATTGTATTTGTAATTCTCTCTGACATTTTCTGGATCTCCCACTGCTAGTGCTGAGTGTTAGCTCTCATCATTTGCTCTCCTTCCCTTCCCTGTGCCTATTCAACTGGTGACAGTGAGTTTGTTACACTCCAGTTAGCTAGTCAGATAACTGTAGTGCCATTTTTGACTCTTCCCTCTGTCCAGGTTCTTAACTATTCTTTCTTCTTTCTAGAGATGATTTGGTGCTGATGGGTGGTACAACTGACAAACATACACACCTTCACCCCTGAATTTTCCTGCCCATTAATATGTTTGCATTTCTGTTGTTTGAAAGAGAAAAGTCACTGGAACACATGATGATTTCTGGAAAGTGCAGTTATATATGTTGGGGACGTTTCTAATTAATTGTCCTTCTTGTCTCTCTAAAACCTGTACATTCCTTTCCAGAATTAATTCATAATAGTTTGTGAGGTTTCTCATGTCTTACATATCTCACATAAGCTACTGCAACCTCCTCCACTGGGCTATTTTCTTTTTGATACTGCTGTCTACGATCTTTGCAAAATGTTGTTGCAGAGATAATACTCTTCCACAGCTTGAATTACATCATGACTCTGTCCACTGCTGTTCACTAGGCTGCTGCTTGAAGATTTTGGTTCTAGCTTTTTGTTCCTTTCAAAATAGTATGAGCTTGTTTCTGTCTTTGTCTGTATTTGCATTACTTCCTACCTTCTACTTGGCTTTTGGCTCACTGTGCTATTTAGCTGCTTCATTTTCTCATTAAATCATCAGGATGGCAGGTACTGACTTCTGCTGCTGTCAGTGAACTTTATTTTCCAAGTTGCTTTCCTGTATTGGAGATCTTCCATGCTGTCCTCCAAGTATGAATTTTTTAACAAAATCTTTTTTAGATCTGAAAACCATGCAAGCAATCAGTATTTTTCATTGAAATCCTTTTTGGAACACAGGTTTTTCATAAAACCTCCTATGGATATTCTAAAGAAAATAAATATTTAAAATTATATTAAAAATTGAACATTTTAAAGCAATTACAATAGAGTGGAAAAACAAGCATATACCATTCTTCACAAAAGAGCGATCTTCTGTGGTATAAACCACACCTCCTTCTACTTCTCCCTTTCTTTTGAACCTTCTGTTTTAATAATTTTTGTAGTTTTTATTTTAATAGGATATCTGGCACCCCAGGAGGCAGGAGCTTGTCTTTCTATTGCTCTGTAAAGATCTTTGGACACATATGGTGCAATGTGTATCAGTAAGAATGACCGTAAATGCCTTAGATAATGCAAGGTCTGATTTCTTGCCATTTGCCTGCATATTTACTTAAGCAGTGCTGTGCACTTGCTAGAGAGAAAAAAAAAATCACATTTCTGCTTCTTTGTAAGTGGAATAAATTATCATTTCACAGCTTCAAAGGAGCAGAATGATACTTGGGGTTTTAGTCTAAATCATTGCCCTGATTTTTGTAAAATTATACTGTACTGAGTCTTTAGTGAAGTTAGAAGCAACTGGATCGTTAACAATTTTCTGGGGCTATGTTTTAACTTATATGGGAGACTGTTTCTTAGCATAGCTCTGCAAAAGTGATCTGCCATGCCTACATGTTATTAAAGGAATGCAGACACAAAGATATCCAGTAAAATTCAACATTTTCATGGCAGGTTATAGAAAAAGTATGCTCTACATGCATGAAATTCTAACATAGTTTTAATTTTGAAGCTTTTCTTCTTGAAATCTTTAGAGAAATTAATTTATGATAAATTTAATTTTTCTAGTGTCATTTGCTGCTCCTGTGGGAATTTAGCAGAGATGGCCTGAGAATGCTATTAGATAAGAAATTGCAGAGCATAGCCGGAATAGTTCAATAGTAGCAAAATGCCTGGTATATTTGTTATATCGCTATTTATTTCTTTTGTTTCTAAGGGACTATTAACGCCTTTTTCACAGGTTATAATGGACATGAAACACAATCATCCTTTTGGGAAACTGGATCCACAGTCATGTGGTATTAGTTATGGCCACAGACATGGAATATATATATATATATCCTATGCTGTATGTGTCATCTGTTTAATCTGGTGTTCTGTCATTCTGCTGGTGGTAGATTCCAAATGCTTCACAGGAGAGTACAAATCCTCAGTGTGGCAGACAATGCCCAGGAATGATGCTACTTTCTTAATCCTGTTAAATTTTCTTTTTATCTTTTTGATGCTCTAAGAGTTTTTACATCTTGTTAATGCTTTTGTATAGCTTCCCTATTTTTGTTGATAGAAATATCTAACTGAGTTTTAGAAGTTTTGGAACAGTGAGTTCCGTAAAGGTTTTGCTTGGCTTCGTTTTTTTTGTTGGTTTTTTTTTTTTTTTGTAGCTTGTGTATCTTACCCTGGTTATGTTTGATCTTCTTACCTTTTTAATTTACCATGCCACTTTGTGTTTTTATGTGAGAAGAGGCAGTGGAAGTCTTGACTGACTACTTCTATATGATAAATTATTTTATAATTTCTCATGACTTCTTATTAGTATACTCTCTGAACTGAATAGTCCTGAGTTTTTTTATTATCTTTTCATAAGTGGATCTTTTGCTATGACTTAAATAATTTCCATTCCCATCCTGTAGACCTCTTGTATTTCTAGAGGTCTATTTGAAAAGAGGTGATGAGTTTAAAAAGTCTGCAGTGAGAATATACCATTAGGTTTCTTAAAGGCATTTGAATTTTCCTCAGCGTTTCTGGTTTTGTACAGTTTTAGATTTGGTGTTCTTTTTAGACCACTGAGCAGATGTTTTTGCTAGCTGTTCTGAAATGCTGCTTAGTACCCCCCTGAGTGGATTAAATCTTTTTGTATTTCATTCCAAGTTGCGGTTTGTGAAAATTCAAAAGACAAACGTCCAAAGAAAGATGAAACCTTCAGAATGACAAATTTAATGTCAGATTTAGATGATACACTTATGAGAGAAACATTGACAAAATCTGAAGATAAATTGCTGCGTTGCCATGCTATGCTCTATACACAAACATATGCCAGCTCTTCAGATGTTTTGCTTCAAAGAAGGCAGGTTCAACAGACTGTAGAAGTTGCAGTGATAAAAGATGTAGAGTTAAACTGTTGAATTAATAAACAGAACAAAATGTCTGCATTTAGCTCCCCCCCTCTTTTTTTTGTTTCTTATTGTTCCTGTCCTTGTTGCCATAAATCAACAGTACTGGTTGAAATATTCTGTGCTGATTTCTGCCATTACTGATTAAACTTTTTTCCCTTGAGATGTTGTCCTGTACGTGCTCAAGTAGTCCTCTGCATTTTACTTTTATGCCCTATTACTTAATTTTTCTGTTACTTGAAATCCTCATTGCCCCCTCTTTTTTGCTAATGTTCTGATGAATTCCTTGAAGTCTGGTTGTACAGTCTTAAACACAAGGCCTTACGAAATCCTTAAACACAAAGATTACAAAATGGAGGCACATATTTCTTTGACAGGGCCATTTAAAAGGACGTGTGTGTTGTTCGTTTCTCTGGTGGCTGATGTGGAGGTCTCCTCTTCCTTTTCTATCTCTTCTGGCTTCTCGGCTGCACTACTATGCCTTATTTCAAGGCACAGGACAATTTTACTTATCTGGTGATGCTCTCCAATTAGTTGGAAGGGTTTATATTTGGGAATGGTTAATAGTGAGACCTTTGCTAAGCGCGCATGAGTAAGACACACCTTTAGTAGATAAAGGGAGAAGCTGTCTCCCTCATTATTCCTGCTTTCATTGTGCAGGTTGTTCTGTGGCCCTTGCAATTTCTGCATTATCACTCTGCCCAGAACATACTGCGAAACTCCAGTCTGTTTCCTGTTCTAAAACAGCAGAATTAACAGTTCATGTCTACTGCCAAAGTGGAATTTTTCCAAGTCTGTCCAATTATATTGAATTCAGTATTCTCAGGCAAATGTTTGCTGGTTCCACAAACTATTGAATATTTCAATTAGATGAATCTCTGATAATGGTTCTAGAATCTGTAAAAGTTTTGAATATTTTAAATACAGTGCCAAACCCACAGAATTTTCTTCTTTATATCATGGTTCCCAAGGAATGTTAGAAGCATCTTTCATCAGGGCATAAATGGATTAGAAAAACATTAACTGAGCGTTTTTGTATTAGTTTTTAGTTAACTTACGCATGATTCCTTTCTCCTTCAGATAATTCCATTTGAAAAAGTACTACATTTCCTTAGGTGGAAAATAAGTTTCAACTGTGTGATGAGCTTGAACAAAAATGTTACCATATGAATGGGTTAAGTTTAGAGTTGCTTTCATGTGGTAACGTGTATGCCCATTAATATAGTCCATGCTGTTTTTCTAATAATTGCTTTCTATAACACATTAGAGATTATTCATGGAAAGCATGCGTTTTTGATATGTAAAAAGAAACCAGCAGCATTCACTGTTTACCTTTTTGCTGGCTTGATCAATAGTCACAAAATTGGTGTCTCTCCTCCAAACCTACCATGTCAACAGCATTGACAAGTAAATGCTCAAATCCCTGAATGCTCATTGGAGTTATGCCACTTTTTGTTTAACTGCAAGAAAGGTTGATCTGCATTGTTTGACTAACCATCTTTGCTCAACCTGAACAAAAGTCATTTTAGGGGGCTTGATACTTTGTGCAGAGTCCTACGCTATGGTCCTTTTAAGTCATGATTTGCTTTTCTTCTGATTATGCGATGACTGGCTAAATGACTGGAAAGGAGCAAGTAGTCCCACAGCTCCTTCGAAGCGGCTTACTTTGTAGTTCCTGCATTTTAAATATTTTGGATTTTCTTTTAAAATAGGAAGGTGGGTAGTTTACTATATGTACTTTTTATTTACTATGCGTTTAGTTAGCATGTAAATCCAGCTGCTTTGTGCATCCCTGAGGAGCAGTTTATTCCCATTTTCCAGTCTGTGCTCCCTCACTTATTGAGGCCAGCTGCTGCTCCTGTTGTTGCTTTTGTACTAAAATATAATTATCAAAATGTGACCCAATGGTATTATGGTCTCAGTGAAGAAACAAAAACCCTAAAAATTGTGCTCAACTATGGCAGTTAAAGTAGCTTGCTGTCAGAAATGAGAACTCACTCACTTCCTAATATCATTGGCACGTTGGTGATGAGCAGGAACTTGAATTAAAATTGTCATGTGTAAAAATATCTGCTGGTGGATATCCTCAGACATTCATTTAAAAAAAATAGAAATGAGGGGTTTTTTTTTCCCTTGTACTTGTGTAACATTTGGAAAAAAGATTTAATGAGGAAGCAGTTCACATAATTCAATGCAGAATATTCTGAAATACAAGAACATTTAAACTGTAATGAAATAGCAAGGCAAGCATAAGCCTTATTTTTTGAATAGTCTTTTACGTGGAAATACAGATACTGGGTATTTTTCTATTCCGGAAGTGTTAATAATGGAGTCAGAAACGGCATTTCAGTCCGTCAGTGTTGGCAAAGTTTTGGGCTTTCTTTTTAATCCAATTTCCCCGCCTCCCTTTTAATGAAATTTATTTTATGTGAATTATCGGAAGTATTTATTACCTTCCTGTGTAGTGATTTCTTGAATCCAATTGTTGAAATTTAATCAATGAGTTTCTTGATTATTTATTGTGAAAAGTGTTGGGATGCTGCAATCGCCAAATGGAACTCATTCATCTAGTTGCATTTGGGATATTATCTAGAGGTAAAAATAATATTCAACAGGAACCATTAAAAATCAGATTCATTCATTCCCATTGGAGGATAGAATGACATTTCATTTTTTTTCATAAGCGATCTGCAGAACTAAATATAGGCAATTAAAAAAACCAACAACAACAATCAAATCAAACAAAAAAAACACCCCAAAAAAATACCAACACAAAAACGTCTTAAGTCTGGATTTGAAGTTTTGGCCCCCCTTGCAAGTACTTACCTAAATGACTTCCCTTGATTTGAAGTAATTTATAATGCTGAGCTGAAACATTCAAACAAGGTGATTTTATTCAGATTTTGGAAAAAAAATTGAAAGGCATATTCAATTGTGAATGCAAATACCAAAATTATATTGAATTTCAGCACTTAGGCAACTAATTCCCTCAGGCTCCTTAGAAAACCCCAGTAGTCTACCGTCATCTCCTCCTTTGGGGCAGGCTTATTTTACTTCTCTTTGCTCACTATACAAATGCAAATGAATACTTTTGGAAAGTTTATAATCATAAAAGTGTTTTCTGTGGATGACAAGATGATGCAGCTTTTGGCACACTGTATGAGGGAGGAAACAGTGACTGAAAGTGTACGTGAGAAGAGAGCTCTGCCGGTAGTAAACAGACTGTGCCTGCCTGGCCCAGCCCAGAGTCCTCAGCTGACGTGCTTGGTCTCGGCATGCCTTATCTGCATAAAATGCTAGAAAGCCGAAGATAGATAGAGATATAGATATATCTCCCCCCCCCATTTAATGTGTTTTTTTTTTAGCAGAACAAAAATCCACTTGCAGTTAAAGCTTTTTAGTTGACTTATTGTGATTATGGCTTATTGTTTA
>Ga0181612_153737_pt1 | contig 15673 bp, 15 predicted proteins | sample HoacroProtozoa21_FD_119630 | JGI IMG/M metagenome (GOLD analysis project Ga0181612, IMG submission 119630) | Hoatzin crop microbial communities from Cojedes, Venezuel. Combined Assembly of Gp0051906, Gp0051904, Gp0051908
CCACCAGTGCCGAGTGCAGGGGCCCGATCACCTCCCTATTCCTACTGGCCACACCATTCTTGATACAAGCCAGGATGCTGTTGGCCTGGGCACACTGCTGGCTCATGTTCAGCCGGCTGTCGACCAACACCCCAACCACCAACTGTCCTTTTCCTCCAGGCAGCTTTCCAGCCACTCCTCCCCAAGTCTGTAGCGTTGCATGGGGTTGTTCTGTGACTGAAGTGCAGGACCCGGCCCTTGGTCTTGTTGAATCTCATACAGCTGACCTCGGCCCATCGGTCAAGCCTGTCCAGATCCCTCTGCAGGGCCTTCCTACCCTCGAACAGATCAACACTGCCACCCAGCTTGGTGTCATCTGCAAACTTACTGAGGGAGCACTGGATCCCCTCATCCAGATCATTGATAAAGATGCCTCCACTGATGTTCAAGAAAGAAGGTTTTATCACTTAGCTGTATTTCTGCTCTGTGATTCAAGTGTTCACCATCTTTGATTTGGGAATCTGGTATCTTCTCACTGATTCCTGCAAACCAGGAGCCATTTCAGTCATTCTTGTCCCCAGATAACCCACACTTCTTGGTTGGCTGCCAGTCTCACAGTATTTTCACGTTAAAGCCTGTGTGGAGTGTGTGTGTGTTGCAGAGCTGCTTGTGCCTGGGAAGCCTTAGAAAGCTGTGCTTAGAGCTGGTAAACATGGAGTTTGAACTTTCTTCCTAGCATGACAAGAGATGGAAGATTGCTGGGCTATAGCAAGGTCAGCAGGGCAATACATGTGAGGAGCAAACTCACATGCACATACTCACCTTTTAGAGTATGAAAGGTTATAAGCTATACAGCTGGAGTCCAGGGACTCTAACACAGACAACAAGCAGGAAATCCAGGCTGCGTTGAGCCCCTGGCAGCTATGAACCCTACCCTAGCTAGGGTCCCTTTTCTCTTCAGTCCCCACTGTGCATCCTGAAGGACTGAGTCCATGTGTCTGTTTTCACTCACTCCTTGACCTGCACAAACAAATTCCTTTGGAAAAACAATATAGGTGGTAAATTGTGGCAAACAAAACCTGTATGTGTTTTGCCAAAACACTGGGTGTACTCTAATGTAATTTTTTTGAACAACTGAGTCCTATAAACTAAAACTTGACTGAAGAACTGGATACGCCATGTTGGTAAACAGCAGTCTCTGCTAGGGCACTGGTTGCTGTCAGGTCTGAATGTTGTGGGAAGAAATCAGTCATTAAGAATGGCAGTCTTTGTATCTCTATTTCTTTATGACTGAGAAGGAAAATTGAAAGGAGTTGAGAAGCAGTTGAGCCATCTTGTTTGGTTGTAGAAGTTATTTTGTATTTGGCATGGTCTGGATTAGAGATGTATGTCCTCGTAGAGGGGAGCAGTTCTGTTTATTCTGAAGAATATATCACTCTAAGGCTGTCCTGGCCTGTTCCACCCTTGCTGCCATGCTGGATAGCTGGCCAGCCCCTGGCTGCTCCAAGGTGCTGTTGCCGTTTCTTTCTTCACATGAGCTGCTTGACGTTTTCCCATGCTCAGATGATGGCAAGGCCATTTCTTTGCTCCATTGGAGACCCCTCTTGCAACTCTGCTTTGTGACAGTGCCTTTAGAAAGCCTGGCCCTAGGAAAGCAGACGGCACGGTGAGGCCGTGCAGAGCGGTGGGGCTTCCCAGTACTCCCTTCCCTGCTGCCTGTATCCAGCTGTTGTGTTTTTATTCTGGATTACAAAGTGCTTTGTCTGTGTTCGTGTTTTAGCTGGTGCTAGGTAACGCAGGCCTGGTGTACTCAGGTCACTGAAGACAAGAGCCCTGACTTTTCCAGAAGGTTTCAGTTAAGGGTGAAGTGAAGGTACCAGCTAAGAGTGTAGGTTATTGTGGAGATGAAGTCCCCTGTGTGCCCCTGTAACCACTTTTGCTGCTACAGGTGCAGCTCTGGGTACCCAGGTAACGATTCCCAGAACTGATCTTGGCTTACGGAATCAGGAGTAGCTACTAAAAAAGGTGTGACAGGCCAATGGGGATGTAACCTAGGAAGAAGTATAAGGGTGGGTGAAGAGTAAGGCTTATAGAAGGGGGAATACTTCCTGCAAAATGAATGGAAGGATAATTATATCCCTAGCAATTGTTTGGAGGAGGAAGGAAAAGACTCTGTGAATTAGTACAGGGGATTGTGAAGCTTGGGAAAGGAAATAGGGGAGGAAGGGCAGGATGATCTTTGTGTTTTTCATGAAGAATAGAGCAGCTGCTGTGCTGGCAATTGTCAAATTAATGTTTATAAGAGATATTAGTGTATGTAAGGCAGGTTTTATCCGGTGGCATGGCAGAGATGAGGGCTCGGATGCAAACAAGCAGTGTGATGATGGAAGAGCTTGTGCTAAGGTGCCTTTGTCTTCACCGGGGATGTGCTGGGATGGAGCAGCAGCTTCCGTGCCCCTTCACTTGGGGCACCTGGACCTTCTGCCATACTTGCCCATACCAACAAAACAGATTTCCTAGGGCTGTTTAACACAGTAACCCTTGCTGTTTGAAAGCATTCGTTTCCATGTTTCAACCTGCTGTTTTGCAGGGCCTGTTTGAAGGAGGAGGTTTCTGCAGACTATTTGGCATCCAGGTCACAGTGACCCACTTCCTGCTTTCCCAGTGTTGTCCCCAAGAATCATATGATCCCACTTCTGCACACATGAGTGCGCGCGCAGTTACATTCGTGTCTGCTGATATACATGTAACCTTAACATGTTCGCCGTTGCAATGACGGTGCATGCAGACATTGAGGTTGTGTGAGGGACACTGCTGCTGCATTGTGGTTTAAAACTTGGCCAGTGTCTAATAGGAGCAGATATGATAGAAGTAACCTTGTATGTTTTGTTTAATCATTCCTTCCTCAGATGAAAGTGATCTCATGTTTTCAGAAAGTGACTATGAATTATGACAAAGAAACAGCCACCTTCCAAGTTATTTCCACAAGGCATCAAAAATATTTCTGGATTTGAATACATTTTACTCTTCCTTGCCGTCTTTGGGAGTTTAAAAAAAACCCTCAAAATGCCAATAGCTTATAACTAGATACTGTTATGTTATGTATGATACTGGATTTGAGATTAACCCCTCACTCTCAAGCATATATAGAAAACACTATAGGATTAGGGTTGGGTCTTGTTGAACTCTGCATGCCCTGAAGTTAGTTTTTTTCACCCTCCTTGCACACAAAGTCTGTGCTGGCTAGGGAAGTACTGATGGATTGAGCATTTTTGCAATTTGATGAAGATAATGGACTGAGACAATGTTTTGCTGGTTGCAGTCTTGAAATGGGTGACTGCTGCTTGGTTCTGGAATTTAACAGAAAGAGCAATTCCTGCCTCAAAGAAATCTTTAAAAGGTTGTTGAGTTGACAGAGGGAGTGGATGTACAACTTTCAGGGAAGGATGCCAGCTTCATTGTTGGCAGTACCTTGGTAATGAACCTTCTCTTAAGGCTACCCATGGTTATGTAGTCATTACAAACCACGTTATTTCTTAAGGCCATCTTAATGGAAAAGGCTCCCCAGCAGACATTCGAGTCCAGGGAAGCCACTAGCAATGTGTACTAGCTCAGGGAGAGGTTTCAGTACACAGTGGTCATTGCAGGGGAAAAAAAGAGCCTAAATAAGTGATGAGGCCAAAGCAGTGATGGAAAGGAAGGTATACAGAGACAGAAGGGGAGGTAAGCAGGGAGGGGGAGAGTTTGTGCAAAGCACTGGACTAACTGACCATGCAGCCCTCTGAACATCCCTCTGGCCTCTCAGCACAGCCACATGGATCTAAGGAGGTTTTACTGACTAATGTAGTTCTGCAGATTGATGAGTGTCAGCTCACGGCCTATGTTCACGGCAGTGTTTCAACAAGCGGGGCAGCACTTCCCTAGCGCCATCCGTCCTGCTGCTGGCCCTGGCAGTGATTTAGCCAATGTCAGGCAGCAGGTCACGCGTGCATGGCCGTATGGCAGCTGCTGCTGTGACTGCAGCTTGTATGGACGTACCGTAGCCAGCTTTAGTCTAGGCTGGGTACCCGTAGCAGCGTACCCACAGCGCCGTGGAGCTCTGCGCAGGCTGCAGTCCCCCTCAAAAAGCAAAGCATTTATTTCAGCAATTTGTGCTAACATAATGCTGATTTAAAGTAGCTCAGATACATCAGCATAATTCCTGTAAACATGCCCTTGTCTTGCTTGTATCTTGGTCCTTTTGTCTCTAGGATGGCATCGTTCTCCCCGATACAAGCATTTAGCACCGAGTAGAGGTTTCAAATGCAGGTGAAGGAGGGCTCCAGCTCCGGGGGACGGGGCCAGAGGCACAGCTCAGCTTTGCGCCTCGACAGGGCTTTTCGCTTCCCAGCTGGCTCCCGTTATTCGCATTGCTGTTGGGCTTGCTTCCTGGAGTCCAGAAACCGAACCCTTCCTCCCTTTCCTTGCAATACGGTGGAGTTTCCTCGGCAAACCTTCAGCGGCCCGGGCAGGTGCGGGTGTCTGCTGCGGGGAGGCACGGGGTGCGCGGGAAAGCTGCCAGCGGGGAAAGAGTTAACGGCGAGCGCGAGCAGAGGCTCTCCTCCTCCTCCTCCCTCCTTCCTCCGCTCCCCCCCTCCCCCTCTTTTAAGCCTTGACCACAGAGGGAGGGAGGCGGGGGCTGGGCGCGGAGTTTGCCTCCCGCCGCCGCAGAACTTTCTCCCCGGCGCCCCGAGCCCGGGGCGAGGGACGGGGCCGGGGCCGGCGGCAGCAGCGGCCGCGCCGCCCGCTCTCTCGGCCTCGCAACCTCCCGGCTCTCCCGGCCACTGACTTCTTTCCTCTCTTTGTGTTTATTGAAACTCCTCCCCGTGGCGTCAGGTTTTCCTGAAGGAAGCTCTCGAGCAGAAGCTGGAGAAGGATCGGGAAGAGGAGTTGAGGAAAGCAGCTGTAGTCATCCGGGCCCACGTCTTGGGCTACATGGCAAGGTCAGTGCCGGGGGCTGCCCCACCATCGCTGTGCTTGCCTGCCTGGGTTGCCCCCACCCCCTGCTTTGCTCTCCGGTACCCTCGCATCGCACCCTTCTTCCCCTCTTCTAAGGGAGAGCCGCAGCGTCTGCCCTCCCCGCCGGCATCGGTTCTGCCGAGACCTCTCCGCGCCTTTGCCACCTCTGCTTCGGTTCTGGGCACGCTTGCACCCTCCCTCAACGCTGCTCAGCAGGCGTCGGCAGGGACCTCTGTACCCTTCGCTTGCCTCCGATGGCACCTTTTCCTTGCCTTCAGGGCTCTCCCGGCTGGGCCCCACCTACGCTTTGGGTCCCCTCCTTTTCCTTGTGCCTGTCAACTCTGTTTTCTGCTCCCCCTCCGAATCGCTGCTTCCTCGCTTGCAGATCTGCCGTTGCTCACCCTCTTTCCTCGCCCTGCCTGTTTGCCTCGTGATCTCCCTCTCCTTTTAATTAACTCTTCAGAATTGGTTTTTGGCCAGCTTTGCACGAGTAATCTCTTGCCGCTCCCTTTTGCACCTGACCAGGGGAGGGTTGGGAGAACCAACTGCAGACAAACCGCCCCTTCTCTGCCCCTTTCAGTCCGTCTGACAGCTGACTCCTTAATGGCTGTGGCATGCACGCTTAATCCCAGTAAGATGCTCTTTCCTGGCTGGTGTCTGCTCCAGACACCTGTCAGTCAGGGCTGTGAGGAGGTGAAATCGCTGCCCAGCAGAGCTGTTCCAGCAAGCACTCTTCTTAGAGCTCCACTTACACCAGATAGCTCATTTTGTGTTGGGAAATGTGTGCAAGGGCTGTACCCTGCCTTGCCAATGTGCAATATCAGCAAAATACACATTTGGTCTCAGAGGCTATTATTAATTTATTTATTTCCCTCTAGGAAGACAAATGACCTAGCTCTGTTGTTTGTACATGAGATTAGAGGTTCCTTGTGTCAGGACCTCTGTTCTGTTTTACTTTGTGTCTAGCATTTGGAGAGAGAGGGGTAGGGATTAGCACAGGAAAATTGATTTTTATGGGAAACATCACTGCAGGCAAACTGGATTACTGCTTTTCTGAGTTCCTGGGAAGGTAGCTGCTGCTCTGCCGGGCTGTGGTGGAGACAGTGTTGCAGCAGTGTTCCTTTTGGCTAGAAATCTTGTGGTCCTCCAGTCTCCATAGTTCTGAATTCCTCGTCCCATGTGTTGCTCTTCTGAGCCTCATCTTTAAGAACAAGCTGTGCTGCAGCCAGAGTGGAAATCCTCACAAGCAGCTGGAGGTGTCTGGACTTTACATGGGAGGAGAGCAGGGAGTGAGGAAAGAACTAGGGAGGGAGACTGGAAAACTTCTCTGTGAAGGGTTTCCACTCGCACCCAACCTGTATTGGAGAAGTTCCAGCAAGAGGCAGTTCGTCTGGGTGAGTGCTGGATGGTCTGTGCAGAGTTATGCAGAGGTCCGGAGTACCAGTGTGCGCTGCCTTAAGCTTGATACCATTTCTGGTAGCTTTGCAATTGAATACATTTAGACATCTTTATATCTTTCAGAGTATTTAACTTCATTTGGTCTAATGCAGAGTAGGTTGGCAAAGCAGGGTACGTATGCCACAGGAAGGATTTTTACTGGTTTCTCCCCCTTTGTGAACTTGTTGTGTGAGCCTGAAGAACCAGTCCTAAGGGTGAGAATGTTTTCTTTGCTCTCATTCCCTGTAGCCTAGTGTCTCTGATCACTAAAATGTGAGACAAGAAAATCAAGCCCATTCAAATGACCCCATTTTTGTGTAGCTAATCTGTGGAACTCTGAGCTGCAGGTAACAGCTTCACCAGCTAAAATGCAGATAACTGTTCCCAGGCGTGCAGGATCCGTGTACAAATTTGGCTGTGTCCGTGGATTCCGCAGGACCCTGTTGCTCAGGAGAAGAAGACAGTAGGGAATTACTCCATAGCTCTGTGTTCTCTGGTCCTTGGAGGCATGACTGGTACCTATAGCTCATCAACAGCATAACCAGCTAAATTCCAAATGCAGCATCGGAGCCTTGCAGCCACTCCACCTTCTCTTGTGATACATGGTCAGGGTGTCTCCCAACTCCTCAGCATGGGCTGCAGGTTAAATTTCTTTGGCCAGTGCGAGAGGGTGAGTGGAAGGCTGAACAAGGGGAATGAAATTCAGGGCCTGCATGCAGCAATTCCAGCTGAAGGGCATCTGCAAGCTTGGCTGCGGTCGTGAGGAATGAGGGGGCACTTCAGGCTGGCAGATTAGCAGGCAGAGCCGGCCTGTGGCTGGGCAGGACTTGGCACATGTTGCACTTGAGAGAGTTTCTGGCAGATGCATTTTGTAAAAGTCAGAGTACCCTTTTTGATGCACTTATATCTGCCTTGGCAGAGGGTGCATGTGCAGCTGTTCACACCCCATGTGCAGGGCACAGGGAAGACAGTGGGAGCAGGGGTGAGGGGGCTGCAGCCCAGTAGCAATTCATCTAAAATCTCCCACTTCTTATCACCTCTTCCCTTTCCTCTTCTTTTCTCTGTGCTTCCTCCCTTTGACTTAATACTTACAGAAAAGAGCGTGACCTCTGCACACTACTGCTATTAGCATCCCTCTCCTGATTTTCTTGACTAGGCTGATGTATCTGATGTGCAGGGAGGTGGCAAGATGTCAGCATGGGTCCGTGTTTCCATTTGAAGGGGGTTTAATTGACAGGAAGGGGATTTTGAGGTGTGTCTTTTCCTCAGGGGCTTGCAGAAGGTCTGTGGGAAGGATATGGGAGAATACTGTGCTATTTCCAGCGTGCTTTCTAGGACTGTAAGACCTCACAGGATTACTGTAGGCTGCTGGCCGAAGGTCCCGTGTAACAGCCCTATAGAATTTCCCTCTGCGAATTCTGTTTTGGAGTAAAGAAGGTTTTGATTTTAATAATACCAATGATCATTTCACTAATGCAAGATATAAAGATGTCTAAATGTATTCAATTACTTTAAAAAATGTCCACTTATTTCCAGCCTGAATAGACTGCAGCTTCAGGTCAGTTAAATCTTGCTGTGTCCTTTGTTGGATGAGTAGAAATGCCATGCAAAAATGTCAGTACTTTGGCTGGGATCAAGCCTTTCCTTAGCCTTTTCTTTCTTAAGGTTGTGGAGCAAGTGTTCCTTTCTGTAAGCCAGAATTTTTGGTTCCAGTCCTGCTTCCTCAGAAATCTCTTGAGCATCTAACATTGTTCTTGACATGGAGGTGCTAACATTGAACATACGGTAAAAGTAACAGTGCAGTTCCCTTCTATGCAGTATTTCTGCTTGCAAATAAAAGAATCCCAGTAGTGTTTTTTTCCTGTAGCATTTTGATGGGAATTTGCCTTCACCTGACAATCCCTGTGGCCCGAAATCCTTTTTTGATTGACTGCTTTCTGACACATCAGATGTGTTTGGCCTTTGATTCTTCAGCACAAGACCTTATGTTTGGCTCTTTTACATTGTTTAATGTTTGCTTGAATCTAGCTTACAAATTGATCCAGATTACTGTGTAATAGTAACTCTTCTGTTATTTGCCCAGTTTGCATATCATGTATGAACTTCTACCAGTGACTTTTTTTTCAGGTCCTTGATAAAAATAATCTGTAATGCAGAGGCAAGAACGGACTTTTCTAGAACTTCACTAGACTACAGAAATACTGACTGATGATTCTTTTGTTTTAGAGCCCTACCATGCTTTTTGGTTTTAAAGTGCTGCAAAGTTGAGTTTGATACCATTATTGTTTAAGCAAATGTTCTGCAATATATCTTTGTGGGAGCCTGGTACAATGTTACATTCAGCGATAAATATTGTAGCATCACTGTGTTTTCCCTCAAACAATACGAGATTAATGTGGCCAGATCTATTTTTGCCCCATTTTTTGCTTTTTTTGGAGTAATTTGGCCACTTAAAAGATGGGGCAATATGGGGCTTTCTCATGTAGTAAGGCCACTTGTAAGTTTTCGTTATAATAAATCCACACTGGTTATGCTAATTGCACAGTGAATGTGTGCGTGTGCAATGCAGAAAGACTTTGGGCCGGTGGACCTTCTCTTCCCATGTGCCAGATATCTGTCCTTGTCTCCTGAGGGTCATCATGAAAGCAGGTGCCCACGGAAGTAAACCTGTGGTAGGGAGGAGAATATGATTTACGGGTAGTGGCAGTAGGGGAGCAGAAATTGTGCCATTTCTGGGCGGTGTTTTTCCAAATTCATTTTTCTGTGGATGTGGTGAGATTGGTCAATATATCAGGGCACACGAAATGCAAAGCATTTATTGCCTCATGGCACATTAAGTGTCTGGTTCTGTTTTTAGGACGAAGTATCGAAAGGTGCTAGCCAGTGTTGTTATAATCCAAAAGAACTACCGAGCGTACTTCTGGAAGAAGAGCCTGCTGCGACTGAAGGCCTCTGCGGTCACCCTGCAGAAGCACTGGCGTGGTCGCCTGGCTCGAGGCCACTACCAGCACCTGCTTCAGCAGGAACTCAGGCGGAAGCAGGAAGCGGAGGAGAGAAGGAGGCAAGAAGAGGAAGAACAGATCAGAAGAGAGGAAGAGGAAAGACAATGGCAAGAAGAGGAGGAGCGTAGGAGGAAGCAGGAAGAGGAAGAGGTGAAGGAAAGGTACAAGATGGTGTCTCTCACTCATAGTTCCCTAGCACTGAAGCTGCTGAGGTGTAAAAGCGGGGCTGCGGCGCTGGCGTGATGGTAACACTGGAACAACAGTTGCATGAGACAGGGTCCCAGTGCCAGGGGCAGAGTTGGAGTGGGCTCTGGGCATCTTAGAATAGAAAAGCAGTGTGGAAAAGGAGTGTCCTGCTTCCTTTAGGAAAGCTAGTTCTGGTGTATTTTTACCTCTGTTTAGTGTTTATCTGCTTTGGAATGTACATGAAAGTAGGCAGTTTCGCTGGTTGGGCAGAGATGCAGAATTTTCTCGTTGCCTTCGCAGTGGTAAAGGAAGTTTTATGTAGTCTTCCAAAATCTGGAAGGATTAGCAGCGTGAGAAGGTACCAGTATCATGGGTCTTGGTGTGTCCAGTGAGTAAGATGGGCAGCGCACCTGTGCTGCTACTGCAGTTCTCACACTCATGAGAATACACATGCTCTCCCTGTTCCTGCTGCCATGTGTCTCTCATCAGGGATATGGAGGTGTCAAGAGATCAGGAGGGGAAAGGAAAAGCTAATGTGACAAGATGAGGTAACCTGTGAGCAGTGACAGTATGCCTACTGAGAATCCTGCACCTCATCCTTCATTTACTGTTCACTCTGTGGTTACCTACATCCAGTCCAGACTAGGTCTCTCTCTTGATAATCTATTGTTTTAAGAAGCATAAAACTTCAACTACAAGATTATTATACAAGTTTGAACAAATAATCCTGTGACATTTTAAGTTTTTCATAAATAGTTGGTTACGTTTCTTATAGGCTTTTGTTACATACTTGTCCCGAAGTTGGATCTTGGCAGACTAAGATGTGTGGCAAGCATGAGAGAATTCTAAGGTTAGAAGCATGTTGCAAGGAAAAGAAAATGCCTGTGGTTTTGCTGGAGACAGTAGGGTGATGTGTCTGCTGGGACAAGACATGGAGTCAGTGAAACCAATGATGAACGGTTTGGTCAAGGAATTTGTTGAATGACACTGAAGGTTCCATTTTATCAATGTGTCAATTTTCAACAATAGCCTTATCAGCAACATGAAGCTGTGCAAGTTCAGAATGTCAGTGACTAGTTTGCAAATATCAAATGCTACAGATGCTCTTACAGGTCTAAAGTCCTCAATGTACTAAGTAGAGCTTGTCCCTACCTAGTTTTAGATAAAAGGACGTATTTAGCTTATTGGTTCCACTGTGTTTCTGCCCCTGCCCTTTAGTTAGTTCCCAGCCCATGAAAGATGTGTTGAACCCAGCATCATTATAAAGAAGTGTCAGTGTTTCAGGTGAACTGCTTATTTTGCCTTCATTTTCTATTTGATGTCAAATGGCTTCATTCAAAGTGAGTAGCCAAAAAGGTACTAGTAGACCAACTTGGCTACATCCAAAACTTCCATTTGACCTCAAAAATGAGGTGGAGGTCCACAGAAACTGCAAATCAGCTGATCTACTGAGAACAAGTAAAAAAACCCAACACACATGCAGAAGCAAAATTAGAAGTACCAAGATGCAACCTGAGCTATAATGAACTAAAAATTGGCATGCAGTTATTGTGCATACACTGTTAGTAAAAGGGAGACATGGAGCAATTTGGTCTACTGTTCAACAGGAAGAAAAAATTATAATGTTGAGAAAGCTGAGGTATTTGATGCTATTTTTATTTGTGTTCCCCAAAAGGCTTAACTGTTGGACAGTAAATAAAATTACCACAGACATGCAGGAATTCAGAACCTAGCAAGGAAATAAAAGGTTAGAGAATGCTCAGATAAATCAGATTACAAAGAAGTCATCCAGACTTAGTGAAATCAGTGTTTGGGTACTTCAAGAACCAGCTGAAACAGGTTGAATCAGTAGCTATTCTCTTGCTTCTCCTTTGTGGATAGCAGTGGTGTTTCCATAAAACTGGAAAATTCCAAATGTAATGACCAGATTTTAAAGTGGGAAAAGGAAGAATGAGGGAAATGTGGACCAGTCAGCCTAACCTCAGTTTCAGGAAGATGCTGAAACAAATAATCAAACAGTTGTAAATGCTTGATAAAGGAGCTAAGAGCCAACATGGATTTCTGAAGAACAAACAGCATTGAAGTTCCCTGCTTCCTTCGGTGATATAGCTAATGACATGCCTTGTGGATAGGGGAAAGCCACAGAGGGTAGGTAACTTGACTTTGGGTAGGTAGAGGGTAGGTGAGGGCTTTGACATGTTATGACAATAACTCTAAGACGCTGTAAGGAATGTGGTTTGGAAAAAAGTACATGAAGAAAACTAGGATTTGTGTTTTTACTGCATTGTATTATTGCATTTTAATTAGTAAACAATAGTAGTTTTTTGTTAAGTAGGAGAGAACTCTTGAATGGGATTCTTCCATGGTCTATGCTGGATGTGGTACTAGTGCAATGTTTTCATAATACGTTGGATGAGGAAAGATGAATATCCTTAAGAAATTTGCAGATAAAACCATCTGGTGAAGGGCTGTAAGTATATAGCTAGACAGGATTACAATTCAAATAATTTTGACACATTAAAGAAATGGTATGGAAAACATAGGATAACTTTCAATACAGACATGTGCAGATCTACAGTTAGAAATAATCAAATGCACAGAGAGAGGAGGAGGAACAACAGCAGGAAGACGGCCCGGAGGCTAAGTTGAGTATTAGTCACCAGTGTCATGCTGTGTGAGAGGAGAAAGCAAATGCTGTCTGTAAACAGGATTGTTTCTGGAAGACATGGGGGTGATTCTTCTGTTCCGCTTGGCACTGGTAAGGCTTCATTTGGAGCTCTGTCCCTAGTTTTGGGTGTCACATTTCAGGAAGAGTGTGGATCAGATGGAGATGGATGGAAAGCAGCAAGAGATATCAGGTCTAAAAAATGTAAGGAACAGTTGCAGGAACGAGTGTGTATATTGTAAGTGGTATTCCTGATTTGTTTTAAAATGGCTCTGCTTCTTGAATCCTCTTATCATTTAAAGCAGTTGTTTAACTCATGACTACTGTTAGAGATCCTTCAGTAGAGCTGGAACCATCTGGATCTCAGTTATGTCTGCTTTCATTTATAAACATCTCCTGGATTTTTCGGAGAGAGAGAGAGAGCATGCAGGACTGAGAACTTTAAGGACTTTGTGACTTGCAGCTGCAATTTAGAATGTGGCTGGGAAAAGCTGCAGGCCCTGGGAAATAAATATTGTTGCTCTCCTGTTCCGCTTGGGGTTGAATTATAGATTTGAAAGTTACCACTTCCAGTCTGAATTTGGCTGCACACTCTTCCATCCAGCCACATCCTATCCCTGCTCCATATGCATGACCCTGGCATTTGTCTGTCTGCTGGTTCAGTTGCTTGTAGCGTGCTCACTGTGGAGAAGCTGGCCACAGTGACAGCTATCCCCTGGAGTACAGCCTTTTTGATCTGGGTGGAGATGCAGCACCGTGGGATAGTTTTTTTCCTCTTCTCATGTTTACTAACAAACTCTGACTTTTGCAGCCTTTACTAGTAAACTAGGTTTTGCATGCCACTGAGAAGTTACGCAAGCTGGAGGGCCCAGGTCTTCAGAATAGAAAGTCCTCAGCTTAGTCATTTAACAGAGTAAAAAAATTTGATAACTTTTTTTGGGCTTTCATATGATAGAAGCAAAGAAAAACACAAATTCAGTGCTGGTATTGCAATAATTCTGTTCTGTTTTAAAAAAAACAACCAGTGTTTCCTGATAACTGTCAGTTATGCATGTACAACCTCATTTAAGATCCATGGATGTGGAGCACTTCAGAAGATTCTGTTTACATTTGTCATGAGTCTGATCTGTCTTTCTGTCACTGTTTCCAATGTCCTTCCTAGTGTGTTCCAACTAATCCAATTTCCTGACTGATCTGAAAGTTAAGTGCATGGGGAAAATCTGTTGTATCCACAAAGGTCACGCCAACCACAGAGAATTGGATTTTTACTAAATTACAAAAGCTTTCAAATCAGTCTTACAACAGGTACCTGATTTTAACCTTATCCATGGAGGGATGATGTGTCCTCACGTAGGAGAACTGGGTCTGTCTCTGACTATCATGTCTTGTTTTTTAACAGAGAAAAGAAGCAACTGAATGCACTACTCCAGGTGGCTCAAGTAAGTTTAACAGTTATTCTTTTCATGTGTCTTCTCTTGAATATCTGTGAAGGGTCCTTCATTGCCCACACTTCACCTGGAGCTAATACTAATGATGTTATTGTGGCAACACTATTTAAAAAATGGGCTTTGTTCACTCAAAACTTGCAGGTGTTTGGCTTTGGCAGGAATACATAGAGTTAACAAGGTAGGCTTTTTTTCAAGGCTCGTGTACCAGCTTGCATAGTTGCTATTTGAAAATTTCTGTATTGAAAATGCAGCATCCATTTTTACCTCTACTGCTTGAGCTTACTACATGACCTTGTGATGTGCTACACTGACGGAGCCTGTTTTGCTGGATTGTTGCCTGTAACAGCCAAAATAGGAGTGCAACTGACTGCTGCCCTGGCTAAAATAAACCCCTTGTAACTGATCTAATTGTTGGTACTTGATACACCAAAGTGCAGGCCACCTACCCTGAGGTGTGTGAAAACAGCTGTGTAACTTATTTCTTTTGCCAAACCACTTGTTCCCCAGTTTCAGGCCAGCTCTGTTCAGGAGAGATGACAGATTAGAGTATGGAAATGTATTCGTCCACAAGTAAGAGTCAGTAGAGAACAAGCGACAGGGTAACTGTAAAGAAAACAAGGATTGTGGCTTAAATGGACCAGTTCATTGGCTGCATTATCATACTCCTATCAGGAAGGACATGAAGTCCTTTTGGAATTTATTTTTGCTTTTTCTTGAATGTGTGTATGTTTTCAACACCCTCCATGCAGGAGAGGGTGGCTTTATCTTATGGCTGAACATTAGTGAAAGTTCCCAGTATCTTCTGTCTTCCAATTATTGTGTACTTGCTAGAAATTTCCTGTGTCTTCAGTGTGGAGAACAGAAGAAGACAGAGTCTTCAGCAGCCAGCCACCATCCATCCAGTGATGCTAAAGAATGCCAAGAAATTCTGGGGGGAGTTTTGGTGGGGTGGGTTTGGAGTGGATACAGTCCTGCTTCATTGCAAATATCCCTTCCGGACCTAGATTCTGATGGCCAGACCTCCAACTCAGGAAGCAACAAAATTTTGAAATCTTTTAATGTATTTCTCAGAAATCTTCAGCTCTTAAGCAGACTATGCATATATGTATTCGTATATAGTTGCTTTCTCCTATATGTATGTGTGTGAGATAGTTTAAAAAGAAAGGACAGAGTTTCATCCAGATTGTAGTCTACAAAGGTCTGTAACATGAGTGGCAGACAAAGAGGCTTTTCTAAAAATTCACTGATCCCATTGAGCTTCTTTGTATGATTCAGAAAGGAGGTAGGCTGCTGGAAAGAAGGAGTTACCTGAAGATCCAGTAGTTCTATCTTTAGCTTTTATACCATGGATGGTTGCAGGAGGCTTAGAGTCATCTTTTTGCAGATGGGAAGTACAGGGCAAGTACAGGAGATAAGAAGAATGAAAGGTCCAGGCAGGGAACACATATAAGTTGAAGAAACCGCTTTAACACTATTATAAATTCTTTAAGGTGGAAGCAGTAAAGACTGAGGAGGTAGATATTCCCCTGCAAGAAGAAGAGAGACGTCAGATGGAGGAGATCTTGAGGCTGGAGAAGGAGATTGAGAAGTTGCAGCAACAGAAGGAAGATCACATGTCTATCATCTGTGAAAGCACCAGGAATGAAATCAATCGGCAGCGAGAAGAAGAGATCCAGAGGCTGGAAAAGGAGGCATCTAGGGTTGCCCAGGAGTTCTTGGAGCTGCTGGATTTTGGCAATCTGGATGAAAGTGTGCAGAACTTAGAGCGCTCACTTTCTAGTGAGGGGACACTCAACATTGACTGCAGCCTAGTGGCACCATTGGCTGAAGAAGAAGTGGATGAGGGTTTTCATGCTGATGATGAAGGAAGGCCAACTTCCAGTTTGGTGGTCTTGAATCAGCATGGAACAAGAAACAGCAATAGCTACTTAAAGGAAATTGTGGACACAAGCCTTTCA
>Ga0181612_158618_pt1 | contig 15673 bp, 8 predicted proteins | sample HoacroProtozoa21_FD_119630 | JGI IMG/M metagenome (GOLD analysis project Ga0181612, IMG submission 119630) | Hoatzin crop microbial communities from Cojedes, Venezuel. Combined Assembly of Gp0051906, Gp0051904, Gp0051908
CAGGCCTCACTCCCCTTCATTTCCTGGAAGTTCACGTGAGTTTCCCAAAAGTGAAGTTCTTTTCCTAAGATTTGATGCCTAAGCACTCTCAATATTCATAAAGCTAGAAAAATTATGAGGGATCATAATACTGTAATGTAACAGGGATTCAGGCAGACAGGCAATCCTAGGGCCTGCGTTCAGGATAGTTTTTTTCTTTTCCATCCAATCACTACTTCATAAGGGGAGAGGGAGGTGGAAGGTACCCTATTCTGTAATTTATGTCACTCTTTTTGGAAAACTAGCTTTGAACTCCAAGGCCAAGGAGGAATTTTGATCTCAATCTCTCTTCCTGCGTGATTGCTCTAGCCATTAGCCATGATACAAAGAGCACAGAAATGCTACAATTTTCTGGGTATGGCTGGTATGTCTGGCACTGAATTAATTGCTTTGGGGTGATGGTAGGTGTGCTCTGAGCAAGCCTGCTGGGTAAGGCTGCTCAGATGAGCAGGGCACTTTGGACAGTGTGTACGTTCCAGGTGACCTCAAGGAGATGAGTGTTTAGATGTTCAGCTCATCAGGCACAATGCAAGCATTATGGAAATTATTTCATTAGAACTGGTCTCAGGCTACATCCCTGCTACACAGGCCATTCCCTTAGGTCTCCTTTGTGGCCAATATGATGTTCCCATGATCCTGAAATATAATTATTTTGTTCAACATGCCTGCAATGATATGAAGGTTGTGTGGCAGCTCAGCAATTCTTTCACACCAGAAACCTGAGGACAAGTGTTTCGTGTTCTGGGACATGATGGAATGGTATGAGAAGGTGCCTGAAGATGGAAAGCCTGCTGGCGTAGTGCTGAAGGACTATAAAGACAGAGGGCTGAAGCCAGGACAGTGTCACCCTTGCTGCTCCTGGGAGCAGCTGCTTGACTGAACTGTCCCCAGAACCAGGCACAGGCTTTTTTTTGGAAGGAAATAGTGGGTTCACTCTGCAAGACAGTGCAGGAGCACGCTATTTCTCATGTAGTGCATGTGCACCAGGAAAAGTGCAACACGACCTGAGGAAAGGAGCTATTTACCACGGCTTGATATATGGTCAGGTGCTAATGTGCTTACACAGGGGTATTTTATCACCTTCTTGCACACCTGGACTGCAGGGACCTGGAGTGGGTGGTAGGAGACAGAACCAGGGCTCCTTCTTCTTCCACACCAATCCTCCACACAACAGAGAGGCTGTACCTTGTCATGGGTTAAAATGGGCACTTTTCCCTGAAGAGCTGTAGGACGAATTCCCTGAGAGCTTAGGAATAAGCTGAGCTTGTACCCAAGCGACATCTCCCTAGAGCAGTTCTGGGGTCCAGCTGACATGTGCTATAGTTAGAGAGCACAGACACATTTTTTTTCGTGCTATGTGTTTCAGCACAGATTTCTCAGGAGTCCAGAGATGTGTAATTACTTTTCCTCCTTTTTTTTCACTCCCTGTCTATGTTTTGCATGCATGAAGACTGAACCCTGCAATGGTTTATTTATTTGCATTCCTATCTGCACAACAGCATGCAGACACGTTGAGAAAGCTCAGTTTCTTAATTACAATAATAGAATCATAGAATCATAGAATCATGGAAAGGTGTAACACTATCTTTCGGTGACAGGAATATGTTGTGCAGGGCAAAGTCAATTCTAAGTATGTCAAGTGATCTGCCATGCTCCTAAGCTCTCGATGTTTTAGCAGAATGGCAAAATACATTTCTGTAGAGATTGTTCCAAGAGAAAAATCTTTTCCAAACACAGGATTTTATTTGTACATAGTGATATTTTATGTAACAGCCCAAAGTTCACCTGCTGTATTGTATGGAGACTTCTTTAGAAGCAAATCCAAAAATAAAATAAAACCTGCACCCAATTTTTTGATCCATAACTAAATCAAGATTCTAAGAACGAAACATGATTAAGCATCGTATTTAAAAGACAGGTAGTATAGTACAAATTAGTGTACCACATCAAAGGAAACCAAGGAACACAAAATCCACAGGACAGCTTGAATAAATTATTTAGAACAGGAACATAACCAGGATCTGAGGCCACATGTTGAGAAATCTCTGTGTACCCCACTAGATATTTCTCAGGTGGACAGCAAGAATATACAGAGTAAAATATTACACTTGATGAGCACCAGTCACAGAATCACACAGTTTCACTGCAGTCTTTAAAGGTCCAAAACTGGCACCCATTGAAGCACTGCCAGGCCACTCACTACTTGCACAGGTTGCTCCAATGCGAAATGGGTAGAAAAGCTCAGAGGTAACAGGGCTCACCAAGAAAATGTGACAAGTCATCAAAGTGTCTCGAAATGGAGTAGTAATTTGTTTAGCATTCATGTACCTGTGCAACCTGTTTTGAAAGCTCCTATGTCCCACTTGGGTTGCTGCAGCAGTGGCTGAGGTATGCCCAGCCATGCAGCAGCTCCTCATCCTCTGCGGGAGTCAGGCTCCGAATCAGAGGCCTTAGAGCTGGGTGGTCACCGATACTCTCCCTGCCCTGCAGAGAGGTCCCGCACAGCTAAAGGGCCATAAGGGCTCTGCCACCACCTCTGGCTCTCTGAGGCTGTGCTCTGCCTTATGAGCAGTTTTATTCTTAAATCCAAACCACACGCTACAGCGAAAGATTTATTTCAATGGCAAGCACAAATAAAGGAGAGAATAGACTCTAAATTGGATATACCATGGGCCGTACAAAGTTGTCAGCAAAGTTAATGGTGAGGGCTAACTGTTTTCAGGCTGACAGTTTGCACAGCTGTGTTGAGTGCCAATGTTCAGTTACCTTCCTACAGGCTAAGATCAGTCTCCTTCAAAGTGCCTCAAAAGCCTGAGATACACCTGGCGTCTGCCTGCAGACCACAGCAAAATATTACTAGGTTTCCAAGGATCAGAAGGAGTTAACTTGCTTCTTCAAAGCATATTCTTCTTTCAAAATAGTTAAACATCTTCTGACTCATATAAAGAAATCATCTACATGTAGTTTTATCCTAATGAGATTTTTCTTATCTACCTCTCATGATTCTAAAACATTGAATTTCTAATATTCAAGTACATATGTTGCTACGCTTTTAGAACGCAAACAAAAGAAACCTTCCTTTTTGATCACAGCTGTACTCCTTTATAATGAAGGGTATGGTGAAATATATTTCCTGCAAATATAATGTCTAGGAAAAGGAAGAAAATTAAATACTAGATTTTTTAATAAAAAAGTAATAATGCTGATACTTTAAAATAAATAGGACAAAGATGATAATAAACATTTTTTTGTATTTCCTTCTCAAAAGCGTTACAGCTTCTTGTCTCGATACTTGCAGGACAGAAGTTTCTGTCTAGTGGCACAGGTAAGATGCGAAAGTGAGAGACACACTCCTGTTCTTTACTGGCCCTTTATCCAAAAGACATAAGATATGTGCTCATATTCCAGCGTGAGGAAAAAAGTCAGCTAATTTTTACATACTTATTTTAAATTGCCTCTTCCTTGGGATACATTTTTCTTTTAATAACGCCTATTAAGTTTGTTCATAGCTGTAGCTCTGAATACACGATTGTCATGAAAATGTCAGTTCGAGGTGCTTCTGTTGACACAGTACCATGCTGGAGTTCCATGCCAGCACTCACTATAGAACACTTCCTGCTGAAGTACCCCCTCCTCTTCCCACAGACTCGTGCCTTCCTAGCCCTTGATTAATAAACATATGCTGTATTGTTTTAGACCTTTAATGTATACAGGTAAGACTATATCTACCACTCTGAATCAGGTTTCCCTTAATATGGAAATTCTGCAAAAAAAAGAAAAAGAAAAAGTATAAAGGCAACATGTTTAAATGAACTCTTTATCTGGATGACTTCAAATACTTTGACATCTATCTATATTTTTATTTGGAAAACAAATTAAGAATAATTAAATGGGAATGGCAACATCTGTCACCAATCAATGGATTCACAGTAAAATTAAAAAGATTTTTTTTTCTCCTAAAATTCACTTTTTTTCATCTGATGCCATTCATTGAGATCAGATGCATTTCACTCTAGCTGTGTCAGATCTTGGAATTACACAAGTAATAAAGTCCTGAAGGCCAATGGCATGGGAACAATGGAATGCATAACAATATAATCAGCAGCAAAATCTATATTTAGTGTGTGGCATTCTAATGCTATAAAATATGATGATTTTTAAACCTCTTTGTTCTTTCTCGCCAGGTTCTACAGCTGCTAAGAGTTTTTAATCTTGTGCCATTTTATCTTAGCTGATGCCTTTTTATTTTTTTGTTTCTGACTTTGGCAATTATGATATAAGACACATGAAGGAGACAAGTGAGAGAGTATAAATGGATAAAACAGTCCATACTGTGCTTAGCAAGTGTTGAGCAGAGCCAACAACTTTTTAAACTTGACAGTCTCTTAATCTTTTGCTGTGAACACAGAAAGAGGTTTTTCTTGTTTCAAAAGCTACCATGGCATTCAATAGCAACAATTTTATTGCTGGGATTAGTTGAGCTCTATCACTTTTTAAATGAAAATATTTCTTTTCAAGAAGGGAAAAATTCCAGGTCACTCCAACAAATTTCAGCTTTACTCACTCTAGTAAATGACAGATACAGCTTTTTATACTGTTCCCTTTTATAGTAATAGTATTAAACCCAAAACTGTGCTAAACTGGTGTCGAAATAATGGTGCGAAGGATACAGTAGGAAAGCCAGGAAGCTTATAAATAAAGACGATCACTCTGTCAAAGGGACTTATGGCAGGGACAGGAGGCCAAACATGGCAAAAACCTTCAGAAACCAAACCCCAAACCATAGGGAAGCCAGATGGTGTTTGTGGGCAGAGGAATTCATTTACTTGAGCTTACAGTAGGATTATGATATTAATTTGCTCTGATCAATTTAAGTAGAAAAAAATCAACACACACATTGGGACTCAGGAGGAAAATGTCTTAAGGTAGGGTTCATCTCACGTAACTTTGTCCACTTACTGTTAGGCAACAGCCCTGAGCTCATTGTGTCAGGTCCATCAGCAGAGAGGGACTTGCAGCTCTGGATTCATCCTCTCTTTTCCCAGAAGCTGTTGTTACTTAGGTTAAACTAACTGCCTATATTTTAAGTGGATAAATTAGGTGAGATGAGTCCTGTCCCGAACATCTTTGATCCACTGGCATTTTCTCTAGCATACCTCGAGAAGCTATTGGCTGGGGATGAGAGCCTCTCTGAAAGAAGCGCTTGTGGCCCAGCCATGTGCCTGGAGCTTCCAGTGCTGACTGCAGAAGGGCTGGGAGCCTGTCCACCCTTATTTCCTATGGCATTTTCATATCTGGAAAAGTCTTTAGATTTCTGCCAGGGGTGGAATTTTATGCCTTAACCTTGAAATAAAATTTCTGCTTTTTCAGTGGGTCGATATTGGTAACCTAAATTTCTGCAGCTGTGAGGTACTTTGAGTAATACAGAGTGCCTCACGGCACTCGAGTCAGAAACAGTCTGAATTTGCCAAATATGCACAAAATGGAGTGCTTGAGAAATGGGGGATTTGAAGAAACAGTCAGTGGTCATGTGAGATAGCCATGCTCTCACAAGAGGGGAAGAGCCAAAGTTTACTTCTACCTACAAGTAAGGAAAAGCTCAGGGGAAGATGAAAAGGAAATGGTTGCTTCTGACTCTCTTGAAAATCAGTGCTTAGAGGAAGCCCTCCATTTCTGAAGAACACATTTTCTTTGGTCAGACTGTGGGAGCTTTTGGGCATCTCCAGCTCCCTGTGACATCAAATGTGATTTCAGGTGTTCAGCACTTCTCTGTATTTGGCTTCTTTGTGCGTGCTATGCAAAAAAAAGTTTTGTGATAATGTAAGTCCCCGCTAGCAGTCCTCTGACAGGTCCTACCCATGTTAGCAAACCATCCTCTGGAGTGGGACCAAATCGTCCTCTTGGCTCTCCTCCTAGTCCTTTTCTTCTCCAGGTTTACAAAGTTTTAACATCTCTGAAGATCTTTTTAGAGGCATGAAGAAACAAAAGGCTACCAGCAGCTGGCACTGCCTCTGCGCATCCCTTTCCAAAGAGCTAGCCACATCTCTGTGAAAAGAGATGGAAACTTTGACAGTGGCTTTAAGTAAGAGGGACAAATGAGGGCAGTGACTCAAGCACTGGCCTGATCCCAGAAGAGGACTTTGGTGGTGGTGCTCATAGCCCCTGGGATCATTTTCCCAGACTGACAACCTGCCCCTAAACTGTGTGTTGGTACATTCTTCAGAGTACAGAGGAAAAGACAGATAGGCAGGCAGCAGAAAATGACACATCTGGCACTAAGGAGGACCCACAGCTTTGGGCAGGGGCCAATAAGGGTGTAGGAATTTTTTCCCAGTAAGGAACTGTTAGATTAGCCCACAATCAAAACGTGGAGGCAGTTCCCCCTGAGCCACGCAGGTAAGCACGGAGAGGTGCAAGGTAGGTAACTGCACACTGTTTGCGTGTTCCTTCCTCCAATGGTTTGCTTAGGTAAGAACATTCCTCCAGATACACACACTAAACCATCCCTGGGACATGCACCTAGCTGTTCTACCACCCAGTCATTTCCACAGCTTGACAGATGATTTGCCTTCAAAACAACTTGAATACATCTTTTGTTCTTTCAGACTTATCTGTCTTATCTTGTAGCTTGACGGTTTTGCTGTTCATCCACTGCTTTCATTCCACCTGTCTTTGCAGACCCAGAAAAAGATTGACAGTGGCATCACACACAGAAAAGCTACAAGGATTTTCAAGCCCATCACATGTGATTAACCTTAACTGAGTAATTTTATCAAAGGCCAATACTTCAGACTGTACCAGCTTTACCAGAGGAACAATTTTAACAGACACCTGTAAAACTGACTTTTTATGAGCTGCTCAATAGATTTAACATACTTTTTGGCCCACATGAAAACTGGTATCAGGGCATCTCAGCTATCACCCTTGAAGTGAGTCTTTTTCAGACTGGAAAACATACATTATTTGCCCAATTTTGTGGCTGTATTTCAACATTCTCTAGATCAATTTTTTGCCTTCCTCTGGCTGCAATGCCTCACGTAATTCACACACGAAAGAAAAGAATATTTCTTCAGGATAACTGGGGAGCAAAGGACTGAGTAGCGCAACACATTTTGGACAGCAAAAGGAAGCTCAGACTCTGGATTTCATTCGGGAATCAAAAAAAATCCTGGGGTTTTCAGACCCATGCATTAATTGATAAAGAAATACAAGAAAAACACAAGGAAGTCATGAAGGTGTCTACCTCCGATCTGTCTGCCAGATAGTCAATATGCAAAAAAAATTGACCATTTGCACACCTTAGATCTTAAGTAATCATTGGCCAGCATGAATAATATTTATAGAATAAGATGTTGCATACTAAGTAACGACTGCTCTGAACAGATTTCAGTATCACTCAAATCAATTCTTCTTTGTTCTTTCCTGTTTGAGTGGGTCAAAGGTTTAAATGATGGAGCTGAAGGCCTTGAAATAATTCTGTTTGTATTAGAAATTTCAATTTACAGGAGTTTGTAATTTCCTAGAGCTTGTAGCCCAGCTGCTAAATCCTATATCTATTTCATCCTCAGCACTGTGCTGCCTATGTTGAAATTGGAGCAATGCTTTAAAAAAAATCCTTTGAGCAAACATACTTGTCTTGCTGTTCTTTTCCTTACCTTATCGTCCTTTTGTTGTTGATTTATTTATTTGCTAGACATCAGCTGACTCCCAGGAAGTGTGAGCTCTTCTGGGCTACAAAGACCACAGTGGAGAGATGCTGAGTTGTGGGGAACAAACATCGAGTGTTCAGGATGGGACCCAGCTCACAAAATTGTGGTCAGAGTGTGTAAAGCCTAAGGATCATTCTCTGTGACCAGTGCACGTGACCATAATCCTTTAGATGTATAAGAATCATGAACCAGCCCACATCATTCACAGTGTTCCAATGGCTACAAACAAGTGAGGTGCATCCCAGCCCCAGTGGTTGCGATAAGTGCCAGAAATATTTTTTTTTTTTTCTGGTCTGATTGCACTGAACTGCCCGAACACATCATAGTGTCCTACCTGTGCTTCCAGGTGCTGTGGCTCAGCATGGATGGCACTACTACTTGTTCAGCTCTTATAACTTTGCTGTTTCAGGGAAGCGAGCAGGCTAAATGAGCATGCTAAACAAATTAAACACATCTACTCTCACTTGGCTCCAAGAGTTCATTTTTTCCTGTGCTACCAACCTTCACATGCCTTGACCTGTGTTTTTGGTACATGCAATGACACTTGACAACTTTCTAAATATTTCAGTTCATTTGAGGCCACACTGAGTATCTGTGGCTCTTCCCAGAATGGCAGAGCTGGATAGGATTTTGAAGCAGTCCTGATTCCATCCAGCAGCCTAATCCCTACCTCACGTGCAAATTTTTTACCCCACTGATCTCTCTGAGGGGTTTCCTTGAGAAAGAGCATTTTCAAGCAGGCTTTTACTGAGGATGATTTTCTTATAATTCACGGGAACAGGAAGGTATGTCTTAGCGGAGTGGCACAGCAGAAGATGAGAGCAGGGAAGATACCGGGGCTGGCAGCAGTGCGGTGTGATTTGTCTGCTCAGAGCTGGTCTATTTTTTATGGGGGCACAGCAACAGAGGGGCAAGGGTTTATGTTGCTCTGTTTGCTGCACCAGTTGTCATCCTTCTGAGGAACTGGAGAATTTTTCCTGCCCCAAAAGTAATTGTGTTGGGAGGACAACCTTGCTGACTGTGGGTGGGATGAAGAAGTGGTGGGAAGTGGGTGAAGCAAGCTGGAAGCCTGCCGCATGAAGCTCCTGAGGTGAGCAGGGGAGTTACTTGCAACAACAGAGCCAAGCCAAGCTGGAATGCTCCTGGAAAGATGGAGGTTTTATCTGAGAGGCAGAGGAAATGGCAGTGTTTTTTCAAACCCAGGAAGCCACTAACCATGGCAGGACTAAAGAGCAGGAGGGTAGGAAAGGGTGTGATGGGGAGGGACGAGATTCATATTCAAATCGTTTCATGCAGTCTACTTCACCCAGTAGTCTGAGCTAACTCTGTTTAAATAAGATGCCTTGTTACAGTTTACGAGTTTTTATTCTAATCAAATCTTGCTTTAGAAATTGGAAATCTTTCAGTATCTTTCGGTGCACTCGCATTCCAGAGACAGTGGGGCAATTCTGGCTCTGAGCCCTGGCCAACTTGGGGCTCTGACGCAGATAAAAGCAGAGGTTTGAATAGGATGGTGTGGCAGAACTATTAGCAGCACCTGGAAGATGAAAAGAAATCAGATCTGTATGCTGGAGCTAAACAGAGCTTTGCAGATTGAGGGCTAGTCTGTATGCTGGGTCTCAAATGCTTATTTTCCACTCTGCTATTGTGTGCAGCCAGACTTTGAGAATATTCTGTGTTTTTCAGAGGTTTCACCATGTATTGCAAGCAACACATAGCTATATCTGCCCACCCAGAAACCTCACATTCATCTGATGTGCGAGCACAGACAAATTCTACCATGCGGTTGTGAGATATTCTCTAGAGCTGTGCAGTTTCCAGAAAAAGCTGGATGGATGTAGGGGAAGCATGTGTATCAATGGCACAGCACTTGCATACTGTTTGCAATGCTTCCATAAAGTGCTAGATCTACAGCACATATTCTGCAATAGAGATTTGCACATGTACAGCCAGTTGGACTTGTCCAGAGATGTTGAACTTGCTGAGTATCTGCAGACCACAAGGGAAGAATTTGCTGCTTCCCAGAAGCATTGGGTTTACTGTGTGTACATAATGTGGTGCACATGTCCATATTTTTGTGTGGGAACACCTACGCAGAACTATGGGAGCAAGAAGCAGGTGTTCAAGGCAGAAGAAAATAAATGCAGGAATAACACGCTAGGCAAATCAGAAAATAAATACTGTGACAAACGTCAGTTCATCAGGTGTGGGACAGTTCGCTATGGCAATGGCAATGCTTAGCAGTGGGATGGGGGATCCAGGAGCGGGCTCAGCTGGGGAGCACTTCGGGTCTGCCCACTGCTCCCCCCACTGCCCAGGGCTCCAGGGAAGTACTCAGTGCTTTTAGTGCCATGGGGGAGGAAAGGATGGGTTTCAGTGATACTCTGCAGGAAAGACAGATCTATCAGCAGTTCAGGTGAACATAAAAGTCAGAGGGAAAAGCAAAAGCTACAGGAGAAATTGCACTTTCTTAGCTCAATACACTTATGTATTACAGTGTGAGACATTTTAACACACCTTTTCTTTTTGTCGTTTGTTTTTATTTCTTTCCATTTAAATACAAGAACAAATCAAAATTAAACCTTACATTTAGAAAACTGAAACAGAATTGTTATCCCCTGTGGCATGCGTGCAAGCAGCAGGCTCCTCAGGGCGCTGCTAAGGGACGTGCTGGAAGCCATGGAAAATACACATGTTTGCATGCGAGACCGCAGAGTGCCCACTGGAGAGTCTCCAACCACTTTGCAGACTCCTGGAGGTGCAGAGAGTGCATTTCAGTCTGCACCACAAGTCAGGCTCGCTCTTGCTGGCATAAGCAGGTGAACAATTCCAGTGTATGTATGTGCAAAGGAGATTAAAAGATCAGATTAATAATTTTTATGAAAAGTAGTCACTGCATATGGCAAAGTCATTTTTGTGTCTAGTGCCTCAACCATTTGTTTTTTAGTACCCTGAAGGGGATTAGAGCAATTGGACTAATTGCTTAACAAGTTGCCTTTGTAAACCAAAGGCATTTTTAAATGGTATGAGACCAGGAAATTTTATTTTCTTGCTCTTCTATAACTAATGGTGTCCAAACTAATATTTTTTTAAACTTTGGCATTATAAGTGGGTCTCAGGCTGAGCTTTTATTTACCGAGTCATAGCTGGAAGCCAATTCTGATGTCCAAGTTATGAAAAATCCCTGAAAACAGCAACTTCCAATGGAAGAGCTGAAATTGCCCAAACTTTGGTGAGGTAAATGTGTCACTATAATAACACAAAATATCTGTTTTTTCTGTACTCCGAGCCTCACCGTAATCTTTTTGTGAGGGATTTATATTACTAGCGTAGATTTCCCCAGTGGAATGTGTATTCTTTATAGTACTGATGAATTAAAATGCTTGTTTCATTCAGATGGGGGATTTTTATTCTTGTTTACATATTTTAATGTTCTGAACAACCCTTTAAATGCTGCTTATTGGGTATTAAGCACTTTGCTGTCTTATTACCAGTAAAAGTTACTAGTAATTATGTTAAAATTTGACTAAACTTCTTAGTATGTCTTCCAGAGAAGCTTTTCTGCATAGCAGAGCATACACTTTCCTTAATCTTGGCATTTTGCTCCTCAGCTGCCGTCATTCCATCTGAAGCATTTACTTTGAAATGCCTGCCAAATATTTTTGCCCCGGTACCACAATAACAGCGCAGCAATGTGGGAGTGATTCAACTTGGTGCGCTTACAATGAGAGCAGCCTACAGAGAAACAGGCTCAGGAAAGTGATCTATGTGCTAGGTTCTCCTAGTGAGATCCGAATCCTAAGCAGATCTGCTAAACTTCATTAAAGGTCATGCCTTCGTTCTTGTAAGTTATTGTTTCTTCAAGATAGCTTAGATGTGAGTTGTTTGGGATTTGTTGTCCACTTTAAGACGTTAAATTCAAAACTGAGTACATTCTAGAAAGAGTTGCGTTAGGCAATGTCTTCAATAGTGCTAATATGCTTAGCTCTACTGAGATCAGAGGACCTCTCCTGATCGTCCAGCTGTTTCCCTGGCCCCTTTCTGTGGGTAGTTAACTCTTTTAGAGATGCTGAGATTGTTTGGGCAGCACATCACCTGTCCACATGTTTTCCCTCAAAGCACATCACGGGCCCTGATGTTAAACTTTAATGCTGAGGTATAGGGAGAGTTTTGCAGCAGTCAGGATCTCCAGGCTTCAGCTCATTCAGATCCCGGACGCCTTGTAAATCTTTCTCGCCCCCCTTCAATGGAGATAAGAGGGATTGTATGCTAGAGGTTCAGCTGAGAGAGACCACCCAAGTCATAGCTTATTTCACTTCTGCTGACCTCTTCTGATATCCCCATCAAAGCAACAATTAAAATACAGAGCAGGAACTTTGTGTAGTGCAAAAGTGTTCCATCAATCTACTTTTCATCTGGCTCTTCAAATACTTCAGACCTGAGTAAGCAGCTGAAAATTTTGCAAACAAGAATGAGTAAATGTAAAGACAGTTTTTCCCCCTGTTCTGGAGCAGGACAATCTGTTTACCTTTCCGAAGGAGCTGTCAGCAGAGTGGTCATCATGAAATATGAATTCACAAATGGCGCACTCCTAGGAAAATATGTACATGTAGAAACTTGTTCCTTCTATTTTCAAGAGGGTTTTTTTTCCTCTGCTATTTGAGTTTGGCAGCAGACTTTCTTTTTTAGTTCCAGCGCAGCCTTTTAATAGACATTCAGTCTCCTGCTGTAACTAGATGGGCCTGAACCTGCAAACATTGTACTCACCTGTTTGGCTGGAGTTGTACAAGCACATAGGTCAGGAAAGTCAAGCAAGTGAATGAGTGGGGGACCACCACGCATTCAGTTTATATATGCTGATACATGTATAAACAATAACAATCCTACCTTACCTTTTAAACAGTCTCCTGTGTTATTCTCTTATGCACTCTATGCTATTGGTGTCTTTTCGTTGTCAGCCTAGTGCCACTGGCTCCAATGGGTAATTTTCTAGACATGAGATTAAATCTCTACCTGAAAAAAGAAAGGGGACCTAAAGAGTAAAAGGGGCATTGATAGGGGCATTGCACTGCAGTTAGAACACATGGGCATACTCCCCCAAGCAGGAACTGGTTGCTTCACTTTGAGCACTGTGGAGAGCCCGACCCAGAGCCAGGACCACAAGCCTCAACAGGGAGGAGGTCGTGCAGCTGGTGAGGAGCTTGGGCTCAGGAGTTTGCGCTGTCCACAACTTCTTTCCTTGTGCCCCATCGTTGTCTCTCTCTGCCTGCAAGGCAACACACTTATTCACCTCTCTCCAGACACAGCTTGTGGGGATGTGATATACAGTGCAACTCATTATGTGGGCTTTCTGAAGTTCAGTTCTATACATGTCTGCCCTCTCCTGTAGCTCTGGGCCTCACAGACTCATACAACACATACACCCACACAGAGAAATGCAACAGAAAACTCTTGCTTCTGCAGTGTTTTGGGCTTTGCACACCCACACAGGGGCTTTATTTAGTTTGGTCTGTAATCTTCAGATATGGGATGTTCTCACTAAATCATCTTGATGTCTAGGAGACGTGCACTGGAGAAAATCCAAGTACAACTGCCCTGTTCCCTGGAGCTGGGCAGAGCCATACTCACATGTACTAGGAATTTGTGCTGGGCTCTGTTGGAGGGGCGTATCATTCTTCACATTGCAATATGGTCTTCTACACCTCTCGCAAAGGTAGAGAGCTCTGAAGAGCATGAATAAAATTGCGTGTCTTTTGACTGGTCATTGTGTGAAGGAAAGGAATGAAAAGTCTTTGAACATTTCCCTGTTTCACGAACACCCACAAAAGTGGCATCTATAAAACATCCCTTAGCAACCCTGCAGCCCAGCCCTACTGGAGTAAGGGCACTGTGCTCATTTTTGTATGGACCAGGCCCTTAAAGGGGACTGCAGACCTGCATGCCTCTGTATCTGCTCATAAGTGAGCAAATATAGATGTTAGTCGTCTGATCACAGTAGCACAAAGCCTCCCTGCTGATGTGCTCTGGCTAGTGTCTTGGACACGATTCACACTCACAGCAGAAGGAGCTACTCTCTACTATACTGCGCACATGAAAGCAGATCTGACACTGTCACCATTTCAGATGTCCACCATTGTGCCTGACTGAGATGGGAGGTAAGGATAAAGGAAGACAACAAGGCTCTGTGTGAGTATTTCAGGGAGTCCAGATCAATGAGTTGGATTCCTTAAACCATCAAAAAGTTAGTCACCTACTAGTCTGTTCTCTGGTCATATAATCTGGGGTCCCTCCTGCAGTCAGTTAACACAGATATACACCTTTGGAGAGTAATTCATCTTAAGACTGGTGTCTATGGGATACATAAGGTGAATTCTCCTCTAGAGGTGCCCATCATTTTCCATTAACTTCAGGAAAAACACTGTGTAGATTGAGACAAAATGTCTGTATTTTGAACAGATTAAGTTAGGTGGGACAAATCTGCACCCAGATCCCTGTCATGACACCTACAAGGCACCTTTCAGTTGAGCAACAAAATTAAAAAACAAAGGATTGTCCCCAGTAAATTCCAACCCACACCTGCCCCAGAGTTAAGGATACTCTTATTTTTCTGTTTGGGAATTCCCATAACTTCTGTCATGTTAGTGTTTGGTACCTTCTGGGAGGCTTAGAAAGCTTTGATAAGCTAGCAAAGTCAAACAGTTATCTGGTTTAGCTCTCTTCATTCTCTCTGAGTAAAAAAAAAAAAAAAAAAAAGTTTCAAAGGTTCTCAGATGGAAATAGGGGATAGATCAGAGAAAACAGGAGAATGAATGATCAGTGCAGATGGTTGCTGAGAGACGCTGGGCTCCTGCTCTCCACCATTGTTTTTGCAGGTGAGATCTTTGTCTTCTAAAGCTGAGGAAGTCTAAAGACTGGATGGGTTTGAAAGACACACATATGCCTTTGAATTCTATTATTATTATCATGGAATCATTTTACATAATTGACACCTTTTACAAAAAAAAAAGAGGTTTGGAAGGCATGTTGTTTATACTGTAGTTAAACTCTGCCTGAGTTCTCTAGTCCCATTGAACCATACAGTATATTTGTCAATGCATAGCTCTCTTGCATTTCAGTATTTGTTATGAAAACCAAAATTCTTACTCTGAGCTATTTATGCTGGCAGCGCTTCAAAGGGAGCAACTGCTTTACTTCATGCCAGCCTCTGTAGTAGTGGGGAAGAATACCTCCCCTAAGATCATTTATGTCTTTTTAACCTTTCGATGCAGATTTGTCTGAACACATTTTTTTTTTGCTTTAGTACTTACCTGCAACGACAGGAACTTGTTTGATAAGACACTGACATTAGAAGTTAAGTGTTCTTGTTTAGTAAAAACAAATTGACCTGCGAATCAAAATATCTTTTAGTTTCTTTCTTCATTTGTGGCAAAACAAATACAAGAATTTCCAAACTGCAGAAACAGAAAATTCTACTCCTTGCATAGAAGAGCAGCCTTTACGCGGTGTTGCTACCAGAGCTTCGAATGATGGGCTGATCCTCCAAACCATGGCAGAGCACTAGCAAAAAGGGACACCTTATTCCGGTCAGGGTAGAGCCAAATCTGCTAGTGTTATGTCAGTAGCTCCTGCATTTTCTTCCCATAAACTTTACCATACACTCATGTAAGTCTTCTACTCTGGGCTATGCCTTGACTTGCAGTATAATGAAGACATTCACAAGACCAGCTAAATTATTGCCATCAGCTCCCATTTATCTGCTTTTTTAATTCCTTCCAGAAAAGGTTACAGAGTTACTGTTTGTTTTGCAGAAGGAAAGCATCGGGCTTGTCTCTGTGGGAGCCAAGATGCCAGAACCGCAGCCGTGCTGTGGTGCAAAGATAGGGGTACTCTGCCAATGCAGCGCAGGGGGACTTCTCCAGCCAGCA
>Ga0181612_162773_pt1 | contig 15673 bp, 7 predicted proteins | sample HoacroProtozoa21_FD_119630 | JGI IMG/M metagenome (GOLD analysis project Ga0181612, IMG submission 119630) | Hoatzin crop microbial communities from Cojedes, Venezuel. Combined Assembly of Gp0051906, Gp0051904, Gp0051908
AAGAAAATAAAAAGAAAATAAAAAGAAAATAAAAAGAAAATAAAAAGAAAATAAAAAGAAAATAAAAAGAAAATAAAATTACTCTTCCACCATAATCATTTTACCCGTTTGTGGATCTTTGTAGACTTTACCCATTTCAGTATAACCTTGGCCAGATTCGTTACTGGTGTCTGGAGTTTCGTTTAGGTCTTGGCCTTCTGTAACTTCAGTAACGTTTTGGATACTTTGCATAACTTTTTGTTTTTCTTCTTGAGACATGTTTTCATCGAAAACAATGTTTTGCATGTTCCAGGATAGGACTAAGAAAACTAAAAGGCCGACAGCAATGACAAGCATTGCATCAACAAGGTTAGAAGTTCCGGCCATAGGGTCTTCTTCTTGGCTTCTAAAACGGGGATTGCATTTACGACGTGCCATAGAATCACAACTTGAATTATTTAGAGGATTGTTTGTTTAGACTGTCAAGGATTGCATCGGATAAGGCGTCGAGGTTAGCAAGATATTGGTCATACCAACGACGTCGGAGTTTAGAAGCAACGTAGGCAATAGCTCCAGAACCGATACCGATAACGGTTGTGTTAAATGCTACGGTAATTGCAGTGGCAAGGGTTGTAACATCACCATTACCCAGTGCAGCAAGACCAGGACCCATTGGGATTAAAGTACCCATTAAACCAAGGGTTGGGCCAATACGAGTGACAATATCGGTTTTTTGAAGGTTTTTCTCAGTTTTATCTTCTTCGTTTTCGATTAATCTGCGGGCAAGTGTGGATCTGGATTTTTTACCAAGGTGCTTTGAATTTGCAATTTCCAATAGAACTCGTTTTTGGGAGTTTTGAATATTTGATTTTTTTACTATTTCTTTGATTTCCTCAGAAGAGTCGGCATCATATATTGTGTAAATCATATCTTTGATTAAGCTAACTGGTACTTTCTTACGAGAAAGGTATTCTGATAGAAGCTTACCTAAAGTATATACAGCGAATACTAAAAATGCAAGAAGAAATATTATTACAGGTATCTGTAGACTCTGAGAAATGATAGTTAATGTGGAATCTAATGCAGTATTTATATAATCAGTTCCGTTTGAAGAAAAAAATGAAAATAGTCCAAAACTTGAATTTTCATATATGGCTTCATTAGCAAAAATGATAGTGTTTTCAAAATTGATCATAAAATCACCAATAAATAAAAAAGTAGGAATTAATTAAAGATTAAAAGATTAATTAAAAATTAATTAAAAATTAATTAAAAATTAAATTAGGAATTAATTAAAGGTTAAAATGTTAATAAAAAATTAATTAAAAATTAAATTAGGAATTAATTAAAGATTAAAGGATTAATGAAAAATTAAAAATCAATAATTAAAAAATAAATAAATAAATAAAAAAATAAAAAAGTTTTATTTAATTATTTAATTTTAATTGTGGATTTGGCAGTAGAAGTAGAATATTGGTTGTCAGCAGAGAAAGTTGCAGTATAAGTGTAGGTTTTCTTGGTTGTGAGGCTAACTTTAACAGTAGCTACTCCTTTTGAATTAGTTTTTGCAGTGTAGTAGACATTATTGACTTTAAATAGAATAGTTTTGCCTGAAATTACTGTTCCGTTTGTTAGTTTGAGGGTTGCTTTGAGGGTTTTGGTTTTTGCGCTTGATTTGTAGGTGTAAGAGGATACGGATAGTTTGGTTTTGAGAGGGTTTACAACTATCATTGCAACACCTACAGTGCCTATGTATTCGTCGTCACCGAGGAAGGTGATTGAAAAGGTGTTTGCAGATTGGTAGCCGATGTTGATTTGCAGGCCGATGTTTCCGTTTGCATCGGTTGTACGAGTGTAAATGTTGCCGTTAAATCCTATTTTGATTGTTTTGTTAGATAAAGCTTTGCCTGTTTCGCTGTCAACTAGGGTTGCATTGAAGAATTTACCATTACGGAGACCGTTTAAGACTACGTTTGTAGTCATGTTGGAGAAGATTAATTTAGAATGTTTTTTGGTAGGGTTAAGAGGAATGAAAGTTATATTTGCATCACTTGAAGAGTATGAAGAGTTGCCTGCATAATGTGCATGGATTGTGAGATTAGAGCTTAAATTGTTGATTGTGATTTGGCCGGTAGCGTTGGTAGTAGCTGTATAGGTAGTGTTTGAGGAATTGGAGATTATTGTATAGCTGATGGTTGCATCTTCGATTGGGTTGGAGTTAATGTCTTTCAATGTGATAATGATTTCACCAGAGCCGGAATCGATAGTTTCGATTGTGAGAGAGGTTTGGGAGATGCTTGTAGGGATGTAGACATCACCTGTTTCGTTGCCCCAGTTAGTGTTCCAAAGAGAGAATGGAGTCATGCCAGCAGACAAAGTGTTGTTTGTAACGGTAAGGGAGTTGTTTGGGTTGAAATTGGTACTGTTAGTTTTTACTTTGAGAATGGATATGGAATAAGGGCTTGAAGAATTAAGAGTTAATATTCGGTTATTGATTAGAGTAATCTTAGCAATGTCAGAGTAGGAATTATTAATGTCTTCAGCAAATGTTAAAACAAATGCGGTCTCGTTGCTTAATAGACATGAAATATTGGAAATGGTAACTGCATCAGGGCCGTTTTCGGATTTTGGAGTAATGTAGAAGATACAGCTTGCATTTTCCTTAGAGATTAAGGTTGTGTTTTCACCAGATATGATGTTCAGGTCTTTTGTGATGTTGATATTGGAAATATTGAAATAAGTACGGTTATCTCCCAAGTTAATGGTATCTCCAGGATTTGATTTATCGATTGCATCTTGAATATCCTTAATATCATTACCAGTGTTGGATACATTTATGACCTTAGGAGCTACAATAGAAATGTTGGTTAAATTATAAGAAGACAAGTAGTTTTCTTCTTTAATGTAATTAACAAGAAGAGTGTGAGTTCCTTCGGTAAGTGAAGGTAATGAAATGGAAGCAGAAGAATCTGTAATAGGTACATTGGTTAGATAAACACCATCAAGATAAATATTAGCGCCACCAATATTGATTTTGGAATTGTCTTCACTTGTAACATTGAAAGTTAATTTGAGGGTTTTGTTAACAAAACCAGTATAATTATCATTTAATGAAACATAAGTATCTTTTAAATCGACACCAGCAGCATCTGAGAATCTAGCAGAGATAATGTTATTGAAAATACCTTCATCAGAGGAGGAATGATAGGTTGTTATTCCATAAGAATATCTGTTATCACTTACATTAAAAGTATTGTCATAAACAGCATAACCATCAGAATCAGAAATACTCATTCCATAAGATGCATTATCAGAAATAACGGTAACGTTGTTTCCATAAACATTGGAATCTGTAGCATTATAAGATAATGTAATACCTCTTGTAGAGTATGTGCCGTTTAGGATAATGTTGTTGTATTCAATAATATTGTTTTTAGAACCGTCACTAACATTTTCACTTCCTCCAACAACACCAACACCGTAAATAAACGGATCATATCCGTAAACATAAATGTCATTATTGGAGATATTGTTATTATCACTGCCGTAATGAACGTAAACTCCAGCAATAGCATTAGTAGATTCGTTGTATGGAATTACATCGTCGTCAAGTCCGGAACTTACATCAATATTGTTGTTTGCAAAGGTGTTGTTAGATGAATATACCATAAATCCACCATAGGTTCTATAAATTCCGGAAACAATATGAGTTCCATTTTGAGAACCATCCATAGCACCATCAAGACATCCGTCCATACAACCATCCATACAGCCATCCATACAGCCGTCTAAACAACCATCTAAGCAACCTTCAATACAGCCTTCAACAGCACTTCCATTATAAGAAGTGTAGGTTTCATTTGTACCGACAGTCATTAAAGTATTGTTTTCAACTACATTATTATTAGATTCATATAAAAGAATAGCTGAGGTTAGATAATAACCTTGAGCTTTTAAAACATTGTCTGTAACTGTACAATTAGATGATTTTAGAAGATAAATAGCATACGCACAGTATAAATCCATAGAATTGATAGTGTTAGATCTGATTATAACATTATCTGCACCTTCTACCTTGATACCCCAATTATGTTCAATATTGGTATCAGTATTATTTATAACAAGATTTTCAACACTTACACCAGATTCAGAGATTACGAAAGTAGTATCTACAAAATAAGCATTAATAGCTGTAATATTTACTTTGGAAGATATGTAAATTTTATTTTTAGATGTAAAATTACCTACAAAACGTAGAACATCACCATCATTTATGAAATTATTAAGATTGCCGGAACTGTCGAAATAATCATAGAAATTATCTTCTGTTATATTATAGATAGTTCCATTGAAATCTGAACTAATGTTTGGATAAATGATAGCTTTACCGTAAACTTCATTATCAGGATATATGATTACTGAAGAATCTAAGACACCTGATGCATCAATAGCTGTAGTATTAGCTACAATAGTATTATTTTCAATTACAACATTATTCGGATATTTTGAAGTACCTGTTTTAGACAGTTTAATACCAGTTCCATTATTAGTAGACACAATATTATTATTATAAATATTCAAAGAACTGACATTTGCAGAAGCATAAATGCCATCTCCAGTTACATCAATATCATTATCATAAATAGAAATATTGTAAACAGGTCCGGTTAATTTCACAGCAGAACCTGAAACATCAGTTATGGTATTATTAGAAACTTTTGAATTTGAACCTGCATTGATTGCAGAACCTGAAGATGTGAATATTGAATCAGATATTGTATTATCTTTAACAATACAATTAGAACCTACAACAATCCCATAATCTCCACCTTCTTCACTAGAAGATGCACTTAAATAACTGCCATGAATATTATAAAGAGTATTTCCCTCAATAGTACTGTTAGATGTTGCAGAAATGCCCCTATACATGTTATAAATAGTATTCTTTACAATAGTATTATTAAGACCACCCATTATCTGAATACCGTAACAAAATGAAGAAGGAAGAGTCCTACTTGAATGAATAGTATTATTGAAGATATAATTATAACTTCCACCTTTAGAAGAAGTAGATCCTACAAAAGTAGTAATATAAATACCATTTGAATCATCAGTCAGAATATCATTACTTGAGACATTATTATAATAAGCCCCGGTCATAATAATACCTGAAGGAGTAAAACCGCTTCCTCCACTGCTTGTCAAATTATTATACCTTACAGTTGAATAATTACAATTGTCCAGATACAAAGGATAAGAATGATACCCTGCAGAATAAACATTATTATTTATTATGGAAATATTATTCACTGCCTGAGCAGTAACTACAGGAGTATTTGTCAAAGAGTTATTAATTTTCAAATTGGAAACAATACTACCTTCAGACCCAGTTTTAAAAGTTATACTGCAATTATACAAATGTGCATCCTTTGAAGTACTTGTTATAACAACAGGGATGTTAATTGTAAAATTCTTAGATGTAAATGAACCTGACAAATCAAGAACATCTCCGCTATTAACTTTAGAAGTTTTTATATTACCTTCACTATCAAAATAAGTCGAATAAGAACTTTCAACTATCTTGTAACTAGCTGAAAGTTTCTCATCTTGACTTTGATTAACCTCAGATTTTATCTTATCATCACTTCCTTCACCATTATTACCCCATTTAATATTCAAATCATCTCCATCAGACTGTGAGGAGCCAATAAGATTATCAGAATCATCACTATCAGCAACAACAGATTCAGAAGAACCAATTAAATTACCAGAAACCTCTTCAGAAACAACAGATCCGGAAGAAGCAGAAATTTCATCAGAAACAATATCATTAGCACTTACTGCAGATACTGAAAAAGACACCAGTACCAACAATAACAAAGCTAAAATTAATTTATTAATATTTTTCATTTTATACAAACACCTCAATTTTTAGAATAATCAAAATACCAATTATAAATAAGGAATAAACTAAGATAAATAAAGAATAATTAAAATTAAGTATCCAAAATAGTTTATAACTTATAAATTAAAATTGAAATCAATTATATATTTTTAATTTATTTAATATATAATTATCTAAATCAAAAGAGAACCAAGACAAAATTTAAACAATTCAATTAAAAAACTATTTTTTAATGAAATTAGCTATTTTAAATAAAAAATCAATAATTAATAGATTCTTTTAAAAATAACAAAAAGAAAATAAAAAAGTTATAAAAAGAAAAAATAAAAATAGCTAAATATAGTTAAATAAATGAAAATAATAAAAAGAAAATAAAAAGACTATAAAAAATAGCTAAAAATAATTAAATAAACAAAAATAAAAAAAAGAAAATAAAAAAATAGCTAAAATAATTAAATTTAGCTATTTAAAATTAAGTTTAAACAATTTTAATATCAAAACATCATTTTCTTTATCTGGATTTTGGATTTGAAAGTGTTTTTGGAGTTATTAGTTAGCTAAGGTCTTCTTCATCGTCGTCATCTCTGCTTGCAAGGAAGCTGTAGAAGAATATAGCTAAAAGCAGAGATAGGATTAGGGGAACTGCAAATGGAGAAGATAATGCTTTGGTTGAAGCGGGAAGGATTTCTTTGACTGATGGGGAGCTTGAATCGGAAGGAGATGTGTCTCCAGAACCAGCTTCAGCAGAGGATTTTGCATTGGATTGGAAGTTGGTGTTGGTGGAACCGAAGTTGCTTGCGCCGTTTTGGGAGGAGGTTCCAGAGATTGTGGAATTGGTGTTTGCATTGGAAGATTGGTTGGAGTTGGAATCGGAATTTGAGTTGGAATTAGATGTGTTGTTGGAATATTTGGTAGAGTTGGATTGGGAAGATGAAGATTGTTTTCCGGAGTAGCTGTAAGATTTTGCAGTGCCTGTGTTGTTAGATATGGAGTTTCCTCCTACAGAATCGGAAATAGAAGCGTCACCAGATGTGCCGTTGGCAGAGAGAGTGTTGTTTTGGATAATGTTGTTGGTAGAACCTGAAGTGATTGAAATAGATGAAGAGTGGTCGCTTTCAATGTCGTTGTTTGTGAGAGTGTTGTAGTTAGAATCTTGGGATATGAGTATGCCGACATTTGCCAAATCAACAACATCAGGGTGTTCAGGACCTTGAGCAGGGTCGTTGATTTCATCACCACGGTTGACGATTGAATTGTAAGAAATTGAATTGCCTGATGAAGAATAAAGACCAATACCGTCAGTGTAACTGCCGCTTGCATAAACAGTGTTGCTTTCGATGTTATTTGCCCAGGAAGAATAGAGTTCAACTCCATAGTTACCGAATGCATTGGTGTAGATTTTGTTGTTAGTTACGTTGCTGAAACCGGAAATTTCAAGAGTTATACCATAGGTATAATTGTTTGAAGTGAGATTGAAAGTGTTGTTGTCTACAGAGGTATTTAAAGAGTTGTGTCGTAGGATGAGACCCATAGTGAAATAATCACCATCTAATGTGATGTTGTTGTTTTTGAATGTGTTGTTGTCTGCAGTAGTTGAAGATTTGCTTGTATCATCACCAGAACATCCTATACCGTAAAGGAAAGGATCTCTGCCGGAAACATAGACATTATTTTCACTGATGTTGTTGTTGTTAGAATCATAGTATACATAAAGACCGATTAGTATGTTGACAGAAGGCTGGTAAGGTACTTGGAATCCTTCAACGGTAGAAGTTACGTTTATGTTGTTGTGGAGGAATGTGTTGTTGGAAGAGTAGTCAAAAATAACACCATAAGTTTTGGAAAGTTCAGAAATACTGTGGACTCCGTCAAAGCAAATAGTTTCAATATAAGGATATAATTCTCCAGTTCCAATAGCTAGAATATCATTGTTTTCAAATGTTGAATTGTAGACTTCATAGTTGAGAAGTGCGAATACCAACTCATCACCTTGACATCGAATTGTGTTGTTTGAAACATTGGAACCTATAGAATCACAAAGATAAATTCCATAAGATGTATTCTTATCCCAGATTGAAATGTTGTTGTTTGTAATGGTTATGTTATCAGATTCGTATACGTAAATACCCCAAAGATTACAATTATCTGTTCCATTGTTGATTATTGTAAGATTAGACACAGTACATCCATGAGTGTTAACACATATTGTAGTGTTTTTTAAAATTGCATTGTCACCAATAATGTTAACTGATTTAGAAAGAATTATTTTGCCTTTAGGTGTGAAATTACCTTTGAATATTAAAGTATCACCAGATTTGACTTTTGAAGATAATTTACCGTCAGATGAGAAAAATTCGTTATAATTCTTTTCAGTAACTGTGTAAACTTCACCATCTTTAATTATTTCAGAAGATTCAATATGTTCAGGATATAAAATATTTTTACCATAAATCTTGTTGTCCTTGCAGATGTAAGAGTCATATGAAACCTGAGATATGTTAATGGCATAATCATTAGATGTGAATATCTTATTATCTTCAATTGTTATATTAGAAGGACGTTTACGTGATGATTGATATTTGGCTCCGATTCCTACACCTTCACCGGAAGCTTTAGCAGCTCCAATAGAAGATAAAGAATTAATACTATTATTCAATACAGACACATTATTAGGATATCCGTCAATTAAAATTCCATAACCTGATAAGAAATTAATAGTATTATTATAAATTTTTGAATTGGAACCTCCTTCCTCACCACCAATCTTTATTCCTGTATTATTGGTGACAATTTCAATGTAATTTCCATAAACATCACTGTTAACACCTACAATAATTCCTGCTTTAGAAACTTCAGCATTGTAAATAGAATTATTTGCAATTATTGCATTATTGGAACCATAAATAGCATAATCTCCACCAATAATATCTGAATAAAGCAAATCTACTCCAGTAATATTATAGATTTTATTTCCAGCTATTATATTATAACCGTTAGCTGCAGAAACTCCCCTATACATACCGCTTATAGTATTATTCAATACTTCATTATATGATCCCATAAGATAAATACCGTAAGCCCAAAATGTAGGATTGTCTACACTACATTTTATCGTATTGTTTCGGATAATATTATAATCAGAAGTAGAATGTCCATAACAGAGATATATACCATAAGAATCTTCTACAGTTATATTGTTATCCAAAATCTCATTATAATATGCATCAAGCAAAGTAATAGCTGAATGTTGCCAGCTACTGTTATCATTAGATTCATTCTCATTACCACTTGATACCCTTGGTACTGCAGTTTTTATTGTATTATTTGCTACAACACAATTAACAGCATTATCTACAAGAGATATAGGATAAGAATTAGAACCTGTAGAGTAAATTACATTATTAACAATCCTAACATCAGAAGAACTGTTAATTTCAATCACCAATTTCTCATTTACAGTAGTTTTCATATTCAAATTGGAAATCTCACAAACATAATCAGAATCAGTATTATTAACACCTACAAATGCAACATGACAATTATAAAGATAAGCATCCTTATTCGTACTTGTAACATTCAAAGCAATATTAAATACAAATGACTTCTTAGTAAAATTACCAGATAAATTAATAGTATCATTAATTGACACTAAAGAATTGTTTAAATTACCATTTGAATCAAAATAATTAGAATAAGTCTCTTCAGTTATTGTATGCACCACTGAACCCTTAGAAGAATCATTACTTCCAATTTTCCCATTTTCCAAATCAGAACTTTTCAAATAATCATCAACACATAAATCATTAAAATTCTCATCAGAAATGGAAGATTCAGAAACTGCAATTTCCAAAACATCATCACAGGACACATCACAAGTAAGATTAGTTTCATTATCCACTGCATCGACAGTATTTAAAGCAATAATAACAAAAACCAAAAATACAACCAATATTGAGATTTTTCTAATATTCATCAATTCACCTCCAGTAATTTAATATCTACTCAAATCATAATCTTTAACAATAAAAATCAAATTAAATAGCTTAAGATTATAAACAAAGATTTAAATAATTGCAAATCCTATAAATCAAAACTAAATTAAATCAATAGTAATTTAAAGAATAAATTAAATATATTTAAATCATTATCAAAACCTATATTAACTAAAATTAATTTTAATTAAAGATAAAACTTTAAACTTACTAAATAAGCTTAAAAAATATAAAATATAATTGAGTCATTATTAATTTATGATTTTTAATATTAATAAATATACCTACTCATAAAATTTAAAATCACTCAAGTTTGTTAAAATCCCAAAATTTAAAATCAGTCAAGTTTGTTAAGTCCTAAAACAACACGAAATCCTATTAAAAATTTAGATTAGATCAATATTAAAAAAAGTATTAATTAAATAAAATAGACCCTATTTATTAAAATAGAATTTCTTTAAATAATAAACATTAGTAAATATAGTTAAAACAAGATAAAAACAGTTAAAATAGATAAAACAAGATAATTTAATTTTATTTAAAAAAAAGAAAAATAGAAGAAATAGTAAAAAATAACTATTTCTTTAATTTAAAAGATTTATTTTATAGTAACTTTACCAGTTTTGGTTATAGCTGTGTATTGGTAGTCACCTGCAAAGCTTGCAGTGTAGGAGTAAGTCTTTTTAGTAGATAAACTTACTTTGACAGATGCTACTCCTTTTGAGTTGGTAGTAGCTATGTAATATTGACCGTTTACTTTGAAAGTGATTTTTTTACCGGATAATGCAGTGCTACCGTATTTTAATGTAGCTTTTAATGTTTTTGTTTTAGCTGCTGCTTTGTAGCTTGGACTTGTAACTGTTAATTTGGTTGTTAATGTTTTTACAACGATTATTGCACAGTCTACAGTACCTTCGTATTCGTCATCACCTAAGAAAGTGATGGAGAATGTGTTAGCAGATTGGTAACCGATGTTGATTTGGAGTTTAGCTTTACCGTTTTCGTCGGTGGTTTTGTTATAAACTTTACCGTTGAATCCTATTTTTAAGGTTTTGTTAGCTAATGGGTTTCCAGCTTCATCAGTTAAGGTAACGTTGAACCATTCACCATTACGTGCACCGTTTAATTGTACAGTGGTATTCATATCATTAAATAGTAATTTTACACCTTTTTTAATGTGAGTAACGTTTAAATCAAATTTATCTACACCGAAAGTAGCATTGTAATCATTATCACCTAAGAATGCAACAGCTAAAGCATCAGTACTGTTTTCGTTTAATTCAACGGTTACTTGAGCAATACCATTAGCATCGGTAGTAGCATTATAGATAACACCGTCAAATTCAGCTTCGATTGTTTTGTTTGCTAAAGCATTACCATTACTGTCTTTTAATGTGATATTGAATGTAACATTAGCAGTTTCATTATAGTTGAAAGTTGCACTTACATTATCATCATAAGATAAAACAGTTCCTAATTTTTCTACATAAATCAAGTTGCTGTCTGATGCATATTCATCTAAATTACTTTGAACAGTAATTTCATGTCTGCCTGCAGATTCTGGAGTGTATGTTGCAGTATATTCATTACCGTCTTTTGTGAAATTAACATCTACAACAGTACCATCAACACGAAGATTTAAATCTCCTAAACTGCCTATAACTGAAATAGTGATATTTTCACCTAAAGTAATATTATCAGGATTTACAGTAACTCCAAGGTTTTCTCTACTGGTGAAATTAGCAGAAGTTTTAGAACCAGTGTAATTCTCATTACCTGCATATATTACATTAACAGTATGGTTTCCAGGACTTAAAATAACAGGATAGGAATAAGTACCATTTTCATCAGTAGTCACAGTAGTATTATCAGATAAATTACCATCAATATAATCTTCAACGATTAAGGTAGCATTTGCAATTCCATTACCTTCACTGTCAGTTAAAGTACCTTCAACAAAGACATTATGATTATCAGGGTCTTCAGAAGTGTTAATTGTCATATTTGAAGCATCATCACTTACATAATAAGTAACATTTATTTCAGTATTGTTATAAACTACATTATCAACAGCTTTAATATTTATAGTTTTTTGACCAATTTCAGTATTTGATGATATTGTAAGAGTGAAAGTACCATTTTCATCAGTATAAATACCTCTAGATGCTGATCTATCATCACGGTTTACTATTTTAATATTAGCAATACCATTACCCTCGTCATCAACAAGTTTACATTTAACAATAGTAGTATTTCCAACAGTAGTATCATTTGCTTCTAATAAAACAATAGTCATGTTAAGTAAATCAACAGCATACTTAGTAGAATTAGATACATAATAATCATCATTATTTAAAATTACAGTAATGTTCCAATTACCAGCACTAGGATTCTCAATATCTACAGAATAAGAACCATTAGCATCAGTTGTTACAGTTAAAGTATTAACTAACAAAGTTTCTTTACGAACTTCAACAGTTAAATCAGCATTACTGATTGGATTATTATTAGCATCAGTTACAGTACCACTGACAGTAGAATTAGTTTTTACAACAGTATCATTAATATCATTGATAGTTACAATTGCATCGGAACTTTTAACTGTGAATGTACCAGTTAAATTTTCTGAAAATGGATTAAACACATCATTACCATCAAAACCTACAACATAAGTATATGTCTTATTAATACTTAATAAGTCTGAAGAAACAGTAAATGAAGCTGTACCAAAACTTATATTAGTAGTACCATTAGCTATGACATTATTATCCTCATCATAAACAACAACATTTAAAGGAATAGTAGCATAAGAAACCGGAGTTTCAACTAAATTAATTACAGCATTTGCACCTTCACCAACATCATAAGCGGAAGCAGTTACTGTTAAGTTATTTTTAACTACAGTGGGTTCAACAACTTCATTTTCATTAAAATCTTCTAATATTACTGGATCTCCAGATTCAGATTCAGTATCAGAAGCTACAACAGGATATTTATAATCAGCACCTTGTGCAACTTGAGTATTATAATCCCCCGTATCAGCAGGTTCTCCAAATTCAATGTCTTGTTTTTCATCTTCAGTGAGGATTTGGGAATCAGAAGAGGCTATATCACTGACCGCGTTAGCAGCAAGTGAATTGTCGTTCGAATTTTCGTTTATTACAGTGTCGTTAGTGTCGGTAGCGCTAGCAGTACTAATAGCTAGGATTAACACTAAAAACAGAGAGATTAGTAAATAGGATTTATTTTTTAAATTAATAATAATTCCTCCTAAAAAATAAAAATTGTCTTAAAATTATAGAAAGAAATAAAATTTAGAGTTATTTCTTAAAACTAGAAAGTAATTGAATTTTAAAACTGATGAAAAATTTTTCTATTAAAAATGTTCAGTGAATAAAAAAATTTTTCTTCTAAATAATTATATGTAATATATAATTTTTTAGTATGATTAAATTTATTAATTAAAATATATAAAGGCTTTTATAAAATTGTGGATTAATGTTTATTAGGTAAACAAATATGATGTAATGACCTAAAATGAATGAAAAAAGAGGGATTTTTTAAATAATGGAATGAAAAATGTAAAATTGATATTTGATTGGTTTAATAATTAATTTGATAAGAGTAAGGTTGATTAAAATCAGACAAATCAGATAAAATTTAATTAAAAATCTTAATAAACAACAAAAATTATTAAAAAATAGCTAAAAATAAGATAAATAAGAAATTAAAAAAAGAATAAGAGTGAAAAAATAATTGATAAAGAATTAAAAATCAATATGCTATTAAAATATTTTTTTGGGTAAAGAAGTAAAAATTAATAGGTTATTAGAATATTTTTTTATAGGTTTTTCTAAGGAATTTGTCGAGATGGGATTTTGGAGTGGTTTTGTTTTGGGAGATCATGTAGTTGATTACTTTATCGGAGGCATGGCCGTCATGCAGGGAGCAGAATTCGGTGTAGAAGTCTGAGTAGAAGGGAGTGTTAGAGGTGTCAAGGTTGTTGTAGAGTTCTTCTTCGCTTTTGCAGATGATACCTGCTTTGTGTTCTTCAAGGTTGAAGTAGACTCCTCGGAGTTTGTGGAGGTATGCGTCGTAGTCGGGGACGTAGTAGATTACGGGTTTTTTGGAGCAGTACCAATCAAAAACAATGGAGGAGTAGTCGGTAATGAGGACATCGGATGCACACATGAGTTCGGTTGCGTCGTCGTAGTGGCTTACATCGATTACATTAGAGGGGAGAGAAGAGAGTTCGTTGTCAGATGAGCTCATGTGGTGGGAACGAATGAGGAGTGTAGAGTTTTGAGGGGCGTTCTGGAGGAATTTTTCAGGGTCAAGGAGGAGGTTGAATTTGAACATCATGTTGCCGATGTGACCACCGTCTCTCCAGGTTGGGGCATAGAGGTAGACTGTGCTGTTATCGTCGATGTTGAGTTTGTTTCGGATTTCCTGTCGTTTCTGGTTGTATTTGTCTTTGGAATAGAAGATGTCGTTTGCAGGATAGGATGATTCGAGGATTTCGCCTTCGTATTTGAAAGCGGATCGGAATTTTTCGGTTGAGTAGTGGTTTGGGGAGAGAAGGAGGTTCCATGAGGTGGATTTGGCATAGAAGTCTGGAGATGATTTTTTCTCAATTGGAGTGAGTTCTCTATCCCAGTGAAGTTGTTTATATGGTGTACCGTGCCAGGTCTGGATGTATATGCTTTCTTTTCGTGGGTAAAATACTGGAAATGTGGTGTTGTTTATCAGGAATTTGGATTTTGCAAGGTATTTGTAGTAGTCATCGGAAGATCTTTCGACGATTATGGGGTTGCCTGGAATGGTTTCGTTGCCATTGTAGGACCAGATGTATGTGTAGTCAGGGTAGAGTTCTATCATTCTTTCGTATATGTAACGTGGGTTTCCAGTGTATTGTTTTGCAAGGTTGCTTTCAAAAAAGAAGGTGTGTTTGTCGACAGAATATTTTTTTACTGCTTTTTTATAGCGTGAAGGAATTCCATATTTACGATATTTTGCGATTTCGTTAAATAATTCAGGATGATAAGGGAATAGTTCTTTTGATAAATCATCTTTTGATTTATCTTTAAAGTATTCAGAAACATATTTTTGAAGTTGTTTATAAGATGACATTGTATATTCCAAATTGTTAATAATGTTCAAAAAAGATTAAAAAGATTTTATAATCAGTTATTTAATAATATAACTTTTATACATTTATAGTTTTTTAATAATTTATAAAAATAGTGAATGCAATATAAGGTTTTTAAAAATTTATAAAAATAGTGAATGCAATATAAGGTTTTTAATAATTTATAAAAATAGTGAATCAAGATATAACTTTTTTAAAAATTTAAAAATGAATATGATTTAAAAAAACAGAAAAAACAGCTTAAATAGAATTATTTAAAAAGAAAAATAAATTTAAAAGTAATATAAATTTAAAAGAAAAATAATGAATTAACATTAAATTTCTTTAAATAAAAATCTATAAGTTTTTGATAGCTAATTCAATGTCGTCAGCTTTGACGGTTTTTCTTTTTGCCATAGCTGCTAATTTAATAGCTTCTCTAGATACAGTGGTAGCTTGTTCTTCTAAGTATTCGTTTAATGCGACTTTAGCATCTTCACTTACTCTTTCAGCACCTGCATCTTTTATGATTCTCCCAATAGGAGCCATAGGAATTTTTGACATATAAACACTCCTTTAATTTTTCTTATAAAACTATAGATTTGCTATTTAAAATTGAAATTTTAAATATTCATTTTGCAACAAAATATTATAATATTAAAATATTAA
>Ga0181612_173883_pt1 | contig 15673 bp, 7 predicted proteins | sample HoacroProtozoa21_FD_119630 | JGI IMG/M metagenome (GOLD analysis project Ga0181612, IMG submission 119630) | Hoatzin crop microbial communities from Cojedes, Venezuel. Combined Assembly of Gp0051906, Gp0051904, Gp0051908
TCATGTCCAGCCTTTCGTCTATCAGTACCCCCAAGTCCCTCTCAGCAGGGCTGCTCTCGATCCTTTCATCCCCCAATCTGTATTGATACCGGGGATTATCCCGACCCAGGTGTAGGCCCTTGCACTTGGCCTTGTTGAACCTCATACAGACTCTCACACTGGAAAGATCTAATTATGTGAATAAAATAGGACAGAACTGGAGCACGTCACACAGAACTGGCATCGCTCAATGGTTTAGACCATCAATTTTGCATCTCATTTTATCCAAACGAACAAAAACCTGTTCCGGAAAGCCAAACAGGACCATTCACTCAGTTGCTACAACAAACAAGTTCAATAAAACATTTCTGCTATCTTTCTTTCTGTTGAGAAAAGTAGCCAAAACGCTTTTGTAGCTATGTGTAAGCATGTCAAATACTGCATGGAGAGGTGGTATCATTCATCAGAATAACTAACATAGCTGGAAAAAAACCCCTACAAGACATGCAGGCTTTTATGCCTGAAAATGTCTTTCTCTTTGAAAGGTATTACTTCTACCTAAAAATATTGCCTTGCTTTGTATTTGATGGCAGTGAGTTACTGGATTCTGGTTCTCAACTGACCTGTTAGATACAAAGTATGTTAATTATTGCATTGTGTGGTATCCAAACAGAGAGGTTTTACAAAGCAATGACTAAAAAGAAGAATTAACTAATTTTACAAGCTCAGTCTGGAAAGCTGTTCAGGGCATGTCCAAATGCCATTTCGTGAAGTGATTTCTTCACAATATGCAGCTAGTACATCCAAATAGATGGTAACCTATTAAGGGGGCAACACACACGAATTCCATAGCTTTTGCTTTGTACATCTGAGCGATTATCTGCTGAGATTATCCCGCTGATTATCTGCTGTCTTCTGACAGCATAGGCCAGGAAACGAGGACAACAGCCTCTGTGAGCATGTTCTGCAACTTCACACTAAACAATCTAGCTGATGGCATAACTTCTTAGCCTCAACTCCGGATCAACTGGGAAAATACCTGAGGCACAGAGGATCAATGTCCTGTAAATTTTGCTCAGCTTAGGCTTTTATACATTACATATTTATAGGCTATTTTTCTGTTTGAAAAACTGACTGAGAGCTCAAATCAGCAGCATGACGTATGTCCCGCAAGAGTGTGAAAAATTAAGATTGTGTCCACTGCAAAATGATCATTTTTTAATAAGTACATTTAGTGGAGATTCGTATCTAGTTTTCTCAATAGACAATAAGTCACACCAATTTGCAAGTATACACCTGCATTTCAGCTTCTCAGGGACAGAGCAAAGGGTAACAGTTCAGAGGATAGTACTGTGTTAGAACAGGAAGGACACAGAATTTCACTTCTGAAGAGTTGTTTTCTGCAACAAAGATAGATTTCTGTTAGGCAAAACCATCCTTAAAAACCCACAGGGGAAATACAGAGCTATAGAGAATTTCAGTTTCAATACTTACTCTGTAGCCAATAGTGAGGCAGCCCTCTCAGCAGTGCTCTGTTCACTGAGATGATTTTATAAGTTAGTCTCCATTTTCTCTTACTTCTCCTCTCATAAGCAGCTTCCATGTAAGCATTCTATTAACGTTCTTCATCATTACCTCCTACATGATTTCTTTCATACTTTCAAGCTATACTATTATGCTGTATTTCTTTTTTCTTCAGGCAATCTTTGTTTTAATAAGGTTTAAAATAGGAGCTGTTTTAAAACATGCTTGAAGTTTATTGTCATATATTCAGACGACAAGTGTTAACAGCAGCTTCTGATAAGTAATTGCTCCAACAGCAAATACTACCTACTATTGGATACATAAGTCAAGAGTTCCCACTGAGTAGGAGAAATGGATATTTTAAAACTTTTGTTTCTATAGTCCCCTAAAACATTTGTGAGGACATCCTGACATGTTCTGACACTACACTTCTGAATAATATTTTGTCAGTGCTTCATTTTACATAACCACGAAAGAGCATAGCACTTCCATTTTAAGAAAAGAAAAAAAAAAGTTGAGAAATACTATTTTACATTATACATACCATTTCCATTCGCGTGCACTGAGTAATCATTATTCATTAGCAGTGTTGTAGAGTTAGTGGAGTTACTGTTTGATTGTAAGGAATTGGAAGAACTGGATACACCTTGATTTACAGTCTGCTTCTTCAAACCATTAGTAGCAGTTCTACTCCAGTCTACAATACATGTGTTACAGAAAATAGCACAACTCATACAAGCAAAATATTAAAACATATTTAATAATGCAACTGAATTAAAATTAAAACTAGGCTTTAGCCGCTCTCCTCACAGTATTCTAGACAGAATTATATCCTCCTAAAAATTTCATGATTCTTGACATTTAAAGTTATTTAAATATAATTCCTATTTCTCTTGGCCCTTTTTTAATACTAGTAGCTGTGGCGGTGCAGCCTTGTCCCACCCCCTCCCCCCTCAGGCCACGCGGTGATTTCAGATTCAGCCAACATTGTGTTCTTGCCTTGATTACAAGAGCAGTGAGTGGGGAGGACCCGGCACTTTTCTTGTCTTTGTTCCAAGAGCAGTGAGTTGGGATGATGAGGCACTCCCTAACCATGCCTGGAACTCCTGCTGCCTGGTTCACAGCCCTATGTGGCAGATGCCAGAGCTGTACATTCTGGAAAATACTGGAATTGTACGTTTGCTGCTAAAGATACCGGAATCACCTAACACAGATTGTGGCCAGGATGGAAATTTATTGATGACCAAGTCAGTCATCTCATGACCCTACAAACAGCGGACCTAAGATCGGCGCTCTGAGCTCTCCTGGACTGCAATGGGCTGCAGCCACCGTGTCCCTCTCAGTGGGACGCCTCTCAGAGCTCACGAACTCTCAAGTTCGCGAAGTTCAGAGGACCACCATCAAAGACCGATGATGGGACCTGGGCTGAAACCCTTCACTCCTTGAGGCTCAACCCTCGCCCGCCAAGAAATGCCGAGACATTTGATGTGAGTATTTCACTGAACTCAAGGGGAATTTTTAACAGGTATACCTTTACACATTTATATATCTTTGTGTCTGTGTGCGTGCATGTGTGAATTGATTTAGGTACCTGATAGCAAGTATAGTATAAATATTGCCATCTCAAATATGTAATTAAGTCACTGTTGTGATTAAAGTAAATTTGATTGAATCACTTTGTAAATGTTAAATTAATCAACGATTAAGTGCTGCTAAAAATCTTGTGATCCACCTTAAAACTATGAATGAACCTTAGATTGTTGGTACCTGCATATATATAGCATATGCTAACTAATTTTTAACTCGATTTTCCATGTATGCCTTATTCATACAGTGAGTAATAGAGCGAACCTTGCCATCAAACTTTGTTAAGTCACACTTTTACAAATTCCTATTAAGATCACTTTTGCTAATACCTTTGACAGTGATTCTTTAAGCGGTCTGAACAGTGCACTTGTGACAGTAGCCAACTGTCATAGTTTTCTGACTATAGACCAGATCAGAAAAATAACTAAAGTACAGTTGATCCTCTAAGTTAAAGTGTATAAAAAGTATATAGCTTTATGAGAGGTCAACTGCTGAATAAGAAAATAACATAAAATCATTTAGCTTTTTTGTTTGTTTGTTTAAACTATGCTTCACCTTGTTTTGTGGAATTTACTGGTAAAACTACAGTTGACTCAGAAGCTGGAACAAATCTTGCAGATTCTAACTACGATCAAAACTCTTCTGCAAAGACATGCCTTTATACTGCAGTGGAAGACATGAACTGCAGTTAGCAGCTTAATGCAGCAGCATGTAAGCATCTAAAAACGGCATCAACTACCAACTTTAAAGACTATAATTTTGGAGGTTTATTATATCTTGGATAATAAATTAGACCTGCAACTGCAGTAACATGATTTATTATTTTTTAAAAAAAGAAGTATTACAAAATAGTAGGAACTTAACACCAAGTTTAAGTATTCAGAAGTAAAAGAAAAAAAAAATTCATATTTACCAGAGTTTTCAGCCAGCCTGAATTTCCCACAACAGAGGTATCTTCTCCACTGTTTACGGACATTCTCCTTTGTTACACAATAGAAGATAAAAATGAAGAACCCTGAAAAGCAGTAACGTTAGAGAATGTTTCAAAATTGACTTTTGCTACTTCTTAACAAACAATGTTTTGGTTTTCTTTCATTTCTTTTAAATTTCTAATCAAAAGTAATGACACCTTTCTTTGGTGAAAAAGTTTACAACTCTGAACACTGAAGAGTATTTTTACCTTACATAGATGAGAGGAATCATACAAACAAATGCTAGAACAACAAACACAACCAAATCCACAAAGTACATAAAGTTTCCTTCTATCAAATAAGAAGACAAAAATTCCGTGGATCTTGAAATTTACTTAAGACTTTCGGAAAAGAATTCAAAGCAATGTCAAACAGAGGGTACTATACAACACTGTCAGGCTTTGCAGCTGTTAGCACATGGTATGACACTGTCCCATCTTTTATTAGCATCTAATGTGATACCACCAACTGTAACAGAACTAGTAATACTACAAAATTTTGAGCACCAATACAAAGAAAATAAGTCTTATCTAAAATAATAATAAATAGTACCCCCTTTACCACAAATTCAAAGGCAAATATTTTCTAGAAGGGATGAAGCTCATCCCTGTCTCTTGTCAGTGCCACATTACAGACTCATTGTCTGCTTCTCACTCAGTTCTGAAATCGGGTGGGACTTAACTTTTCCTGCTTACAAGTCCATTGTCACTGTCCCCCTTTAAGGAAAAGCGGCACTCAGTCTTTGCACGATTTTCCAGCTGCAATGCATCTCTAAGAACAGATTTTAGGCTTAAAATGAATAGAAAATAACATGAAGGAAAACTAAATTATCAGACTGGTGCAGACATGTATGTATGTTATGTTTACACTGCTTTTAAGGCCAGTTAAGCATGTAAAATCCCACTACAAGAGATTACTCACATCTTTCTTTGCTTATGTATCTTTCTTAACTTTGGCTTTTAGGATGAATTTTTGTATGTAACCAAGTGTTGCTCTACACAGATGGTTCTATACCACTTTCAAGTACAGTTCTGAAACATTGGCATAAGTTTAATTGAAGTCAGTACAATTTATACACCTTTATTACTTCTAATATCAAAATTTGCCCAGCACCTAACTTAAAACTGGGCAAAAGGGGAACTTAATTTCACATAACAGATTACTCTGATCACACAGAATCTAGTCTTGTGTTAGTTCAACACAATCTCACGCAAGAGCTGGGAAGATGTTGGTTCAACCCCTCAAGTTAACGAAGAGTAAGGTACTCAAAAATCAAAATAGCAAAAGGAGGAGGGGTATATACACTGAACTGCAATTTTCATTGCTTTAGTCTCTCTGGGAAATCATCTAGCCAGTCATCTGAAGTGCCTTTTAAGCAGAAGTTTAGATCCAAACTTCAGGGCAATTCAGGTATACTTAGATAACTGCAGGCACTTATACTACCTCATATTTATATGAAAGCTTTTGCAGCCTCTGAAACTCTGCTTTTGGATATGTCCAGTAGCATCCTGGCCTTTGCAAAGCTGCATGCCTTCATATCCACTTCCTGTATGTTCTTAACTACTCAAGGCCATGCTTAAGAGTTAGACCACTAACTTTAAGATATTGCAGCTTTGCCTGTCCCAGTGGCCCTTTGTTGAATGTCACACAATGTCACAAGAGGAGAAATGATACACTTTTCACTACATTAATTGCATTATTATGTGAATACTTACAGTAACTCAGTATTTACAATTGATCTGTTGACTAGAGAAATACAGTCACTTCCAGTGGTCTCTGCTTTGCATACATTTTAAAAATTATAATATTTATAGCTATAAGTATACTATACATATAAATAGTAACTAGCTTCCCTGTACCCTACTGTAACATAACTGTAAGTCAAGGTTACAGTAAAGCAGTATCATCTCTAATTTATTTAACACATTACAGCATGTATCAAAATTACATCTTTATTGCTGAATCAAGAAAATGCCATTTCCAAATGTTTTGTTCATTATGTTGTACGCAATGGGCTATCACATGAAGGATAAATTTACCTTGCAAAGTGTTGAAAATGGTGAAGAGGTAAGTAAATACCTCATTTACTGTGAAGAAAGCGAATCCCCAAGTAATTCCCAACAAGAATGTGAGGCCAGCAACACTCCTAAGGTCTTGAATACTGGTTTTTCTTTGAGTACCAAGTTGTTTTTTCTTTTTGATACGACAGAGCTGGATCAGCACAACAATGAACATGCTGATATTGATCAGGAATATCAGGCAAAAGTATCCCACCGCAGTAATATAGAAGACAATTCTATTTTTAATCCAGCAGCTAGAACACAAGAACAGTCTGTCAACCGTTATGAGAAACAGAAATTAAGCAAAATAAACATGAAATAAATGTCTAGTTTGTTGCACATGCAAATTAATTTTGCCTCTTTAGTAAAAAGTATTTTTTTGGCCTAAGGATAAGAGCCTTCATATAGGCAATAACCACAAAACACATGACATACTGTAGAACTATACCATTTCAAAGCTCTCCCATTGCTTCCTTCCCTTCCCCACCTTTAAAGAAAATCAATTTTGTAGCACTTCCCTCCCACCCATCCCCCAAAAAAGCACCTCCCTTTAACTCACAATTCATCAGGTCTGTTTACTGAAACCTTTCCAGTGGTTATAAGTCCATAATTATCAGGTGATACTGCCAACACAATGGACACAACTACTGCTGGTAACCCTAAAAGATTATGAGCAAACACATACGTGAAAATCATTACAAAGACAGCATTATGATTACTTGAAATGATGATATTTTTCTGTGAAATCTACAACTTGTTTCTGACGTGTGTCTGTTGAATTCTGTTGATGACTAGCTGTTTGAAAAAAATCTAAAAAATTGAGTATTCACTCAGGAACGTAGCTTGCAAAGAAACAAGAGTTCTCCACAGCTAGCTCCAAACCTTTCTGAATAAGGAAACAAATACCATCACTCATCAAACCAATTTAAAACATCAAATACAAGATACCTGATTTTCTTTCTTACAACTGTTTTAAGAAAACAATTCTATTTATTTTAGTGCCTTCACTCATGTTTACTCAAGTGGCCAGAGAGGGTAATCAGGTCCAGAATATCTCCATCCTTTATCCAGTTAGATCTGTTTTGCTGCTTTTTGTTAGCAACAGTGCTATCCCAGAAATGGAGTATACATACTTATTGGCATTTATTTTCCAAAGAGAACTGATGCCATCGATCTGGTAAATTGAAATGGAAGTATGCGCATTCAAAATTGGTTCTATCATACTTGCACAAGGGAAATTCATTATCAATTTGCATCACAGCAGCCTCAGTTCTGCAGTTACGGGGGAGTGGCCCACCTCAAAAAGGTGGAATATATAGATAGGATCAGGTTTACTGATGATGAATATCTGGTCACTGCAAGGTCATAACATTTAATGACTGCTTCATTTTCATTTCTGAACTGTGTCACATTCACTGAAATACTTGATAAGAAGATTTATCTATTTACCATCCAAAAGGAAAAAAAAAACCAAACAAACAATAAAAAATACATACCCCAACCAACAACGCAAAATTTAAGAATATATTTCCGTACATAGGTATTGAAGACTTTCACGAGGGCCAGATACATGTGGAAAGCTTCTAGGCCCATCCAGGTGAAGGAAGCCAAGAGGAAATAGTGAAGAAATACTGCAACTGCAATGCACAGGCTTCGTGAATCATACAGTGCGATCCATGAGTCAAGGAGGAAAACTAAGTTGAGCAGAAGTAACGCAGCACAGAGCTGAATAAGGATTTTGGAGGGGTAGTCTCTCCGGATTTTCCTAAGAAAGCAAATTAGTGACATGACATCAATTGTCCGTGGATCCCTGGCTTACTTCCTCTCTAGTTCTTATCGCACAAATGCCAAGAAAAAAAATTCTATATTATCATTCATATACAACGCATTTATGCATTGAAAGAGTAATTTACAAAAGGTTTCCAAATTAATGGTCTGTATGAATAAAATTTGTTATAATAAGGTTATACAAATACAAACAATAACTTGGATTCTTAGAATTTAGTACCATGATTATTTTTTTTACGTTGTATGTTGGACTTCCCCTTGTTATACTACTTCCAAAACCAAAATGTGACTGTTCTTCATTGCTAAGCTAGATTAGGCTTTTGACTGGGCTTCTAAAGCCTTGATAGAGACAAGTAAATCCTTGATGACAGGATAATGAGAGAACAAACGTGTGCCGAATAACTTTGAGGAGGATTTTCAAAACATAGTATGGAGGATTCAATAGTTAAGGTTCAAACTTAAGAAAACGTTCCAACAAACACCAAAGAATACAAATGCATTTAAAAATTCTATCATTCTGCACTGATCTATATATGTTGTATCTTAAACACATTCCTTCACACTTCTATTATGACAATCCGTTATAAAATATTTAAGAGTGCTACTTCTTCACTTCTTACTGTATAGAGCCTCAAGATTGATTCAGTTGTCCACAGGATGAACATTCCTGAAGACTGAATCAACACCTTCCTGGTAAACTGGACAAATTCGTGCATTATTAATGGAGACATAATCCATAACTATTGAAAAGGACTTTGCCATGAATATTACTTATAATTGAGTAATAATGGGAGCGTAGTTGAACAGGTACTTACTCAAAGGCTATGTAGGTCACAAGAGTAACAGAAAGAAAAATTGCAGAGAGGCCACAGCCTATATAAGATATAAAAGTCAGTACCAATTCTTGTGTGGGATTCAAAGGAGTTTTTCCATACAAGTTCTGTAATGGAAACAGAAGTTAATTTCAGAGAACATGTTTGTTAAATGCAAAAGGATCAAAAAAACCCAAAATGCACCTTTTCCTCTGCAGTTAGAAAAAAAAGGAAACAGTTCTTTTCATCATGGTTCTTATAAAAGATTAACTGAAAAACAGAAAAGCTAGTCTAGTCCTGAAAGGAGCAGGGAGTTGGATTCGATGATCCTTATGCGTTACCTCCAACTTGAGATATTTTATGATTCTAACTGTGAAATCCCATTTGATTAAAAACTTGTTTTAAATTTTATTTATCCTAATTTTTATTCCCTAAAATATAAACTGCCTAAATGTAAAAGCTGCAGTTTAATAAGCACGTAAGGAATTTTTTATTTCAGTGGAACTCATGGACCCCCATTCAACATGCAGTTTAAGTACATGACTAGTTTTACAGCTGCATGTACTAACACTGAAGCAAACAGAATCCAAGTAGTATTTCATAGGTGGTACGTGCTTACTGAATCCTAATTTGTTTAAGATAATACATGCTTAAATGTTCTCTTGAATCAGGGTAAGATTGCCCAATTTTTAAAATAATTACCATCAAAACTGCAAAGCTTGTGAGGTGGTTGCATGAACAGACTGTTTCATTTACTCTACTTTCTTTAACTATGCAGCCTTCATACGACCAGCCTCCATGTCCACCTGTTAAAGAAAACAGCACTGTTATTCACAAAAGCTCTTACTTATATTAACACGGGTTAACACAGCTAAACCAGCATGATATCTTGGGTGATATCAAGTACTTACCGTTTTTATTGAAGTCCCAAAATACACACCTAACTGTTGAATTATCCTGTTTGGGAGGTAAAATAAAAAAAAAAAAAAGATGTTATACTAAACTATGAGTTTATGATCACACAATTTACGAATTATCTACGAAACGCAGGCAAGAATAAATATTGTATACAGAAAATATACCTGTTTTACATGAACACAAAATGAATTTAGGTGCATAGAATGGATTAATATTGCAATATGCAATATGCAATATTAATATGCAATGTGCAGTGAAAATATGCTGAACAAACTTGAAGTCACCATACAGGAGCTAGCTCTCAGGCTTATGATTCTGTCCCTGGTAAAACATTATGAATGCTCTTTCATTGTCTTCCCACACTGTATGAATTCTTCAGATTTCTCATCCTTCCTGATTTTGTTAAGTATCAAGAAAACAACCACACAGAAAAAGAAAAACTCTTTTTCATTTCCAAACATTTGATCACTTTATATTACTACAGTGTTAAAGGTTTACATGCAGATATCACACACACATCAAAATCCTAAAAATAGTTGCAGTAATACACTAATACTTCTACAGTTCTATTTCAAAACTCAGTATTATATCAATACAAGGAAAGACTACACTAAGCCAGCTCTAAAAAAAAAGCTTCTGATACATTAGTGGAATCCCTATATTTTTCAGTTTATAATATTTTAGTATTTTGAACAATTTTAAGATACGGGATATAACATTTGAATCCTTGATGCTCATTTAGGAAAGAGATGCTGTATATGAGCCCTAATAGTTCCAGTGACACAATCCTGTGTTCCAGTTCAAGGAACAACATTCCCCCTAAGAAAGAAGACTTGTATTGCACCTACAAATGTCATGACTGCAGCATCTCCTTAGCAATCCCCACTGCCAGGCTTTCATCCAAGTGTTTTTATTATTTGAAAAATAAAACAAAAGGGTGGGTAGGAAAGATAAAAACTATATGGATAAGTGATAGACCAAAATTACCTGAAACCATTTGAGAATAAAAATTTATACCAGTGATAAATACGCAAAGGTGAGTGATTTTTAAAGCACAGATGGAGATAAAATGTCCACACTAGTAAAGCAGAACCAACCGATCTGTATTTCTCTTACTACAACTCCAATGGAGGCAATGAAATCATACTTTAAGTTTGCCAAAATGTAAACCATACCTGATTAGGTTTGGTATTCTGTAAAGTGACAGTAACATTCGTCTTTAAGTTGCTAATTGTGAGGTTACCAACACTTGATGATATAACATTGCTGATTAAAGATGCATTCTTCAAGGAAAGATCCTGGAATGACAGAAATAATCAGATTTTAAATTCTTAAAGGAAACAATAGGGGAGTACAGCAACTACAAGTTCAGTTGTTATGCAGTGCGAGCACTGGACAAAAAATTATTTTTTAAATTAGGAAGTTTTGAAATGTGTTTTGTGGGAAGAAAGTCCACTCATATTCATATTTTATTTTACTCTAGGCTTGATTTTAAAAGCCTTATGAACAGAGGATCAAAAAGATACCTGGAACACAGTGGTCTTTTTAAAGAAGTTGAATATGATTCTAGAGGCCAAGTCCAACTCTTCAGGGGGTAAATTTGACAGCAATGATGAAGGAAGTGTAATTGATCCAAGATTATTTAAATCATAAATTGCATTAATGCCTAGAGAGATCTGAAAAATAAATGCAAGGATTATGCTTCACTTCAGTCACTAAAGAAAAACTAAATTGTGACTTATTTTCAGTTTAAAACTTCAAAATAGGTATCTCTCTAATCACTGTCAGGAACTCACTGCTGCTTTCTCATTCCTCCCCTGCTTCAATGAATAAATAGCATCTGCAGGCCTGAAAAGGATGCAACTCATTTTAGGTCTGCCTACCATTCAAAATACTCTGGCTTTACCCATTTGCCTACACAGACAAAACATATCACTGTGGTGGATAATATTGATTTGACAAAGATGAAGAGCAACAACCTAGGGAGATTAACATTTCACAGCATGGAAGCCTGCAAAGACAAAGAATTTTTATACCTCATATGAAGTATGTCAGTATTCAGAAAAACTGTAAATCACCATTATTTGTCAATAGATTTTTAAGCATAGTAGGCTAAGCATAACATAAGAACGTAAATCCTAACTTTATGATCATCTGCAAAAATGACAAAAATAAACTGGATAAGCTACAATTCATGTATTTCAAGAGCTTAGTGATCTAACATTATAAAAAAAAGATCTGACCTTTCACCCAGTTTTCTGTGCTGTACTTACAGGACAAAGAGCTTTGTTTAGTATGAAATCTCTCACATTTTCTTGTTGCACATCAGTCACTTTACATACAAACATCATCTCAGAGTTCCTGAGAGATGTGAAACATCAGCAGAACTGAAGAAAGAACTTCTCTGTATATTCAAAGAATGGTTGTAATAGGAATAACAGTGTAAGCTCTCCACAGTGCCCTAACAACATGGTTTAACTCTTCTGTTTAGACCAGTGGTTTCCAAATTTTTTTGATCATGCAACCTCTAATAATTTTTTGAGCATGCACCCCAAAATACATCTATTTATGTTATATGCATGTACTACTGTACTAATATATTACACGCCTTATAAAACATACACAAATCCAGAAATTTTAAAAGAATGAGGTAAAGGCTAAACATTATTTTTTTAAATGTATTTTTTATTTATTAATCATATAAAAAATATTTTCTTGCTGCACCCCAATGGACTGTCATGTGCACACCCTGGGGTATTCACACCCCACTTTGGAGATCACCGGTTTAGACAGCCACCAAAGAAATTCCACATCAATTCCACAAAAGCATTGCTGATGCTCTGATTTTAACTAGACCATACTTGTTGGAAAATTCTATGCATTTCATTGCCAGTGCCTTGAGATTTCCAGAAAATCATTACTTAGCAAATTTCTGTTTTTCCAGCACTACCACCTCCTAGTCACCTTACATTCATGCACCACATATTTCTAAGAAAACAGAAAAGAAGTCAAATGTTAACATATCATCCCATTTTCAGTATCACAGAACAGTTCCAGTACAATTTATGGCTCATGCTAGATTAAGCTATTTCCTGCTCTGAGAAGACAGAATGTGCCAAAATTTGTCCAGAACTTTCTAGCTCTCTTTGCTTAAGCCTCCAAGGCTGATATTGTCTAAATTATTATTTCATCAATGAGGAGGGAGGTTTTGAGTGAGACAAAGTGGATCCAAACTTTCTAAACACTTCTTTTGTGGTGAGACCAACTAGTCAACAGTGACAAATGTATGAATGTCATTATCCAAGCAATGTAAATAGTTCTTTCATGGAACACTCTGCAAATAATATTCTTTTAACAGATGAAGCCATCTGGCAACACTCCTTGACAAATTTCAGCACCGTCAGGGTGGGTGATTAAGTGACTCTCGATTCAGGGTTTTTGAGGCAAAGTTACTCCACAAAGCACTCTGTCCATTCCAGTGTTCTGGCTGTACTCTCTCTAACGGCCTATTAGTCGAATGCCAGTTTTTGCCAAGTCTGTTGCTTATTTACACCATAATACAAAATGAAAGCAAAAGCTATGAAGGGATTCAAAAACAAAGTATTTTTTTTCTCTGAAACTAACATGAACAAAAGATCCTGAAATTGTGACATAAACACAGAACAAACTGATGTTACATATAAATATAAAACATAAATATAAATACTTAAAAATAAATGTTTGAGAATTTGTAAGTATTTAGAATTATCAGTATTTAACCTGGAGATCAGCTGAGTCCTGGACAGCAAAAGACATTTGGTTGGAGCGGGTGCTATTGGTTTTGACAACTGCCAGAGCCAAGGAAGGGGAGGTAAAATCAGCAGACGTTGCTGAAAAGTTCAGTTTTAAGCCAATAGAATCCACCAGTTTTATAACTCTGTTAAGAAAAAGAGATACTTAGTATTACCAAACACATACACCCAAAATTCTCAGGCAAGTTGTGGTTATGGAGCAGTAATCCAAGCGTAGTGTAAAATACAGCTGAATCTGCTTACTTATTGTCGCGTCAACACAAAAAATTACACTGTTTTCCATGGCATTATATTATAGTAGAGCTGCTAACACTAGAATGATACTCCTTCCATTTTGTATAAGTACATTAAAGAACACGAAATATTTTTGTGGATTACGATTATAAAAAATGAAACTTGCTGAAGCCAATTTATCAAGATAGTCAATACAACACATCTTTAATCTATTGCTACAATGACCTACCTGTTAGAAATTCGGGGTGGTAATGGTTGAGAAGCAGTCAGGACTTTGCTAACCTCACTAACCATCCTTTCCACATCTTTTGGCTCTACTTTTCCAGCGGCTAAATCATTTTCTATTTTGGACACGATTTGCTCAGCTGTGGTGACATTAATGGTGGTGTATACAGAAGCTGTGTATGTGGTAGCTGATAGCACCTTTCCTGTGACAAAAGAAAAGTTGTGCATTTATTCAAACACTGTGTTCAACAAATGAAGTAAGCTTTGAGAAGCAGAAATATTCAGGAGTTCTCTTGACCAACAAACCTTCTCACAGCTTGTAAAGTCTCTCAACATGTTATGTGAGACAGAATTCCTTTTTCTCCCTGTCAGCTACTTTGCAGATAGCAATACCTTAAATCTTCCGAAAACATAAAGCAAGGTTTCAAATGGCCAGCATTAATTGCACTTTTTTTTGATTACAAAGTTTCTCACATCAGACCATTAGTGATGTTAAATAATCTATTATTTTGGATTTTTAGCCACTGGATGGCTGAAAGTAGAATAAAATGAAAGTAAGATCTGCAATTTGAAAAGAAGCTTGTGAAGATGTGTATAATCTTCATAACAAAATACACAGCCACCAAGAATATTCCTGATCAATAACAATATTTTAAGGAAGATCCAACATTGATTTGCAATATTTTAAATACTAGCTCAGTAAAAAAAATAGCTACCTGGCTCTATGACTTAATTTTTTTCTGCCACAGGTACCTGTTGGGAACTTAGCACAGTACCTGTCTATCACTGTTGCCAACCAAATTGTAGGGTGAGGTATCATCATGACCAAAGGCATCAGAATGTATTTTAGAAAGAAGTATACACCTTGTGAGAGTTGTCTCCGGCTTTTCACAATAATTGGAAGGTCACAGCTCAGATAGATAATCTCATTTAATAAAGTTTAAGAGCAAATTCAGTATATGGCATTCAAATTGAAAAAAAAATTATTTTATTTGTCATATTACCTGTGCTCTCGTTATGCAGACTACCGTGGCCACCAGCAGTAGAATGAGGATGAGAACCTGAGACAGAATGGTTGACAGGACTAACAGTAGGGGTCAAAGTTATTGTGAAAGGAGTAAGGGGAAGAATAGGTGCTGTAGTAACATTTTTGTTACCAGAAGGAGGTTGGGTCAAATCTGTAGCAGGATGAATTTGTGCAATAGATTTTGTGGTAGTCTCAACGGGAGGAATTGCTATTGCAGGTTTGGGGGGAAGCTCAGAAGAGGAAACTTCAGAATGTTTATTGAAACCTACAGAAGGAGAAAATATGGTAATAGGCTTGCTAAGGTATGCAGCATCAGATTTAACTGAGAAAGCAGCATTACTGGTAGATTTTGTTGCAGGTGTGGAAATGGTGACAGATTTAGTAGAAGCTATGGAAGGAAAAGTTTGCATAGTAGGCTGAGCAAGCGACTCAGAAGAGGAAAGTGTAGTGGTAACACTGGTGGAAGACACAGAAGTTTCAGTAGTATATGTGGCAGAAGTTTCAGAGAGAGGATTTGTAGTGGGAGATGTCAAAGCTCCAGAAAAATAAATTTCTGTGAATGGTGGGATCAGTGGTCTAACTGTAGGGCTTTGTTTGGTAGAAAGCTTAGTGGGGGAAATAAAAGTATTAGATTTGGGGGCAGTCTTTTTAGGGAGAGAAGGAGAACGAGGGAAAGGAATCCATATAGAATGAGGTCGCAATTGTATAGTACTGTTAAAAAAAAAAAGCACAGAAATGCATGTTAAATATAACATAA
>Ga0181612_138496_pt1 | contig 15672 bp, 14 predicted proteins | sample HoacroProtozoa21_FD_119630 | JGI IMG/M metagenome (GOLD analysis project Ga0181612, IMG submission 119630) | Hoatzin crop microbial communities from Cojedes, Venezuel. Combined Assembly of Gp0051906, Gp0051904, Gp0051908
CCTCGATGCTCCCCGAGGAGTCTGAAGAGGTGGAGTGTAATCACCCAGGATGGAATTTGGCTTGCACAGAAAAATACTACAGCAGGAGTCAAGGCTCCTGGGTCATGCAGGGACAGGCAGGAAAGAGGACCCTGAATCATCAACTCCAGACCTTGCCATCACCAGCAACCACGTCACAAAATCCAATTTGGAAATCTATCATGGGAATCTTAAAATTAGCTCAATTTTCTACCCCCTGCCACAGCTGGCATCCTGCTCTGTAGCTGCTTCCTCCCGACAATACCAAGGATGCTCTGGTCCAGGTGTGCCCACCCCAGGGTGGACTTCCCCATGTGTCGGGGCACATGTCACCTCGGGGCTGGCTTCCCACCTGGGCACAGCCAGTGTTGGCTCAGTGACAGCATCTCTTGAGAAGAAAAAACACAGCACAGAAAGCATCGCATTTTCAGGCCAGAATTAAAAGGTCAATTACTTTATCATCTCTTGGGTACAGGAATGGTCTTGCTTGTTCAAACAGGGTTTAACAAGACAAGGTCCCGACCCAGAATAGAGATGTTGCTGCAGACCTGAGAGCAAACAATAAATTCTGATGAAGACAGAGGTTGCGTCATTAAAACGGAGCGGGCTGGATTCTGCCCTTCTGTCTACCCCTGTAAATCGCAGACAAAGGATTTTCTAGATTACATATGCACATTCCTTTCTCTGCTGCTTCGTTAAGTAATACACAGTGCCCATTTCCCAGCATATGCTGGAGCACTCGCCCCAGGGCAGCTGGTACTTTGGACCTCAGGGCGAACCAGGGAAGAAGACCCTAGGGAAAGAAAAGACTGGGGGTGATTTTGCACATCCCCCCCCTTTTCCCAGCTGTCAGAGAGGATGTACCTTTGCTTTTGTGTGGTGGATGGAAAGATCAGGTTGTGACACGGAGGCTTGGCATGGCAAGAGGAGTCGGGCAATTGGCTGCACCAGAGACCTGGGACACGACGCTGTCTGCTGGGGCATCACATGGAGACACTTTACTTTCAGTCCTGCTTTTGCAAATAAGAGGAAAACCTTGTGTGTAGGGATTTTTTTTATTCCCTCCTTAGACTCATTCACATAAATTAGTTCTTTGGGCACCTGATAGCAAGGGATGTCTCCCAGCTTTGGGATGCCAGAGGATGGAAGAGGCTGTGCCTGCTAGGGTACAAGGCTTGCACCCCTCCTTTGCTCCATTCCCCCCATGTCTGACTGCTGCAAATGGAGCAGTTTGTGTAACTGCCCAAAGCCCATCCCATGGAGGGCACAGAACAGGTCACAACAGGGAGTACTGGCCTCTGGACTGAGCTGGTCCTGCGGTGCTTGAAACGTCACCAGTGTCCCACAGGGACAAGTATCAAATGGGAGAGTTTGTCTTCCCAACCCAAAGCCATTAGTTACAAAACAGACAAGAGGGCTTAAAGCTCTTATGTTTGTACATGTTGGCTCAGCCCTTTAGGGAATTCCTGATATGCCAGAGCATCTAATCTCTGCAAATCACTTATTCTGCCCTGCTCTGGGTTTTCCTTTTTAATCAACTTAATCTTTATTCATGAGGTGCGTTGCTGCATTACAGAAACGCCCAGATCCTGAACATCAGGCTCCGGAAAGGGAAACTGGGGAAACTTGGTGTTTGTTCCAGCCGGGGCTTAAGATCTGGAGCAATTTGTCTGGACTCATGGCAGGCCCTAGCACTGCTTCATGTCCCGGCAGGGAGAGAAGGAGAAGGAGGTGGGAAATGGCCCAAGCACGCAGAGGACAAGAGCTACACCCCGAGGCTGGCACGCTTTGATCAGCACATCTCATTGCTAGATTTAATCAGTGAGGTCCATGCTCACCTAGCCTTGTCGATGGAGCAGTATTTTTTTTTCTAAAAAAAATAAAATTCTTTGAAATAAAAACAATAAATGAAAGAGATCAAAGAAATGAGCGACCAGCAAGTGACAGCAACACAAAGGAAAGAATAAAGGAAGTGCTAATGGAATTTCGAGGGGAGAAGTGAGGCAGGAGGGAAGCTTCGCCCACGGAGCAAGTGAAGAGCCAGGATGCCAGGACCCCATGACGGCTCAGCCGCTTCCCCTGACCCATCCCCACCTAAGGCAGAGTTCCACGAGCTGTCTCCAAGAAGGTACCCAAGCAGAGCACGGCGGGATGGAGCAGTCTGATACCAAGAACAAGCTCCTAGGAGTGGGCTGGGGAACACCGGTGCTGGCACTTCTGTTTTGGGAAGACAGGAGCAAATTCCATGCACGCTTCCCTGGAAGCAAAGGGCCATCCTTTGGGGGTTCCCAAGATGGGCTGGCTGAGCATGACCCCATCCCCACAGATCAGCCCCAAAGCACCCTGAGTTTCCCCAGTATAAACTGCAGCGCTCAGCTCCTCCGAGCACCAGCCTCCCCACAACCATGATCCAAAGGTACTAATGGGATTGTAATTCCTCTAATGAGCTGTAATTAATTAATTACCCTGTTAGCACAAGAGTTTTACATTTTTTTGGCAAACACAATGCTGTCTTGTAGCTAGAGGGAGGCTCTTCCCCAGCACCATCAGGCTCTGATCGCAGCTGCACACAAGCCCCGTCTCAGCACCGAGCACACTCGCTGTTCACCCAGGGATCTTGTTCCCCTCCAGCTTGATCCAACACTGTTTGTACCTTAGGGAGGGGACCCACACAGCTCACAGATCTCCCCCAGGTTACGGACAACCAAGCGACAGACATTAATTCAGAGGGTTTGCAGGCATCTCCTCCATCAGGCCCTCAAGAACATCAATTCTCTCTAGCAAATTTAACAAGAAAAACACACCACAGGCAGAGAGTAAGAGATACCAGGGCTCTCTGTGGTCCCTGCAGAGCAGAATCACGCTGGGGGAAATTCCCAAAAGCACCAAGAATGTAGGCAAAGCAGGCTGGGGGAAGGCAGAGGCAGCATCTGAGCTGTATTAAGCAGCCCCGGGATGCTCAGAGCTGTGCTGCAGCCTCCCATGTGCCTGGGACGCAGGATTGCACCCAGCCACCTCTCCCAGCTTGGCTTCTCCATTACCTCCACGCTTAATAATTAAAGCCTCAGTGTAAAGGCATTAAAGTTTCAGGGACTGACACGTTCAGAGCGAGACATCAGCACTCAGGGACAGGCAAGAGCTCATTAACCCTGCACAGAGCAGGCAGCGAGGAACAGATCCCTGCCCATCTGTCCCCACAGACGGACCCTTTCCTCCCCACAAATCCTGTCATCCCAGATGCACTTTCCAAGAGCATCCAGCCCAGAGTACAGGGGAAGTTTGCTCAACATCAAGGGCCTCTAAAATGTCCTAAGAGATGGGGGGTTCTTCCCAGGGAGCGTGGCTTTTTATGAGGCACACGGAGCCAGCTCTGAGCGAGGGCTTCACATTACCTTTGGCTGGCTGCGGAGGCTGAACAGGAGGGCTCTTCTGTGGAAGCAGATGGAGCCGGCGTGCCTGGGAGCCAGCCCAGCCCTGCTGCGGTGACAGACTGTCCCACGCTGCCTCCCCAACCATGCTGTGCTGAGACCCCCACGCAGGAGGCAGCCGAGGGGCTGAGCACTGGCACAACTCATCCCACCACCACACTCCACCCCAAACAGCCACCATCATCACCCTCCCCCAACATCCAACTCACCCTGCTTGTTTCCTCCTGTATATATAACCCATCAGGCTGGGGAGGAGGATGCCTCTCCTCTCATTAGGCTCAGCTGGGCAGGGTACACCATCTTCCTTCAAATACTCACAGCAATTAAGCTAATTGCATCCCCCTGGGTAGCTGATGCTGGTTCCTTGATCGTGCAGCCCAGAGGCTCTGGGTCCCTCTGCACTTTGTGGGATACGATCTCCTTGCACACAGGGTGGCATCCCCCAGATGAAACTCTTTAGACACTTTATTTGCTCTTAGAGCTTCATTGTATGTGACCGCAGCCCACCGCAGCCGGGGTGGGTGCGGGAGCGGAGCCCGTCCCTCCATGGACTGGTGGAGGATTGGGTTTGGAGGAGCTCTGCCCATAGGGTAGCGGGGTCAGGACTGATTTGGGGTTGAGAACAGGGGCCAGCAGCGCTCAGGCAGCCTCTTTGGCTTCCCTCCGCTTGCTACATCTCCTCCAGAAATGAAGTGCTGTTTGCATTAGGAAGCGCAGAGGAGTGAGGCCATCGGAGCCGAGGCTGTCACCCGAGTCAGGTTTTGGTGTGCCGGGACCACAGCTCGGCAATTAATCCTCCCCACCGCGGCTCGGCAATCAATCCTCCCCCGTGACGCCGCCTGGGCCCGGGCACAAATGAGCATTACCTTGATTAAAAGAGATGGGTTGATGGCAGTGCTTGGTCCCAGCAGCCTCCCAGGAGAGTGAGGCAGGACTGTCCCCCGTCCTTGAGTTCAGCTCCCCGAATTGCAGGTGATGGTGTGGGGAGCCCTGTGGGTCCCCAGGACCCCGCTCAGCACCCCGGGCCACCCGCTGCCTGCTGCTCCCAGGGACCGTCCCTCCTTGCCAGGCAGCCAGAGGTTGTTTCCCTCATCAATCCAGCAGTTGCTCCTCTGAGGATGCTCCTGCCCTTTTCAAAGCGTCTCCTGCTTTGTCGCCTGCCTTTTTCAGATGCTGCAGACAAAAAAGACCCTGTTCTCAATGCAATGCCACCAGACGGGTGCCTGGCCTGGGTGTGCACCAGCACCCCGAGTTGCCCTATTCTACCCCCAGGTCGTTGTCCCACTCTCCACCCCTGTTTCACCACTTTTGTCTTTCAAAGAGACTTTTTTGAGAAGTTTCTTTCATGGCAATATTATAAAGATGATGCTTTGCACCTTCTCAGAGCTGCCCAGGCATGGGACTGTCCTGCCGCGGCGTCAGCCCTGTCTCCCAGGCTGCTCCCATTCGGGCTGGTCCCTCTCCTTTCCATCTCCGGAAGCTGCGGCCACCTCCCACAGGCACCTTTCCCAGGTCCCTTCTTCCCCTTGTGCTTTTCTTGCGCCTGCTTTAGTTTACTTAACACCAAATATTTTATTACCTCTCTGGAAAGTTACTGGGGAGATTTCCTGGAAGAAGGAATTGCTCAGAGCTGTGAGCTGCTCCTGGGGGTGCACCAAGCCCAGGGACGGTTGCAACCACCCTCGCCCTGCATGGAGGAGCTGGGCAGAGGCCAGCCCCAGCCTTGCCGGCTTCTCCTGGTGCCGCTGAGCGCATTAGGTGTGCTTTGAACGTGCTTTTTTATATCATCATCCCTTTTTATTTGGGCCTCTGACCAAGCCGTGAACTTGCGCTGCTTCTCCGGCGGCTGCCAAGATCTGCTCGGCGTCTGCCGGTGGGGAGGGCAGTGATCCACTGCGGCTGCTCGGCTGGCGGGCGTCCACCCTCGAGGCCGCCTCTGCTTTTTTGGCAGGGCGATGCTCATCCCCCGAGCACAGCGCGGGGTGGCAGGACCCATCAGATGGCCGAGGACAGCCAGCTTCGTGGATGGTTGCAGGGTGGGGAAGAGGGGCTCACACTGGTGGGCTCCCCATGACACCCCAATTCCCCGCACCGGGTGTCAGGATGATAAAGCTGAGCCGAGCTCAGCACTGGGCAGCTCCCATCATTAATGGCACCACCAGCGCTTCCCTGCTGGGCTATGAATAAAACACCCTTTCTGGGACCCTAACTTTGAAAAAAACCTGTTTTTTTCCTGTTCATTATATTTGGTGGGACACTGTGCTTTTATTATTTTCTCCTCCTGCTTAATCAGCTGGTTTGGGGCCCCAAATTCCTTCAGACTGCCGCCCAGTTTCTTAGAGGGATGGTGAAACTGCCAGGGAGATTTCCCCCCTCAACTCCTCTTTCCACACCCTTGGAAAAGCACCCACCTCTGCGGCATCGAACCTGCCGGATCTCTAGATTTGCTACAGCCATTGGGTTTTTCTGGCGTTTCTGGGTCTTTCAGCGTCCAAGAGCCTCTCCTGGAAACCAGCCTCCCCAGACCCTGTCCACCTCTGCTAATGTTTTTGCCGCATACCCAGGTCACGAACGTAAAGTTATCAGTTTTCTTTACGAAGAGGTGGCTGCACCTCATCTCTGACCCCCTTAGTCAGGAGAAGGAGGGAGAAGAAAGCGGGTAACCTAAGCCAAGGGACTCCAAGCACTTCAGGTTAACTCCTGGCATGACTTTCAGCACATCTCCGTGCCTCAGTTTCCCCATTTCTTTATAAAATCCCCTCAGCGCAGTGGAGGTTTTTCCCCTCCTCCCCGGGTTTGACCTTTGGCTGAGGCAGCAGCTGCTCACAGGGGGCTGGGAACTGTGCGGGGGGAGAGTGGATGAAGGCTGCTCACAGCTGTGGGTCTCAAATGAGACCCTGTACATCTTTCTCTGCCCACCCACCCTGCCATGGCTTAGATATGTATTTCTTGATCCCAGCCAACAACCCACTATATTTGCCTGTGTCACGCCTGCGGCATGCAGGGGTTTGTGTCCCTGAGTGCTTTTCGGGAGGCCAAGCACAGTATTTGTGCCACAAGCTGGTCCCACCCAGCAGCTCCTGCGGGGCTCGCAGCTCCCGTCGCTGCTTGGCTTGGGGAATCAGAGCAGCGTCTGAGCTGGAGAGAGCTGTTGCCTGCGCACACCCAAGGCTCTGAGCATGCCCCTCCATGGAGAAAGGTGAAATTCCACCCCCGGCTTCGCTGGCTCCCGTCCAGAGGAGCTGCATTAGCAGAGCTTTGCCAGGCCAGGATCAGACCCAAAGCCAGGTCCTGCCTTTGCAGAAGCGTCTCGGCCACCCGAAGCGCTGCCGCTTGGCCACGCCGGCTGCCAGCCAGCAAGGGAGGATGCTGCCCTGCGCCGAGAGCCCACGCGTGCCGGGGCAGAGGCACCGGCAGCCGAGCTCGGGGCTGTGCCGTGCCGGGATACTGCAGCACGGTCTCCTCGCAGGTGGCAACAGCCAGGACCTGCATTTTCCCCACGGTTCTGGTCACGTCTGGGTAACGCAGCACTGCCCGTGCCGTCCCCGGCCAAGGGGGACCTTTCACAGAGACACAAGCTCTGGGAGAGAAGGCAATTTCCTGCCCAAGCAACAAGGGCTTTACTTCTCGCTGGATCCTCTGCCAGCCAATTTTCTCTCCCTGGGATCCTTCCAGCTGGGCAGTCCAGCCCCGGGGCAGCGCAGGGCTGCAGCCAGCAAGCAACAGATCCAACCTGTTTGGGACCATCAGTCGGCTCAGCTCAGCTCTCCCATCCTGCAAGGTGTTTTCTCCTTTCTGTGCATGTCCCAGGAGGGTTGATGGCATCCTCTACATATCCTCCCTCGCTTCTGTCTTCCTGAAGGTCCTGGAAATGTTCAGCTCTCGGCGAGATGTGTGCCGTAACTCTCAAAAGCTGGAGTGTAATTGCTTGAAGTGCTCTCAGAGGGAAGAACTGGCACCTTTAGCGCTAGGAAATATAGCTGCATCCACTCGCCCAAGCTAAGGATGCTTCGCTTGTTTTGAAGAAGGGGGCCTGCAGAGGGAAGGGATCTGCTGGTAGCTTTGTCAGCACAGCGAAAAGTCTAGAGCTAATAAAGCAAATCGACTCTGTCAAGGTGGAGAGGAACTAAGAAGGGGAAAATGAATGAGTAATCTAAACAGGACCACTAAAAATCCCCTGGTGCTCTTCAGTAAAGCAGAGCTTAGCAGAAGGCTTTGCAGCCACACTGCAGGATGACTCCGATCTGAGGTTTTGTACGGGCTTGGGTGGACCGCTTCATCTCACACTGCCCTCCTGTTTCCCCATCTGGGAAGGGAAGACAGTCTCAATTCCCCGCTAAAATCTTCATTTAGTGATGGCTGTGAAGCTGTCTGAGAGCTCCTGGAGGGGGCAGAAGCCATAGGGAGGCAGAGCATGGCATGCGGGGGGGGGTGGGGAACAGCAGGTACGATCTGTGCTCCGTTCTGCAAGCAAGCTCTTCCCTGAGACGCTTTCATCAGCCTCAGCTAATTGCTCATTTGATGTCACCAGGATGCTGGTGCTGCCCTTCACCGTGAAGGGAGGCAGCGGGGGCTGCAGCAGCTCCTGGCTCCCCCGGCCTCGTGCCCACCAAGACAGCAGTCCCCGCTGAAAACAGCCTCATACCATGTGCCAAAGCCGACAGATTCCCTGCTGAGCAGGAGATTTTTATCAAGACAGTGAGATCAAGACCTCAAAGTCAAGGCAAACCACACCCAGGGCAGACAGGAGATGAGTCTGCAAAACTGGGCTGCGTGATGGCCAGGGTCCCCTTCCTTCAACTCCCTGGGGATGGAAATCAGCCTTCCTCATCCTGGAGCCATGGCAGGGACTGGCCTTTGCTGGGCACTGGTACCATGAGCTTTGCTGAGCCCCCCAGGCACTTCCTTAATACAAATAATAAAGAGGGATTTGAGCTGGCCAACAATGATGGAACCAAAGCAATCCCAGCGGGCACATATTTTTATAAGCCGAGGCTATAAGAGAAAGGGCAGGAAACCTGACACATCGCAAATCACTCTGCTGTCACTTGCTGTAATCCAGAAACGCTCAATTAAAAATAAAAGCAGCCCGGCTGCCGGCAGCAAAGCAGAATCGAGGCCAGGGCAGAGGGCAGCTCAGGCTCGGGTCTGGCTGCCAGGTAGGTGGAAGTCTCTGAGGCTGGTAAGCGCTGCGCATCTCTGCTATGATTTATAAATACATAGAGCTGCCCGGCTCGGTGGCATCCGTCACCTGCAGCCAGCAGACATAGCTGGGGGGAGATGCCTCCCTCCCTCCCGACTGGCCGGGCTCAGCTCGGCAGCTCGGTCACCAAAGGGCTCAGGACAGAGCCCCACATTTCCAGTTTGTCCCCTAAAATGCACTCCCCGGGTGAGCAAGGGGCAGGCAATGTGCAGGGCTCCTGGGTCCTGCCTGTGGTGAGCAAAGGGCTCCTGTCCCCCCCGGGGAAGCTGGAGGGGGGTCAGGGGACCCCCCCAGTCCCCAGACCAGGGCTCAGCACCACTGGGCATCCCGGCTTGCTGGTCCGGCTGCTGGCAAAGCATCGGGCATGCAAGGATAGCACAGCCCCTTCTCCTCAGGGTGTTTGCTCTTAATGAATTAGACCAAGAGCTAACGAGGTCGGGAAGTCACCTCCTCTTCCCTTGGCCATGGCCATGGCTGCTGCGAGCCCCCGCAGCCCACCGCTGAAGTCAGAGCAGCGAAAAACATCAGTTAGTGGTGGCTCACTTGAAAAATCAGGTTCTGGGGAAACGGGAGCTCTTTGCCAATTCAGCACAAAGTGAGGCAATAATTATGGGGGGAGCAAAAAAAAAAAATTAAGGGTGTCAAAGAACTTCTGGGCTTCCAAAAGAAGCGGTTCTGCTTGGGAAATGCAGATGCCTGTTCGACGTTTACCAGGTGAGACCTTTGACAGCATTTTAATGTTTTCCATTTTCAGCAGCTCTGGTCGCAGAGGACAGAGCAGCTCAGGAGGAGGTGAGGAGCAACCCAGGGAGGAGCAGGAGCCTCCTTCCCTCCCTCCTTCCTTCCCTGTTCCATCAAGGTTTTCACCACCATGGGACCTATTTTCTCACTTCTCCCACAGCAGAACCAAACTCTCTGGACCTCCCTGTCTCCAAACACCAGTCAAGAGATCTGGGGATCCCAGTCATTCCCTGGCCACGGGAAAAGCCCAGAGCATAGCTGGGCGATGTGCCCCCTCCATAGCACCCTGTTCTACCATCCGCTGCAACCGGTGCACATCAGCTTGCTCAAATAAAGCCCCATCTGTGCAGATTATTTACAGGAGGATGTTTGCTCTGTTGCTGAGCTGATTTGGTGATGAAAGTTTAAACAGGATGGAGAAGGGAGAACCGAGCAGGGTGTCCTAGAGATGAGACACGGCCCCCTGGGTCCTTCCCGGAGTCAGATCCCCACGGCAGCACCCCTCGTCCCTGGACACTGTGAGCACCTCACTGGCACAGGCGCAGAGACTGGGATCCGCAGAGAGCCACCAGCCCTGGGACAACCTGCCCTGCAGGTTACAGAAGACGCAGAATGACTTGTCCATATACAGAGTAAAAAATCCCTGTTGGTGACAAAAGTCCAGGGACTACCATCAGAGATCGCCCTGCGAGCTGTGAACAGCCCCAGGAACAGGCATGGCAAAGCTGCTGGCGAGCTGGGAAGGGCAGAGCAAGGGAAACCCCTCACAGAAACGGTTCCCCCAAAAGCAAGCGCCTGCTCTCGTCTTGCTGCCCAGCTGGGAAAGAAAAGCCCTGCTCGGGGGCTGGAGCATGTTGCTGCACCCCAAGGTAGACCAGCAAACCACCCCGAGGTCCCTTCAAGCACCGAGATAATGCCCTGGCCACCACATCCATTCTTGTCTCTGCCGTTGGGGGCAGACAGGCAGCCCAGCCCTGGAGAAAAACGCCAGATTTCCTCCCAACCCTTCTGGGTCCCATAGGCGATGACTGGTTGTCCCCTGGGCCTCTTGCAGAACATGAAGAGCCACAATGCATCCCTGCCTGCTGGCAGGCATGGACTGCTGAAGATCACCCCTTTGACACTCCACATGCCCCTTCCTGGCAATCAAGAAGCCTTCTGGACCATGGCGAGAGGAGAACCATGGCCAGAATAGCCACATGTGCTCACCCATCCCGTCCCATCCCAACTCGCCCACATGGACTCACGCTCACTCAGCTCCTTCTTTCTCACTGACAGCTCCTGGAGCTCTCCTCTTGCTCCTACCTTGAAAGCACTGATGGAGGAAGATCTCACCTCTTCAGAGCTAAGCCCTCGCCACTCTCCTCTGCTGCCGGAGCCTAGAGCCAACCACCACGTGTCCGCTTCTTCCGTGGGAGAGGCTGAGGAGCCAGGGACCAGCAGCACCTCGGAGAAGACGTTTCCTTGTGAATGGATCAAGAGCAAGCAAAGGGCTGGGGCAGTAGGAAAACCTGCATTCAAGCCAGCAACGCTTGCTTAACCGCTGGTTAGTGGCTCCACAGGAAACACCTTCCCGTGCTCACCTGGAAAGACATGTTCCTAGCGAGGCAAGGCCATCAGCGGGCAGGGAGTGGACGGGAGGCTGCAGGAGGTACACACCTTGGCAGATACAGCCACAGCTGGCAGAGAAAAAGAGGCTGCCAGCAAGTCCTGAAGCTCACAAGATGCTTTTGCTCTCTGCTTTGCAGCGTTGGGGTCTGCTATGGCCATTTCTAGAGCAAAAAGGGCTTTCTCTTCTAGGAGTAATCCAACCTCGGCTTGCTCCTAGGTAGCTCTGGTATTTGCCGTTATAATGTACCTTTAGACTCCATAGTTTTATTTTAAACTGAAGCTGTGAGGTCGCATGTGAAGCTTTTCACAAACGCTGCTCTCTGCCCTTTCCTGAGCTGCCGCAGGGCCAAGCAGCGTGCAAACATAGCTCTGCAGGGACGCAGCACGCTCCAAGGCCAAGATATGGCTGGTTAAAACCAGCAACATGGGTGGAAAACTGGTGGACCATGAAGCTGTGGGCTTTCAGTTGCTCTAAATCTTGTTTGACCCTTATGTCATGGACAAACCCTGGGGGGAAGTATCAGGGGGCTGAAGTAAGTGGTGGGAGATACCCCAGGCTTTACCACAAGCTCACTTGGACATCTCAGCACTGGTGATGCTCCCAACAGGGCTGGCTGAAGGCATCCCAAAGGGCTGAGGAGAGCAGACACCTGGCGCAGGAGTTTGGGACAACACCATACCCAAACAGGTCTTGCCTACTTTGTGGAGAGCAACCCAACCTGCCTGTTACAGTCATGGCAGAGCTGCTGGAGGAGCCACCCAGGCCTGTCCGATCATGGAGCTCCTGCTGCCAGCTCTCACGGATGGGTAGACGTGGCTGCCATGCTTCAGGACACAATGCCCGCAGCCCCACAGCTCTCCCACTGACCTTCCTGGGAGCTCAGGATGCAGCAGAAGGCTCCTGACTCTGTCAGGAGAAGGTTACTCAAACCAAAAGCATGTGCTTGCATGTCATAAAACCAGACCCTCACCACAGAGCTGGGTGGTATCTCCAGTACTCACCACAGCACTTCAGCCACACAGCTGCTGGCCTCACCAGCCAGGAGCACCTTTCCCGTCACACCCCTCTGAGGTGGCTCCACCACATCCCCTCAGAGCACGGGCATGGACTGGAGAAGAGGAGATCTGCGCCGACATGAGAGGAACCATCACATCTCTGAGGGGTCCAGCCAGGCTCTCTCAGCTGACCCCCAGCCTTACCTTGTGACATGGGACATGTCACCCTTGCCCCTCCTCTGCCACGATGGTGCCAGACACTCAGAGTAAAGCAGTGTAGCTCTGCTGTCATCAATGTCACAACTCATAGCCATCTCCCAAAGACTGGTCTCACTCTTCCCAGGTGTTGGGTACTGTCTGTGCTCAAAGCCCGCTGCAGATGCTGCTTCAAACAGCTTCTGGATGGCTGAATAAGCCCATATCAGCTGCGTTCCCACATCTGGATGAGGCCACATGCCTGTTCTGGTGCAGAGCTGTGGCTGCTCCAGGCTCAGGAAGGCTGGGATATTAAGAGTGAAAATGCTGATTTTGCAAGGGGCTTTAACAGCACAGGAGAAGCAAAGCCCTACTTGGGAGATCTGCAGATCAAACCAAGCCAGGAAGAATTTCTTGCCAGCCACGAACGAAGGAAGAAGAGGAGGAGAACCAGGTGAAGCTCAGGGTGAAGCACCATCTGCCATGTGTCTTTGGAGGACGCCAGCCAGATTTCAGAGCCCTGAAATGGAGACCTCTTGTTCACAAATACATGATGGTGTCTGGTGACATCAAAGGGCGGTGGGGTCAGGGTGAAACACATCTCCTCCATAGCCGTGAGTCAGCCTGTAGCGTTGCTGCGGACAGGAAGGCCGTGAGTCATGGGCGGCAGTTGGCTTGGAGGTGACCACTAAGAACATCACATTATTTACAGCCAAGACACTGATGTGAGCAGAAAGACCCCGGCAGCTGCCCCAGGGCAGGGGCCACACGGTGCGTTGCCGGCATGGCATGTCCTGGGCACCTGCTGCTCTCATCTGCTGTGTCCCTGTCCTGGATTCCCAACCTGGAGCTGGGTTCCTCTTGTGCTGGATGTGCCCACTTCATCTAGGTGACACTCTCCATCCAACAGCCAGTCTTGATGCTAAAGCTAACGTTGCTGGTTGCCTGAATACAGCATTTCCCAGGGCTTTCGCCCCATGGTTACCACCCTTGGAAAAAAATGCATCAAAGAACAAACAGATTTTGCAGAGGGACTTCTACCATAATTTGTCTGTAGTTCAAGAGGCACTAAGGAGATGCAGAAACTCTTGCATGAAGCCTTTCTTTTGCCTTGAAGGTCTGGCTTCTCCAGGTTTTCCAGCCAGACCCCACCTCGGTGGCTCAGGACTCTCCTCCCAACGCTGCAGCCAGCCCTCAGCTCAGACTCATCCTCCATCCTCCTCTGAACCCTTGTTTTGAGACATTTGGGTTGTGCCTCACCAACGGTGAAGGAGCAGCTGTGAGCACAGCATGCAGAGCTACGAGGCCAGGAGCAAAGTTTGCCAAGAGATTCAAAGAAGGGCTGGTTAGGAGTAGCTGCCCTTTGCTAGCTGGTTTGCTTCGTGCCTCCCCTCCAACTGCGTGATGCACTCAGCCAAATATCATTAAAGGTTCATCCACACGCTGATCACCATGTTTGCCTTCAAAGCTGGAGCAAGATCTCTTTCCCTGGGGTAGCTGTTGCACCACCTCCAAAGCCAACGGAGGCTGCGTGTGCTCGCTCCGAGCTTCGCATGGCTGCGGCAATTGGCCGGGATGCTTTGGAAAGAAGTGGTTCATGCCTTCAAAGTGGAGTATGGGTTGGTAAGCGGGGAGCAGAGACATTTTAGCTCCTACTGAGTAATTATCACCTACGGAAGGCTGAGGAGTTCGCTGGTGGGAGGGAAATTATAACCTTTACCATAAAACCAGTCTCTCTCCCAAATCTAGTCTCTTTAGCGTTCAGGAGTGTTTGGTTTGGTTCCAAGGCTCAGCTTCTGAAGGAGTTTGGAGAGGTCCCTCCACAGACCTCCAGCACGGCTGCAAAAGCAGAGACTGCGTCCCTTTTGTTCAGAGGTGTACAAAAACGGGCGATGGTTCGCAGTGAGAGACTGAAGGAAAACAAATGCCTTCGTTCAGGAGAACCAGTTGTGGTGAGATGAGAAGTGACTTAATTACAAGAAGTCTCTTTACAGCAAAACAGCCAGGTGCTAAAAGACTTTTTAATTTAGCAGGGAAAGGCAGATGAACGCCAAGCATCTGGAAGCTGAACCTGGAGAAAATCCAATTAAAAATCAGGCAATGCTGCGAGTGGAACAAGCTATGAAGTGATGGATCATTCATTCCAGGATGTCTTGAATTCAAGGGAGGGGCAATCCAGCAGATCCTTCTAGCACTGTACCTCTTGATGACGAACACTCCTACCCAGCTTCCAGGAGCATGCTCACTTCATCGCAAAAGCAAGGCCACGAGTTTGGCTAAAAGCAAAGTTCCTACGCATGCGATGGAGGATGACCCACAAGTCCTACTAGGTAAGTCGCACTGTTTTATGCGTGGAGGCATTAATAACCCAGAACTAGCAGCCAACTCCATGGAAACCAACTGGTACTCAGTGACAAGTTCTCCTGTTGCTATAGGAACAGGGCCCAAACAAATAAAAATTACCTATAATTTTTCCTCCCCAAAGTTCTCCCACGTTGTATTTCCATAGCAACTAATTAGCTCATTAGTGATCTGAACCAAACCAGTGGACTGGTGGCACTGCCCGGCTGCCATGCCCGGCTCTGTCCCCTCTCACAGTTAGCTGAGAAGATCCACTGAGACAGTTTATGCCAGGTTTAAGGGGAAAGGCTTGAGCATGAGGAGTTGGGTATCACAGGGCTGGATTTCTTCATGCCTTCTCCATGATACCTCTGATACAGATATCACTCGGTCCCTTCTATTTCTAGCTGTCACCTTACACTTCAGTTTCTTGACCTCATCGTTTCCTTTCTGGACTCCCCATGTCTCCTCCAGGCTCAGCATTGCTCTGTTTGACAGCTGCACGGCTTGGCAATGTGCTCTCATCCTTCTGGCCATGATATTGAGGTCTCTTGTCTTCTTGTTATCTTCCGCACCAAGCTTACACACTTCATCTGCAGGGTCCTTGCAGGAGTCTCTCTTTTTCTCATTTACACTCCACAACTACAACCCTCCATCCTCCCCTGGCAGTTTACTGCTCAGGGTCTCTTCCATCTTCAAGCCATGCTGGAGCATTTTTCAGCCACTTCTACCTAAGTCCCACCAGCCTGAGCCCTGGGGAAGCCATCATTCAACTCTACTTAGCCAAACCAGCGCCAGTCACTTAGGTCTGAAGAGACCCACCACTGCCTTGTTTCAAGTAGCAATGGATGCTGTTGTCACCTGCATGGCCAAGGAAAGACTGTAGCTTTGCCGACGCAGGGTTAGAAGGATGCTTTGGATCACACTTTCTTGATTTCAAGACATCCTGGACACAACATGATCCTCCGCTGAGGCCAATGGACACATTCACACCCCACATACTGCGGGTTCGGCGGAGTTCAGGCTGAGCCGGGCTGGATGGCATCAGTGCACGGGTGCTGTGTGTCCTGCCCAAGCTCAGCAGTCACAAGGGAGGGCTGGTGACAGAGCAATCAGCTGTTAAAAATCGACCAGGAAAAA
>Ga0181612_111888_pt1 | contig 15671 bp, 6 predicted proteins | sample HoacroProtozoa21_FD_119630 | JGI IMG/M metagenome (GOLD analysis project Ga0181612, IMG submission 119630) | Hoatzin crop microbial communities from Cojedes, Venezuel. Combined Assembly of Gp0051906, Gp0051904, Gp0051908
AAAAAAAAAAAGAAAATCACCAGAACCAAACCATTTGCCAATAAAGTTTTTCAAAACTGGATGCTGTGTGGTGACAACATGGAGCTGGTAGGTAGGCATTGCAAAGGCCCATGTGACAGCACATGGAAATACTTTATATGCTAGACTTACACCATGCCCAGAAAATCTTATTTCTGACACTTTTCAAAGACTAATACTTCTCTGTAGCTGATGGTTGTAGCATTGGGTATAACACTTCACCTACTGATTTTTAGAGGTTACAGAAACTCCTTGGCTCTCTAGCAAAGTTGCCAGTGTTGTGCCAGGTGTATTTTAATAATAAATGCATAGAAATTCTAATAAAACACAATGGGCACCAGTAAGATGGAAAGACTTGGCTTGAACAGTCCTTGCTGTTGTGATTTAACATCTACATTTTGTTGTATAGAGACTTCACTCTGTCTGGGTCCCGCTGTGCTAGGCATTTGGTAGAAGCCAGACACTTAAACTTGTTATGAAGTCTTTTCTGAGCCATATTAGTTGGCGGTAAAGACTTTTCTGTCACGCAGACCAAAGTGTTCTTGCAACTTGCTGTGTTTTTGTAATGTGCTTGAAGTCTGTATTGCTGTAGTTGGAAGCTTCAAACCTTCCTTGTCCACATCGCGCTTTTAAATCAGACAATTGATCTTCATTAGAAATCTTCATTTTGCAAACCAATGCATGTGAAATTGTATTTTTCTTGTTTACTTTAATCTTAGCTCAGAGCAAACTGGGTCTTACTTATATGGGTGTGCTCAAGAGTACAAACCCAAACTAATAAACTAAGAATTTTAAGAGGATTAGCTAACTTACAGGAAAGGAAGCCCCTACGTGAAAACTCTCTCTTTGAAATGATATTCATTTTAGCATGGTTTAGCTTCATTCCCAACCAGTGTTAAGTGAGTTAGAATGAATTAAGGCCATGTTATTCTGAATAAGAATATGGGCACACTACTGTAAAATATGAGTTCAGAGCAGTTTTCCTCTGGCAGAAGTAAGATACTTGTGTAGAAACATGCACACAAGTAATTAGTCTTTCTTCTTCATCTTACAGTTCCTTGTATGGCTTCTTTTGAGATTGTCCACGCAGGTGTTAATCAGCTAAACTGACCCATTGTGAAACTATATTGTGATAAACTTCTCTTCGAGTGTTTCTGTGTATAGCAGCATTTGCTTTCCTTTTCTCCTTGTAGAGAATTAATAAGCTACTGAGAGATCTCTTCTAGCAACACCTGCTTTAGTTGATCGTTTAAGCATACAGAGAGGATAAAATTCTGAAATGCATAAAACTCATGAAATGGAGTGGGCTGGTACTGTAAAATACTATGACTTTGAGGCACATATTGAAAGCTTAAGATGAGTTACATTGGTTTTAGGCAGGCATTAATGTAGTAAATTGGGATATTTCATACTACCTGGCTATCTGTGTTACAGTGCAGACCTGCTTCATTAGATACAAGATAACAGATATGTATTATTAAGACTTCAGCTGCAGGGGAGGATTGAAGACAGAATATAGAATATATATTATATGTTATAATATATATAATATATATATTTTGCAAACTGGCAATGCCCTGTGTGTGATTAGCAAAATGAAAGGACACACCTGCTGTGTTGGGTTTTGAGAAAATGAGGCATTTGGGTTTCTTAATGAGAACATCTCTTTTGGATCAAGATTCCTCAAGCAAGCCTGTAGTAGCAAAATTGCAAATCTTAAAGCTTTACAGATGTCACTTTCATCTGTTATCTAAAATTATCACCAAGCAAAATAATTCCGTCTTTTAATTTTGTATATGATAATAAAATTAATTTCATGCACAAATACTGTTGTGGTCACGCAGAAGCTTATCTGAAACTTTGGGATACCTGATCTGCTGAAGTCAGTTGCAGAATTCTTTCTTATTACAGTGGGTCTCAGATCTCTACTGACTAATGAGTATCAACATGCTGCAAGGCAGCCAGACATTTGACATCAGCAAAGACACTCCCACTACTCAGTCAATGTCTTTGAGGCCATTTTTATGATAGATTTCTATCCAGAATAAGGATTGTTTTGGTCTTTCAAGCTGCAGATTTTGGAACTTGCATATTCCTAGTACCTCTTGCAAGGGATGTGGAGACCAGACACTTGGCTTCTGCATCAATCATGCAACTGTTACAGCCTCCCTTTTAAGCCACCTTGTCTGGCTATGTTTATTACAGTGTGAAGACATCCAAGAAAAAGGTTTCCATTTCAAGTGCACTGATTCTGATGGCAGGTTCCAGCTCTATTTTTAATTCTTTTTTTTCTTTAAGAGCTAAAATATTCATGAAATGGTCAGTGCACAAGGAGTAAAGTTTGATGGCTTCGTGATTCCAGCACCACAGGGAAGATTTCTGGGATGAGGAACAGGCTATTCTCCCTACCGATATAAATTCTATAATATAAGGGCTGGAATTTGTTCTATGTTAATTTTAAAAAGAGATGTCGTATTCAGGATGGTCTGTCTTTCTTGGGACTGTCCTAGAATAGTCTGGGATGACCCTCTACTTATACCCCTCCTCTGAACTGCTTTCTTCAGAAAGGGCGTCGTGACAAGGATTTGGAATGGGGAAATGACTGTACTGAATCCAGTTCTTCAGTTTCAGTGATAACTGAGGACAGCATCCCGTGTACTCATTTGTTTAAAAGAGTACAAGTTTGGAACTGTCTTTAAGCATGCTGATATCTTGAAATTATCTAAACTTCCACGAAGATTTCTTACTCCTATTCTCTAACTCCACTTTCATATGAGCTGCTAAATGTAGACAACACTAATACTGCAGGCAAACAAATTTGGATATTTTTTTCTTGGTAAATGGAGGTTGCAGTAGGAAAAAAGGTCCATTTTGTGTGTTTAACTGTATTCATCACATATCTGTTTCTTTACCTGCAGGGTCTTAAGGGTTATCTGGGACTGCAAGGGCCACGGGGTGAGCAGGTGAGTGATGAAAGCACAGTAAGCTATAGTCTACAGATGAACAGTTGAGGATAGAAGAATGCATAATCTAAGTGTTCAGTATAAGCAAGCAGTGTAAATTACTGACTGCTTAAGGAAATACTTGATAGTTCTTGGTCAAGAATTCAGATTATTTAGAGATCAGTGTGGTAAAAAATGGTCTAAATGAAATGGAAAAGACCAGCTTGTTTTTCTTAAACTACCACACTGGCTTGGCGGAGGCTGGTGTAAAATTCTCGTTAGAGGCACAGTTCGGATTCTCGCAAAACGTCTACTGATTTAATGCATTTTAAATCTCCTAGCCTGGAGAAAATGAAGTGCTTTTTCTCACTTCCATGTCAGTTCAAGAAGCAATCTGAATGTAAATTTCAGCCCTCCAGTGGCTGATGCATCTTGTAAGCATTAACGAGGCTCCTAATGACAAAGTAGATGGAGGCATGCCTCTCTATTTGGATGATGCTGAAAGGGAAACAGTGATGATAACAGATGGTAGACACCCAAAGGGAGATGAAAACTCATGAACGTCATCCATGACTGCAGTGAGTTTTATATACAAATCTTGACGAGTGGAGGTTTTCATTATAGGCCCACAGGCATTTTTCTGTGATGATTATAATTTAGCAGTGAGATAAAAAGATAGCCAGTAGAAAAAAAAAGTCATTCTTAACATCAGGAGAAGAGTGTCTCAATCGTTGAAGAAGTTGCAGGTGAAAAGTAATCAGTTAGCTACCATGGAGGGGAAAAAGTGAAGCTTGCATTGAAAAGTATTTCTGCTCATTATTCATGTCATCAAGCACAGAAGTTCCTTCGAAGGCAAGTCATGTTCAAGAATGTGAAAAATGATGATGTGCAACTGTTTGATATGTCAGTGTTCTCATACTGCTGCTGTAAACATTTTCCTTCATTATTGTCACTTAGAAAATACTCTGATGTAACATTTAAGAGAACACTTTCGATGAAAGATTTTTATTTTGCTTGTAGTTCTTACTCTGGTATTTTCAGGCCTGGCTGGTGAAGGTGATGAGTTAGACCAGTGACTTGTCATCTGTAGCACTTACCTGTGTTTGTAGTTTTTAGAAGCTTGTACAGTGAGGACAGACAATTCTCTGAATTTGTGAATTGTGGAACTCCTTGAACATCTGGTAACAAAAGAAAAGTTTTAAAAGATAAGTTGTAAATGCAATGATTCTATTGCTTTTTTAGTTTTTTTTCATATATACCTATTTTGAAGTACAGATGAGCCAAAATAGGAGCCCATGGATCCTAGTTCCATGACAGAACATCTGTCAGAAAATGAATCACTATGGTTGAAAGCAGGTGACAAAATCATCTCAATGGCAGCTCATTTAAACAAAAAATACTGCAACCCGTTTTTTGCATCTGCACTGCTGAGTTCTGCTTTCTAAGACTGCTATTTCACCATAAATCAGCTGTGAACAGCTCAGAGAGGAAGGCCTGATCCATTGCTATGGGAACACTGACATATAACAGTGGGTGGAAAGGTCAGGCTGGTACGGTGTCCAATTTACAGACTTGGCTTGTTTAAAATAAAATTAACTCAACAGAGGTAGGTGGAGCTTGTTTAAAATAAAACTAACTCAATAGAGGTAGGGGCCTGTGCCATTTGGCACCATTTCAGAAAAGCACGTTTGTCTGAAAATAAACAGAATCAGAATCACAGAATCACAGAACGGTAGGGGTTGGAAGGGACCTCTGTGGGTCATCTAGTCCAACCCTCCTGCCGAAGCAGGGTCACCTACAGCAGGCTGCACAGGACCTTGTCCGGGCGGGTCTTGAATATCTCCAGAGAAGGAGACTCCACAACCTCCCTGGGCAAACAGTCATATGCTCGGATGTTAAGTAATGAAACAACAACAAAAATGAATTTTGGATTTGATTAGGAGGAAGAAGATGGAGAGAATTCTATACATTCATGAGTAATCCAGTGCTATATTGACCTGATTCTGGAAGAAACAAAAAAATTTGGCTTTGTGAGGACACAAGGATTCTACTTTAATGAAACATTTAACACATTTGGTCAAATACAGCTAAGACAAGTGCAGTCACTTCATTATAAGGACTTGTCTTCCATAGTTCTTCCCAATTACTTTTTATAAGTAACATCTATGTTTTTAGTGTGGAAATGAGGCGTGAACTGTTGTATTTCACAAAGTCTTAGTCTGCTGTTCTTGTGATGCTTATTAAAGGATATGTAGCTGAAATTGGTGGAGTTACTTATATATGATGAGTAAATTGTAGGGTGTTGCTGTGTAGCTTGCTCAAAAAGCAAATTTTTCATGAGCTTAAGCTGTGTCGTATGAGTAGATGTTAAAAGAGAAATGAACAAATAACAAATAAACTCCAAACCATAAGACTAAACCTGTTTATTTCTTTCCTTTTTTTTTGTTTTCCCACCTCTTTTTTTCACTTAGGGAATTCCAGGAATGGCTGGCAATACTGGGGCAGTTGGTTACCCTGGCAGGCAGGTGCAGTAACTATGCTAACGTCTTTGCAGTTTTGGGGGTTTTCTTGTTTGTTCTTTTCAAAAGTACCATATCTAACTCTTTTGGAACTGCTAATAGTATAAATGTATTTCTTTACATCCTGTCATTTATCCTTGAAGGACACTTCTTTCACGGGCCTTTTAGGTAATGTGGAGTCTCATGGCTTTTAAACTTGGATGGGTTAGGTGCAGTAATGCTGTACATTTCTGGAATACATTAATGACATTACCAAAGTACTGAATGTCTAAACACTTTATGCTCCTTCGTAAACCTCTTGTGGTTCTATGTGTTTTGTCTTCTTCATATTTTGAGTCCAGAAGGAGTAGGAAACGACCTGTTGTAGTATAGTTCCTCCTGATTTTCACCAGTGTATTTACTTCTCTGCTGAAACTATTCAGCCCTTTAGGGAAACAGAACATTAAAAGATTCCCCCCCCCCCCTTCAGATATTTGAGAAAGAGAACCAGTAGAGCCAGAAAGCAGCTTTGTATAAACACAAGCACTTATATAAATCTTGATTTTATTTTTTTATTTTACATAAAAGCTAACAGATACTTCAGTCCAGTAAGACAAATAAGACATAAAGTAGAAATATTCATTATTTTCCCCATATAAAGGTACATGAGCCAAGTTCAACAATTGATGCTGTGGTTTTGTGTCGTCTTAAAGGGTGAATTTGACCAATGCTTCGGTGTTTTATTTGGTTAGGTTTGTCATGGCTATATATTTTTAAATTCCATTACAATATTTTGTATAGTAAAGAATGATAACATGTTTGTGCTGAATCACGTAAAATGTTTAGAGCGTTTGGACTACATATGCTATTCTGACACTAGCTTGAAAATAATTGGAAATGTGTCCATATGTAAAAGCCTATGAAAAATTATATAAAATTATGTCACTGTAATGCCAGATCACTTGGTCTGGGAAAAAAATTTCCTCTCAGAAGAAATAATTTTAATGTAAAGCAAGTTTCAGTCATTGTCTAAATTTCAGCCGTGAATTAATAGGAGACCTTTCTGAGTGTGGTCCTAGAGGACTGCTTGATGACACCCCCTTCAATTCTAATAATTTTAAGAATATATTGTTAGTTTACAGTTAACAAATGCTGTTACAGTTCTTTTAAATAGCGCATATCTGGTTGTTTAATATGAAGTACAACTCGTGTCTCTTTTCAATAGGGCTTAGCTGGACCAGAAGGTAACCCAGGTCCTAAAGGTGTAAGAGTAAGTAAGCATTTCAAACATTTTGGCATGCATGTCTATTTTCACCCATACAGTACTGAAGAAAGGGGGTGAGGAATGTCATTCAGCTCTGCAGGTATTATGCCCGCTGAACCCCTCTGTCTTTACAGAACCTACAAATGAGAAAACATAGTGTTTCTTTCAAAATACATGTAAGGATTTATATTTTTTTTTTCTGTGGTGTGCAGCATAGAGCAGTCTTCCCTTGTTGCCCTTCCTCTCACTTGGAATGCGTGCAGGCAAGAGAGGGAAAGCAGTACTGAGTGTGGGTGTGTGAGAGCTGGGAGTGAAGAGGAGCGGACGTTTCCTGCCTGAAGCATTATTTCCATAATGGAAGCTGTAAAGGAGAGAGACATATCTGGCATTTGCGATCTGTAACAGCTACAGAAGTTGACAAAGGGAAACTGTCTTGTCGCACAAAAACCATTAAAGTGATCTTGAGTTTTTAGAATGGTTCAGTTGTAGTCATGGATATCCCAGGGACTGAAGGCTCTTAATGCTCTGCTGATTCTAGGTTTGCTTTTGATTATTATTGGAGGTAAAATAGGTTGGCTTTTTTCTGGTTTTGTTCATTTGTTTTGTATTTTGGTTTTTTTAATAAGCACATGTGCATGCCTACACATGCTTGTGTTTATGTATTTTTTCACAATGACTCTCACCATCAGGCAGTAGACACTGGTTTCCAGAAACTTGCCTGTTGTTAGTTGCACCTAGGATTTGAAGGAGACTTTTGTAAGTGTTTTCAGGCCATCAGCTCATGTTGTACAGGCTGCTGAGCAGTGTGATCTACTCTCAAATATCTATTAAAATAATCTTACTGTGTTGCTAGATTTGCTTTTTTCTTGGTTTTTTTTAACATGGTTACTAAAGGCCTTTACGTGCTGCAGCTTCTTAAACATATGTCTGATTTTGGGGAGTGAGGTTTTTTGAAGTCAGTTTTCATTACAGTGATGGGAGAAATTAGTTTGTCAGGGTCAAGAGCCAACAGATATTGCACCCTTAGCGATTGTATCTTTTGCATTTCTTCAGTTTATTTTTGACCAGATTGCTAATGCATTTTGTCTTGCTCTCCCCTCAACTAATAAGACATGAAGTGATCCCAGTCACTTCCTGAAGTTACTACTTCTCCGTTTACACAAAGCCAAAAATGGCCAATATATGAGTAATTTTGGGGAAAAAAAACCTGTCAGGTCTTAAAGCTAAATCCTGTGTATGAATTCTACAAGCAACTTCCAATAAAAACCATGACACAACCAAGTTGAGACATACTGCTGTGCCATGGAGGTGTATAGCAACATGTTATGAAGTATCTTTAGAGCTTTAAGTTGAGAACACTCCTGCAATCAAACTATACTGTGCTTCTCAGCTGTTTTAAGAAACTGTAGAAAGAAGTGCCTCACTGTCATTAGGACTGGATGACAAGATGGGCACTATCTTTCATAATTTAAAAAAAAAAAAAAAAAAAGGTGACCTGAAACCCCCAAATTGTTACAATCAGAGGACTGGAGAGGGAGATGAAAGCAAGGGAATCTTTTTTAGCCACTAATAATATTTTTGTTCCAATCTCAGTATGAATCTTGTAGTGCAGAATCCATCTCTACTAGTATTTTTGGAAATTGTACTATCACTTTTGCTGAGTCAACATCATGTTTCTGTGTCCATACAACTGATTATACAAGAGGATCTATTTCTGACTTTCTGAGGGGAAGGTGGGAGAGAAATGCGTTGTGACTGATCTTTAAGAAAAACATTCTGCTTATGACAAGGTAAACTTTCTGGGACTCTTGCATATAGCACTGATCACACAGTGTTATTAAAGATGAGAACATCTTTTCTGATGTATTTCATGAATAAAGTTAGCTTCTTCAGCTTTTTATTCTAATAAATAAGGTCTCTGATGCAACTTTGTCTTATTGGAACACTTTCTTAGTACTTCTTTATTAATTGATTCTATACCCTTATAATGGGAAATTTTTTTACTGTTGGTTGGAGAATAAATCCTAGTCACCCTTAAGTTGATTGAGCTTCACTGGTAATTTCAAAAGAGCCTGAATTTAATCCCTGGATCTTAAACCCACAGCTCGCCAGTGCTGAGGAACAAGTGGTGTTAGTGGGAAGCAGCCTTGTAACCAAGAATTCTTCTTATGTTTTTAGGGTTTCATTGGACCTCCAGGTGTGGCAGGACAACCAGGACCTGAAGGAGAAAGGGTGGGTTTAATGGAACATTAATGAAATATTAATGTTGGGGTGGTAATGCAATATATGTTAGAATGGAGAAAAAACTTACAAGGTCTAACCATTCAAGTCTTTGCCTAAAAGCAAAACTGATGTGGAGGAAATTCAATAGATAGGTCATATCTAATTAGTCTAGACAATGAAATGCACTGGTGCTAGAGTTAAATAGGGAGCAGCTGTAAATTATTGTTTTAATTTAATCTAGAGCTGCAAGGATTAAGGGTACTTTTTTCATACCACCAAGGACCATATGAGTATTTTTCATTGAGGCAGTTTTGTTCAGTCAATAATTAATATGTGTCAGTTGTCAGATGATGTTTGCAATAAAACTAGTCATGGAAATATTGATCTCTGTCACTCTGTGCTTGAGCTGTTTCTTGCTTCTCTTGAGCACAAAGGATGTCTGGCCATGCACTCTGATGGAAGCAAGATATGGCCCTTCCTCACACCTGTTCTGATGTGGCCACAGTAAAAACAAGCAAAGTTTGGGTTTCTGCTGCTGTTATATAGGACATTGTCTCTATGATTCTTTGCTCAAATCTTTTTGTTTGTTTGTTTTTTTAATGGTGCTGCTTCTCACGCTGTCTTTTCCAAGCAAATGAAGGTTTAGTTACTTGAATTTAAGCTATTGAAGAAAAGAAGACCTACTTATGATGGGTTATTTATTTCTCAGGGCATCCCAGGCTTCCGTGGAAAAAGAGGTCCTAAAGGGAGACAGGTAAAGCTTCTAACACTTGTTACAATTTCTGCTGCCAATGTAAATACACCTGTAATTCACTCTGTAATTTTAATCGGCTGAAAAATGTTAGTTTTATTTTTTCCATAGGTGACTTTCTATTGTTTCCAGTTAGCACTTTGCAGTACTGCAAATTCTGTGCAGGTTATAACTACTAGATGTTCTGAAGTGAGAAAAACTTAACATAATGAACCTTGTAACTGGTTACTGATATAAGCTCCCTGAGGGTTAAAAGATGACAGAAACACAAAAATATATTCTGTAAAATTAGTGTTAGCACAAGGTATAGATATGATGCAAGTTTCATAAGTCTGATTTTGGTGTTGGTTTGAATGCAAATCAGCTGTTTCTAATGTCTGATGTTTCTGGAGTGTGGTAAATTAAAGCTGTCATCTACTTAATATATATTTCTACAGCTGAGAATAAACACAAATCTGCCAAGTGTACATTATCAAGGTTTACATATTTTCTGTGGTGTATCTTAAATGCCAAGTGTTTTGTTTTCTGCTGCAACCTAATTATTTTAGGTCTTTGAAGCTGTCCTGGAGTTTCCAATTTTAACTTGCTTGTGGTTTGAGATTGGAAACTGCAATAGCATTCTCCAGTTGTGCACTCAGTTGAGCTCAGCAGTTCGGATGACTTTCATCTAGCATGTTGAACAAGCTTGTTCAGCAGTAGTAGTGTGATTACCATCGTTTGGCCCTTGATGTATGCTATGAAAGTTGTGGAGGATTCTGTTTAATGATATTTTGGTTTCTGTGTGATCTAACACCCGCCAAAAAAGGCACTAGCCTTCAATAGAGTTCCTTTTGATGTAAAGAAAGGCAAGCAGAGTATAGTTCCATGAAGTTGATAGACTGCTCTTTCTGAAGCTGCTATCAAATTGTTAAGGTATAAAATCAAAGTAAGAATCTGTTTTTTAGTTATTCAGCTAGAAGGATAGGGTGCTCCTGTGCTTGTTGACCATGATGTAGTTTGCTTATAATTTGAATCAAATGCTACTTTGTGCATCTGAGTGTTGGGCAAGAAGGAGTCTGTGCCATCAGTACCTTGCAATAGTTGACGACGTGTTGTGCTGATGAGCCATGTGTGGTGTTTAAGAAGAGAAATAACCTGGACAGAAAGCAAAGGCTTGTGCTCAGTGTGGAAATGGAAGAGAAGGTGACAGCAAGGTACTCTGAAAATGTGTTTTGCATTATAATCTCGTTCTCAGTGCCAGGTTTCACTGAGACTCCTGATTGCTGGTGTAGTAGTTTGTTTCAGTCAGTAAAAGTTGGTGCTGTGCATGCGGTGGTAAGCAATTATTTTTCATTTATAATAAGACCACAACTTCTATCAATGCCAGGCTATGCTCTGATAAGGACTTTTATTTCGTAAATCAATTCACAGAGGTTTCACATAGGTGACAGGGCACCAAAAGCACCTCTGCACAGTGTCCATGGTTACCTTCATTCAGTACCGATTCCTCTGTAGTGTCATTTCCTCAATCTCAAGGTTCATTCCAGATCTTTTCTATGATCTGTAAAGTGCTAGTTTGACTAAAGACTACTAATACAGGGACCAAACCAGGAGAGCAATCACATGGGAACCTGGCTTGAAGTACTTTGCTGGATCACAGGCTTAGACAATGTGTATTATTTTAACCCCAGACAATGATAGCTGTGATGACGACGTCTTTCAACACACTGCCCTGAAGTTAACAATGCTGGTGCTTTGGGGCAGAGCATTGTCAATAAAGGAAATTTGGCATGGAAATTTCATAGTGCCTGAAGTCAGGCTCCTCAGCTTGAGTTCTAGAATGCAACTTACTTTGGACAAAAATTCTGTCAATAATAATACTAGGGGAAAAAACCTGCCTGACTGGCAGAGATCCTTCTGAAAGAAAACAGATCCCAAATATGACCTCCTTTTTGGAAACTAATGTTAAAGTATAAGTGGATCATACAAGGAACTGTACACTTATGATTCAAAATGCTACTACTGAGAAGGTTTATTGAATAGTTATTCATATTTGTAACATCTCTGGCATACTTGGAATGGAATAAAATATTCAATTACCAATATCTTTATTGTGAAGATTATATAGTGAGGATTTGTTTGTATTTTAGATTAGTTTTGCATACAATATGCTTTAAAGAAAATATTTCCCAGTAAAAGCATATATATTCAGTTTTGTTCCATTGTATACTTGTAATAAGAAATGTGGTGAGTTCTGCAGTATTTTTAATGCATTGTCTGTCCTGTTAGTATGATGCATAGTTTTTTTACATACATAGTTTGACCACATTTGAGGGAAAGTTTTTACATAGTATTCTCCTCTATGGCATTAGTTACAACCAGTGGTTAATGTGACAGAACAGACCTTGTAAATTATACCAAGAATTTATTAATCAAGTCTGTTGTAACTGTAACAGCAGTTCAGGTTCAGTTTTATATTAAAATTATGAATAGTCGTCCTTTTTGTGCTTTATAGTAACGTTAAATGATAATATTGATGTAATAAAACACTTGTTGCATGGTAGTATTATTGTAGTACTTCCAATTTTAGACTTTTCTGACTGTTGTCCTATGTTGCATTTTCCATTAATTTTTCTACTTACTTAAGATAGTTTTATTAGCATCAGTTAGAAGACACATGCTGTTGAGAACAGGATTAAGATGACTATGGGTAATCTGTCCCTTTTGTAACCCATGCTGTGCTGGGTTCCTAAACCATCATCTGTGACCTGCATCTATGATCTGGTGGCTGGTAAAACTGTCATATTGCATCCTCCATTTCACTTTAGATGCCTCATTTGTGTGTTTAAAAACAAAATTTGTATTCATGTGTGTTATGGCAAGTTCGCCTCTTCCAACCTCTACCAATAGTAGGCAGTGCAACCAAAATATTGTGCTATTAAGGAAAGGGTAGTAAATTAATCTTAGTCTGCAGACTATCAGCTGGTAGCTTTTACCGACATAGACACTGTCCATACCCCTCTTGCATGTGTGAAGTTTTACAGTACATACTCAGAGTTGTGCAAAAATTTGGCCTGTGGTGTACAGATTGAGACTCAATGAAATCTGCTATATTGACCATTAGCCTATGAACCTCTACTGTTTAAATGATAAGACAGTAGTGATATAAGACAGACCTGTACTGTCAGATCTTACCATTATGGCTATGATTCTTATTTGTGAGTTCCGTGATCAGATCCTGAATAAAAATTTCATTGTTGTGAGAGGCATTCGTATCTTTTGCTTTACTGAATTTGCATGAGAATGCAGAAAAAAAGGCCAGCCAAAATCAACCCAAAAGATGATACAGGGAATGTTAAGCATGTCTCAGATTAATTCACAGTATCATGCATGGTGATAGGAAGGAAGAGCCTATTCTTTCAACATATTGTTTTAGCAGTGTGTATGCATATATGTACACACATAAAAAGTTGCCTTAATTTTTGTAGAATTCTGGTTTAAGTTATTAATAAAGCCAAATATGGCTTAAGCAGTGCTTAAACTGCTTTGGCTTACGATACAATTTTTCGACCTTCTTCCTGGAGTTTTATATTTTCTTCCTGACTGCTGTTCATATAATATTGCATGATGATGCATATGTCCCTTCCACTAAGGAAAGACAATGCTATACGAAGTCCTGAGCTGGACAGCTGTGTGGATGTCCTCCAAACAAGGTAGATTAAAAAGGCCAAATTAATTGTACCTTTCACTGGCAGCGGGTTTGAACAGTCTTACAGATGAGAAAGGTTAATGGCTCAAAGAACTGCTCCTGATACACAGGGAGGGATAAAAAGACATTCAAACATTGAAAAGACAAGGAAGAGTATTTCACGTAAAAATTATTGTAAGGATGGGATTTATTCCTTTTCCCTGTGGCGATGGACTAGTAATGCTCTGGTGCTTGGTGGCTCATCTCTTGAGGTCCACGCATCTCTCAGTTATCTCAGTATTCTGATACTGTGCAAGATTTTTCAGTTCCAGGAAAAGTCTGTTCCCTGTGAGTGCCTTAGCTTGGATTTTTCCAGGCAGAATCGCTTTCCAGCTTGGTATTTTGCAAATTTTGTGATAGGCTCTTCTGTGGACCTTAGAATGTAGTTAAAAAGGATGTTGACTTCTCTGTATATCTGTGCTCCATCCCTTTTCCTAACTTTATACAATGATAGGAATCATGAAAATATTGCCTGGTGCTTCTTCAGACTAGCAGTGTGAGTTTGCTGTTAGCTTCATGTGGTTCTTCCAGACAAATAGTGAGATTTGCCCAGCAATAGCACACTGATAAAAATTAATTTAAAAAAAAAAAAAAAAGGCACAAAAAAAACCAAACCACTTTTCTCCAGCAGCTAATGTGCTTCTGCAATGGGCAACATCAGAAAGAAGTAAAACAATCTGCAAAACCCTGAAAGGAAGCAAGAAATGTTAGAGTAAGTGAAGTGGTGGATTTCCATTTCATTTTGCTTTTCAAGCAACAAATGGAAATTCTGTTTCAAGCTTTGATGCTTGACTTGGCCAGTCAGATTTCTTCCCTGTGCTGATAATCTAGTCTCTGAAATCTAAACTCTGACAAAATGAAGGAAGCTTTTCCATGTCCTGTTTGAGTTATTGTTTCAGTCTCTAGATGCAGACTAAGGCAAATGTTCACATTGGTAAGGACAGTGTTGTGCCAGAAAGATGAAAAAATTTATTTCTAGTGAACGTGTGTGACACTGACATGTGCAACCATTAATATTTGTGTAAGAGTAAGGAGAGAATAAAAGACAGATGTTTTAGTGAATGCTTTAGGAAACAGAAGAAAAATATTTGAAGTAAAAATAGGAAAAGAGACTCCATGCAAACACTTCAAGTAATACTTGCTTAATATTGCTCTTAAAGCGTTCAGTCATCTGTTTTTGCCCCACGCTTAAATTGTCCATAGTTATATCTTTTGTGCTTATGATTTTAGGAGATGAACAAATATCACTGTTCTATTCTATTAATTTGAACTGTTCAGCTGAAACTTTCTGCTTTTCCCATTGATCCATCTCACTTCCTGAATCCACTTGCTGATGTCCGAATTTCTAATACCTATAGGAATTTAGTGTTCAAACCATCCTTTGTTTTTGTTAAATAAAAAACAAGCATTCTCTCTTCAACTTCAGGGTTTTCCAGGTGACTTTGGAAATAGAGGTCCCCCTGGTCCAGATGGGAATCCTGTAAGTATCCAGTTGTGAGTTGATTAGCATGGTCAAATTTGTAACACTCAGTAGTAACTCCTCTCCCAAATGGAACGGAGACTTTTGCCTCAAAAGCAATGTCTTGAAGTCTCCAGGAAAATTTTGGACTGTTACTTTTCCATGGAAATTGCTAGATAATACTGTAATAAGCAGTGGTATGAAAAAAGAGAGAGGAATAAGAAAGCTGCTGAGAGAACACAGATTCTGCTGCTGCATGTGCTGACTACCTTGAGAATCAGATGTCTTGCTGTCCTTATTGCATTACTGATGAATGTTTCGTCTTCAAAAATTCTGGCATTAGATATGACTTTGCGTTGTTTATTTAAACCACTATTCTAAGATCACCTTAAGAAAATGGGTTTCTGCATGCATGCCAAAACCCTAGCTTTCATATGCTTATGCATTTGATAGCTGATTTCATCATTTGAACTGGTACTGAATACAATTATACTAGTATGTCGTTTAGTGCATTATAATCAGTATGATAACAGCTTTGTCCTTGGCAGTGTGTGCAGGCAAAAGTGCTCTCATGGTATGGTATTCCAACTGTAGCAGCCAGTCCCTTCACTGGCTGCCCTCAAAAGAGCTTTGCTGTCATACTGTAGTTGTATTCTGTCTCTGGCTGCAGACTCTGAACTCAGGTTACCTTTGATATGAGAAACCAGTGAAAGGGCTTTGGGCCAGACAAGTGAACAGCAGTATGTGCTGGGCAAAAGAGCAGCTGATTTGAATCTGCTTTTATCATTG
>Ga0181612_143303_pt1 | contig 15671 bp, 6 predicted proteins | sample HoacroProtozoa21_FD_119630 | JGI IMG/M metagenome (GOLD analysis project Ga0181612, IMG submission 119630) | Hoatzin crop microbial communities from Cojedes, Venezuel. Combined Assembly of Gp0051906, Gp0051904, Gp0051908
AGAGTTACAATTCATTCAGACTTCGTAACTGCTTTTTCAACCTCTTGTATACAATGAATATTTAAACAAAAAATAAAGCTATTACAGATGTGCTTGATTCACTAAAATTGGGTTTATAGTAATTTCAGTGATTAACAGCCTTGAGGGAAAAGTCATCTTCAAATAGTTTGTCAAAACACAAAAATTCTTATAGCAATAGGAAGCTCAGATTCTTTTCACCAGTGATATACTCTACAATATTCACCAGATCTAACTATAGAAAGGAATTCATGCATTTCAAGCATGTAAGAAAAGACAATTGCTCCTAATTAAATTTTGCATCCTTTGCTATCTTTAAACATACAGAAAAAACGATGCCTTGTTTTTTCCTCACAAGGCACATTAAACACCAAGGTAAAAAGAACTGCCTTCTTTTTATCATGTGTAATATCACTAGGTTGGGCAGAGGCTTTACAGACATAGACAGATTGAAGAAAGTGCCCAGTGTTTTAAATATCTGCTTAGATTTCCACAGTTACTGCTCCAGATTTAACCAGATTTCATGGAACTGATCTTTGTGTAACAGTCACTGGAACCACTTATAAAATAATTTCTTAACTGAATTATCTTTCTATTTATGTCCGCCCACCCAGCGTGTAAACTGGAAATTGCTCGTTTCATTCCACCGCAACTTCTGAATGTCAGGTTGCACAGGGCTTGTCAGGGCTCACAATCTGGTGCACTCAGTCAACAGGAAGAGTTAGCAGCACAAAGCACGTGCAACAGCCTAACTGGGAAATTCAGATTGTTCTTTTGTATCTAAAGAAACACATGGGATATTCTGCGATGACTCTGATTTGCCTTCCTTGCCACTCCTGATATTTGTGTTACACTGGGAGCGTACAGCCGTGGAGCTTGACATTCCTCCCGTAACAACAGCAGATTCTGAGTGCGTTACTGCTCACACTACTGCAGCAGATGTTACACAGAAACCCAGGGTGTATATGTGTGACGAAAAAGAAAATAAAATTAAATTACATTAAAATGCTGACATCAGTGGAAATGCTAATGAAAAACTATTAGTTTTAATGGTGCAAAAAATTATGTTACCAGAATTCATTACACATCTGTAGAGAAAAAAAACCCACAACTTTTAGTATAGTGCCTATGTAGTGACCTCTAAAGAGAAAAAGGAGTTAGAATGACTCTAGATGCATAGGAAGAATGCATAAAAACACAGATATATTGTGTGGACAGCAAATTTTTTCCCTGATCCTCAGTCCTATAGTCCCCAGAGGTACCCTGATGATGCACAGAAGAAGGGGGCAATACTGCTATCTGCATCACTAGCCATGATCAGCAGCCTCTTAAAACTTTGCCACTCAGAGCACGTTCTCATTACTTCCTCCTATGAAAGTTTTCTTCTTATTATTGCCAGTTTATCCAAAATGGGACAGTTAAATCTATTTTAAATCTCTTCCGCTGGGTTCTAGATATTTGGATGTTCACTGTATTGTTCTGAGTTCTTCCTCAGGACTGAAGCATTTCCTAAGGTTTGCAAGTTGGAGCAGGGTTGTCATTTGCTATGAGGCCAACATAGAACAAGAAACAGTCCTTTTTACAGATCTGGTTGTATGCCTCTTATGCAATAATTTATGAGCACTGCATCTATCAGGGTACTTCTGGGTCCATATGAACAGCAGCTCTACTGCTGAAGGACAAGTGCCCTGGCACCAGCTACTTTTGTTGACATGTATTATCTATATCAGTTTAGTACAATACCTGCTGTAAAGGTGCCACTTGGCCCACAGAAGACAACATGTGCCATTTGGTAATCTAAAGAAGTCAGACAAAGAAGAAAAGACAAGGGCAGTGACTTTCCTCAGCTCACTCACCACATCACAGTCAGGGTCAGGAACAGGACCAACATCTAAATAGCTTCTGAACTTTCTTGATGTTTGCAGGATGAGTAGCTCTCGTAATTCCTGACAGAGAGACCAGCTGTGTAATGCCTCTCTAAGTCTTGCAGGTGAGCTAAGAAAAGAAGAATGAGCAATATACAGGCTGCTCACTCATTCCACAGCAAACTAGTAATATCAATTAAGCTCTGCCCAAAATTACCCTGGAAAATGACAAAAATGGAGTATGGCCCTCTTCCTCCCATCAGTAAAACATGAAAATAAAAACTAGGGTTTCTGAGAAACTCGGAGATACTGCTGAATTTAAATGCATTTTCATGTTCACCTTCTGTCAACAGCAACTTGGAGAGACCTTGGACATTCCTCATTGAGCCACTAAACAGAAAGCAAATACACCAGCAACATTAAAAAAACCCAAACAAACCAGGAAACAAAATCATAAAGTTCCAGCTCTGACAGAAGAAGATATAATCTAAAAATACCTCAGGTGCTTTACAAGGAATAACAGTTCAGTTACTTGACATCCTAATAATCAGCTCTTTCCTCATTTAGTTGTGTAGGTTTAACAGCAAAGTCAAGCTGTACGTCCTTCACTCTCTTAGCCTCTAAAAAGAGACTTTAATCACTCTTTATTCCACCTTGGGTACACTACACATATAGACACAAGGACATTAGTAAAATCAAAACTCTTTGTCTTTTAATATATATAGCAGTGCAAATAAAATTAGAGAAATGAGAAGAAAACACAAGGAAAATGAACAACTGAGGAGAGAATCTCAGCCCAGGCAGAAAAATCCTCAAGGACTTACAAAGAACAAACCCCTTCAATAAGCCAGTCTGTGGAGCCAATTGCAGAAAGTGAATTATTCCATCCCTCAGTCTCTAACCCAGCAACAGGTTGTGCAACAGCAATAAAGGTTTCCTCATCTGCTTCTTCATTTACTGTCCACTGATATCTTCGCTGACAATTTAAAAGGAAGTAAGGAAAACAGAAGGGAAGGACTCAAAGAGAACCAGCTTTTTGCTCAGCAGTAATAGCAAAGGCAGAAGCAAATCCTACCTCAGGGATCAACCTGTCAACCCTACCTTTGCGTTCCCATCTGTGGGGTACGTGTGATTAACACCTACAGCAGCCATAAAGTTTATTTCAAAGTCGTTTCAATTTTCCTGGGGGGTTTGACTATATTTTGTATTTTCTTCTGTGACTCTTACCCATGCTCAGTCTCTCCACTGATTTTTATCACAGTGTGGAGAGCAAGTTCTACGTGATCACACAAGCACTCATGCACCAGAATAACAGAATAATTATTCCAAACATCTGTTTCAGTTGTTTTCTTATGACATATCTTCTGTGTTGCAAGCAGTGAAATTTCACACTTTCCACAGTCCTTTATTTGAGTAATTTTGAAAAATGAGCATCATTTCACTCCCAGATCTGTTGGATCCAAATAATTAGATGGATCATAACTGCTGAGCTCCAGACAGACAACAACTGTAAGAACCAATACACCTCTTTCACCACTGCGTCAAAAGCCACGCAGCTTTAAGGCTTAACCAAGTGCTAACAGAGCACTAAAAATAAAAGCCCTGATTCTTAATGGCTTGATTAACAAAAAAATAATAATAATCTGTTCAAATCAGAATAACAACCCTAAAAAACCCAGGTGTTCTAAAAACAAATTAGTTCATACTCAGCCACATCACTGAGTGATGCAATTTGCAGAAGCGCTGAGCACAACAGGCCCTTTGTACTTAACTATATCTATATAGCTCAGACCTGCTTCCACAGAAAGTGAAGTAACATCTTACAAGAAACTTATATAAGGACCTTCTCTCCATAAATTTATTTTTTTGCCTAGCTTTCTTCTTGCATCACCAATCACTCAGGTGAGCTTTCTTACTTGTTCAGAACATCTCAAAGTCTAACAAGTTAAAACCTGCATGAGTGGGGTGCTTTTCATGACACTTTTCTTTAGCTCAGCTTCTTTGCCTAAAAATTTTCTACTGCAGTACCAGACTTGCCACTTTCTCTACACTACCTCTGGCCAACAGGGACTGTCACTAGTTAGAGCAGTCAGTTTTCCCCTTCCCTACAGAAATCAAATGTGTCATCTCTACAGTGCTCTCGGTCTCTGTAAGCCAGCAGAGTAACAGTCTTCACGTCTCTTTAAAACTGAACAGGTTCTGCTCGTAACACTGAGCCTATGTTAGGGAGCTAATTTATTGTTAATTACAATTTCTCAGTTTTTTGAGCTGAAGAAAATTAGTGTGGATGTTGAGCAAAGAGGCTATGAGCTTTCACAAAGAGGAAGCCTGATGTTAAATTGTAAGACTCCAGCATTTGAAGAGACCAGGCATTTCCAGTGGCCCATAACAGGACATACTGAGGATTTAGCACTGATAAAAATTAGGTTACTTTTTAGGCTGAGATTTTTGAAACTCTTGCTGTAAATATCTTCTGGGATTTGGGGGATTTTTTTTTATTAAACAAAAGAACTCAGCTTGTCAACACTTAAGAAACTCATTCTACAAATTATTAAGTATTTACCAAATATATCATGCTTTTTTTTTTAGACACACCTCCCCCACCCCCACCCCACCCCTGATATGCCCATTAACCCAGCTGAGAACAACAGACATCCATTTGGATGGAACTAATTATTTTACAGTTTCTCATATTCTGTATCTACTTTTTCCGCTCTAAGCTCTATTCAAATGATGTGCTGGGTTTCTTGTCATTGCATTTTTAAAGGGCTTACCTTGTCACTTATTAGCAGTGCAGCGCTGCCCAAGGGTTCTAACCTACATAGCATTCCTGCAGTCACTTGGGCACAGAAATCCTGCGCTCACCTCATGAAAGACAGATCAAACCGTTTGGGCCAAAGCTCTAGCTGTTGTAAAACTGCAGGGCACCATTATTTAAAAGAAATGTTGAAAGTAGAACTCTCTCCCAAAATATGTGCATTACATGTGGTTGTGGACACAAACAACAATGTGTCTGGAACTTCTCTGCTCTCTAAACCAGGTCCTAAAAGCACAGCATGTGCACTATGCTAAGTCACTAGCCTATTCCCCGAGGTGACTTCTTGATTTTGAGGTTACCCCTCAAACCATGAACTTGCACATAATCTATCTAGCTGATCTACGTAGTGTTGATGTTCCAGTAATTTCTGTTCCACAATTAAATTCACCTCAGAAGCAAAGTAGCAGAATTTAGCACAGCACACAGAACAACCAGGCTTTGAAGTTTAATCTTGCCTAAACCAAGATATGTTTTTGTCAGTGAAGATTATAACATTTATGCTACTTTTCACTTGTCATAACAGATTTACTACTTATTTCCTACAGCCTTTTCTGAGGACCAACATATTCTTGCATTCTAACGTCACAGTTTAGTTTTCAAGGGTAGCTGCTTAATATTTTAAGTTTTGCTTGTGTGAAGATGGAACAAGCAGCTGAAGTACAGATTCTGACAAACTTCCCATTGGCATCAGTTCTGCATTGAACTTTAGGGAAGAAGCACAGGTTAGTGGGTAGATCAGAAGCCAGGTTCTGAAATCTGCCCTGTGAAATGGCCCTAGGAAACACTCAGGCTTTTACTACACAATTTTCTTTAGCTTTTTGTCTTTTCAGACTTAAATTAACATGGTAATGTCTTACGTACCTCTGTAGAGAGCTTTCAGATCCTAATATTAATTTTTTAGTGTCAGGAAATCTTCATATTGTTACCAGAGATTAACCTTACCAAATCTCAAGGTGTTTAGTCAGTTGTTTTGGAGGAGCAGACAGCGTTAAGAAGGATAGAGTATAATGTGAGTACTTCAGTGAAAAGTATATTAAACACATATGAAAATTAATTGGATTAGGACTATTGAAAAAGAATTAAGCCATTTCTCACAAGTGCTACTTAAAAATACTGAACTAATTATTTATGATGGAGCTTGGTGGCAGGCAGATCAAGGAAACATGGTAAAAGGCATCACACTGTCCAATAACCAGAAGCCCAGATGCAAAATGCCAGCAGTCAGGTTTTGAGCCATGACCCAATATCCCCAGGAGGCCAGAACTGAAAAAACTCTAGCTCTAAGTGAATGAGAGACACTTCTGTGTAAAGGTGAGATACACTATGGCAATTTTTAGAATTTTAGAGCTGTTAAGTTCTTCACATACACATAGCCAATCAGATTTTTCTCAAAATTCGGGCTCTAAACACTTAATCATCACTGAAAAGTTACAGTTTTTCTACAAACATACCAATTGTTCAGTCAGAGCATCACCCCAAATTAAATTATCTACATTTAAAGCTCAAGACTTTAATAAAATGGCATATGAAACAGCCCTATTTTTCTGCTCTTGTTAGCTTTCCAAGTGATTGTCTAATTCTACTGGAAATGTACAATATCCTGTTAACTGGGAATTAAACAAGGCTGTGCTGAATTGATGGGTTATGGATACATATTTCATTAAACTGATTGCGTTGACTCACACATTGATGCATTGTTCAAACACCTAACATTCAGTAAAGGGTGAAAAAGCATATAAAATCAAACTCCTTTTACAGAGGCAGTGTCATGGAGCGCAGTGGATTCTAAGCAAGTATTTCATGTGCACAGTTCTTCTGTGGACTTTACCATCACACTCAATTTTCCATTGCTGCACTTTGCCTTCCATACAGATGGATATTTTGAGGAATTTGCCGAGGACCTTGCAAGGCCAGAACAGAGCATGAGCATGAATGCAATTTGGTTTGTGTTCATGGTACCAAAAGTTTGAGCAAAAACTTTCTTTTTTTCTTTCCAGATTCTGTTTCTTCAAGTCCATTTAGAATAAATAATTTCTGTTGTCTATATATCTCATCTGGTATACAGCTCTGAACTACTGTCTAACTCTAGATTTGCTACGGAAAGCCTTTTCTTGATTGGAAATTCTTCCTGTACAAGCTCAAAGAAATTTCTACAAGCTCATAGAAATTTCTACCAGCCCCAGACCTTATTCGACACACATTTGTCAGTCTGGTGCCAGGAATACTTATGCCACTATTTATATCAAATCAGAAAAAATTCGAAATGGGCACTTCCAGTACAAGAGATCTAATTTATTTTTTTACCCCCTTAATCAAGTAAAGATTGGTTTCAGCTCATCTTAAGCTTTAAGTTCACCTAAAATTCAAAACAGTCAGGGGTAGCAAATCCTCAAGCACTAAAATAACAAATAAAGATAACTCTACATTAGGAAAGGGGAAATTTCCTTCTCCTAAGACAGTTAAAATATTAATGGTTATTCTCCGGAGATCCACATCTTACACAGGAACTTACACAAAACTCAAACCTGGCTAAGAAGCACTTATTGTATGGAATTTATGACAATGACTCCAATTAAGCTTTGATGTTCAAATTTCATTGATGGAGAAATGCCAAGGGAGTGGCAAATTCCAGTTTTTGTTACTGCTTCACTTGCCCAGGAGATATTTTCCTTTTGTGCTTAGCAGATTGCCCAGTTACATATCTACTTAATCTTTGACAGTTGTATTATGACAGCATAGAAACGTGGGGGAATAAAGGTTGGAAAGACAATTACTAAAGAATGCAAATGCATTGCATACAGGCTCTAACACAGTAAGGTCAGGAATTTTTTTTAATTTCTTCCTTTTATTGAGAGTATTCATTTTCTGGACATTAACAAACTTCATGGGAGTTCTCTTAGAAACACTCCCGTGGTTTATTGCACCCTCTCAGGTTAAGAAGTTGGAACATAGATTGTTATTGGTCTCCCAGAATGGAAAGGATTTGTTCTGTTCTGCTAAACAATTATGAGATCAGTACAGTTTTTACTGAGATGGAATGTGATGGAACACTGCTTAACATAGTCAAATCAATTAATTATGCAATTGTAACACAGTCCAATACTTGAACAGCTCACATACTACACTAGTGTTATCATCAATTCATGTAAAAAAGGCTAGGATCCACATTCTATGTAAGAAAATTTCAAACAAATACGTGTGCTGGTTTCGGCTGGGATAGCGTTAATCTTCTTCATAGTAGTTAGTATGGGGCTAGGTTTTGGATTGGTGCTGAAAACAGCGTTGATGATACAGGGATGTTTTAGCTGTTGCTGAGCAGTCCTAACACAGAGTCAAGGTATTTTCTGCCCCTCACAGCCCCCCACCAGTGAGTAGGCTGTGAGGGGCACAAGAGGTTGGGAGGAGACACACCCGAGGCAGCTGACCCCCACTGACCAAAGGGATATTCTATACCATATGAAGTCATGCTCAGCATATGAAGCTCGGGGAAGAATAAGGAAGGGAGGACATTCGGAGTGATGGCATTTTTCTTCCCAAGTCACCGTTACACGTGCTGGAGCCCTGCTTTCCTGGCCATGGCTGAACACCTGCCTGCTGATGGCAAGTAGTGAATGAATTCCTGGTTTTGCTTTGCTTGCATGCATGGCTTTTGCTTTACCCACTAAACTGTCTTTGTCTCAACCCTAAAGTTTTTGCACTTTTACTGTTCTGATTCTCTCTCCCATCCCACCCAGGGTGAGTGAGTGAGCAGCTGTGTGGTGCTTAGTTGTCAATCAGGGTTAAACCACAGCATGTTGCAATACAGAGATTACACTAACATGTATGAAGCTCCACAGTGAAATCCAGACTGAGTTCTGTAAGTGCCTCTCTGATTCCCTATGAATGGACTGTCTTCCCCGTACACTTCTCTAAGTTTTGTTATTTCAGTGTAGGGGTTGTCCTATACTATACGCTTACACATTAATATTGGTTCCCATGGCTTTCTTTTAAAGCTCAAGATTTCATAAGACCTAGTTGCTGTCAAAACAATGGGAAATAATCCAGACTGTTTAGGATGATGCTTGTAAGTATAATTCAAAATCTTAACATATTTTCTCAGTATAGATCTGAAAAAAATACAAATCTCAGTGCAACCGCTTGTGGGACTCTGCTAATGGCAATAGTTCTCTACCACAGAAAAATGATTATATGTGTAAGAGTCCTAAATCAGAGAGAGGGAACGAACAGCAGGAGTGGGAGTAAATAGTGGTGGCAGAAGAGAGTATGACCTTCCTTGGAGACAAGACTGGTAATAAAAAGTGTTTTCAGCATAATAAATCTGAATGGCGTAGAATCAAGTAACATCTAACTGTATAAAGCAGGTTATAGAAAACAGAAATTTTCATATCTAAGATTAAGAGTTCAGACTGATGTAATATCTAGAACTGCGTCACAGAGTGGAGATTTATAAAGGAATAGTTTTGCTAAAAAGGGAAAAACCTAAACCACATAACATTTAGAAAGTACAGAGACTAGCCTGGGCCCTGCAAGCAGCTAAGCAGGCAAAAGGGAGATTGCCCGAGTGGCAGATGGTGAAGGATCAGATAATATCTATGTCACTGCTATGACATTTGCTTAAGCAGAGTCCTCAAAACTGCTTAGGCAATTTTTGAGGTGTGTGAGCAGCAGTCACAGGTGGTTGCCACACCAAGTTATACTGCTTCCCTTGCAGGGACTTGATCTCACAACGCTGTCCCTCAGACCACTATCCTCACTGACCACTTCCATCAGCTCTACTCTGGTGACAAGGGAGTCTGGTCCTGCCTTAGATTCTCAGGTAAAGCATTCACATGCTTTACAGTGTGTTTTGTTTATTTGTTTGTTCATTTCTTCATTTTTTCTCTAGTGCTTAATTTCGTGTATTCAAGAAAGACAAGATGAGGCAAGGTAAGGCAAGGCAAGGAAAAGCAAGGAAGAAAAAAAAGGCAAGGCTTCTAGATATGTATCCAGATAATAAGTATGAGCTGTAAAAGAGAACTGATTCAGTGCCCTTCCTGGAGCAGGTATCTACCTGTAAATTCATTAGTAGAAAAAAATTTAACCAACGTAACATTTTAAAGCAGGCCTTTTGCAAGTAATTGTTGATTATTGCATGGTAATATACACATATATCCCAAAGCTCACATATTTCTTATAAAAACATATGAGTTGATGATCAGCTGAAGTCTTCTCTAACAGGAGGCGAATATTTATACCTGAATTGTCTTGTTGATTTATCAAAACAGGGAAAAAGGACACATGTTTGTATATACAGGAAAGAGTTTATCTAGCGAAAGAAGAGCTGACTGTTTTTTAATGACTAAAATTCCAGCTCTATTTATATAAAGTCTCTGGTTTGTTCTATGATGCTTCTATCTGATTAATTAAATGTATGCAGAATGATTAATTGATTAATCAATTATTTGGTTATTGCAGCCTCTCTCCGAATATTTATTTTTATACTTATCTCTGTGGAATAATCACCTCCTTTCAAATTCCAATGCATTCATTAGTGATGAAAATTAATTGAATCTTTTAAAGTACTTTTACTTTATTTTTCCACCATGAGTTCAACGAGATGTGTTTCCAGATGTAATTATAAGTAGAAAGAATGGCTTATCCTAGTGAAAAATAGAAGGGTCATAGAAAATATAGATGGGTATTTCAAGATCTAAATGTTATTACAAAATCACATAAAAATTCAGGCATGTGCCTAAAAGCCTTTACTAGTATGGACAAACATATGGGGAAATGTTACTGGGCATGCAGACAGCAAGGAAGTAGCATCTTCTGGCTTCTCAGGGAGTTTGCATAGATAAGATCATGCTCGCTCCTGCTGGGGTGTAGGACTCCTCCTGAGGAAATAGTTTCAGGATGTGGCTTCACACTTTCTCATCTTTCTTTTCATTGTTACCATTCTTTGAAGGGTAAACTGAACATGGGCCAAAGCTGCTTAAAATGGAATTTTATCCTATGTCTGTTCAAATCAGCAATGAGAAACTAGAAGTGTATGGAGGGTTCAAATAGACAGAAGTTAATTCAGTATCCTAGATTTTAATTAAATCAATCAACTTATCAAGAGATTCATGGAAATGACTCAGAGTGTTGTAGGAGATGGATTTTTGGAGTAATGCTAATTTTTCTGTACACAGAATTGAATTTGAAAGTATATAAATATAGTCTTGGAAGGAGGTGAATGATTATGTCTCACATGATCACATGAAAAGACAGACCTGCTGAGTACCCATCTGATAAAGGACAGGATTTTTACCTGCATCAGGTGTCACGTCTCACCGATTGTAACAGGAAGGAGAAACTATGGGACAGGTTCGTTCCTACTATGTGTATTTAGGTAGCACTTGAGCCAGTGCAAGTGCTCTAAGCTTTGAACCAGCAGTAGGTAGTAGATACTTCGCATGACTACTACGCATATTTTTTCAAAAGTTCCAGACTTTTAAGTCTCATTATTACTGAACTTTTCACCAAGGATAGAGGAATAAGTTCAGGCAAAATCAGGATGATGCTTCAATAAATTAAAAACCACCTCCAACTATGCTGAATATTCCCAGAGAGGCTTTAACTGTAAAAAATATAGGTGTTGGGCCCAGGCAATTGTCTACTTCTGTTTTTACATAAAAAAAGTTAAAATCAGCCAGCTGTGTTTCTCATTTAGAACACAGCTAAAAAGAAGAGAAAGGCCACACATCCACAGAATTTCTGGTATACATCCACAGAAAGAAGCAGCAGAAAGGCAAATTTAGTAAGTATCAAATTCACTCAATTTCAAAGTGTCTCTTCAGAGCATATTTGAAACAACAAAAGTGTTCTCTGTCACTTCTTCCCTTTCTCCCTGCTTGATTTCCCAGATCGGAAACACTGAATGAGTGGTTCACGTACTGTTAGAGTACCACATGGTCACTCAGGTGTGGTAGGGGCTTATATTGTCATGGTTCCATTGCATTTTTATGTGTAAAAAATTAGAAGAGAACAAATGGTTGCACTGTCTTCTCCAATTATTATTGACTTCTGTACATTACATTGAAAAGAATGGAGCTAGGAAGAAGCTACTCTGCAGAATTGCTAACTGGCATTGTTTCCCCTATTTGACCCTTTGGCAAAGTGCTTTCTGGCAGCGCTACAAAACAGGAACAAAAACCCACTAATTTGTTCTGAAGCCAGATTCTTCAGCAGTTCACATTACTCCCTAACAGTTGAGCTTTGCTGCAGGCTAAGCAGTTATTTACATAACTCTTGCTTCATTCGAAAGGAGTGTCAGCACATAAAACATTGAGTTCTATGATGGGGTATTGTGAAATACTGAGGGCTGCAAGACTATTTGGTATTACAATGCATAAAAATCTTGGAAAATGGAATAAAATGAATGCAATGACAGTGTCACTTGCCCTGTTTACTTGTCTAAGCAACAAAAATTTTTCTGAAAGACACAATGACAGAAGTCTGCTGAATACAGCCAGCAGTTACAATACAGCCTAACATTGCTTGGCTACTGCTAATCATTTATTGATACATACTTTTCATCAATATTTTTATTTTGGTATTCTTATAAATACAAAAACTGTAGTGGTTATAAACAAGAGAAAAATAAATAAGCTATGAAACTAACAGGCAGAAATTTGATTTATTAGGTAAAACTAATAGTAAAATAGTAGTAAGAGTAAAATAAACAATCAACTAATTCTTTCTTTCTTTTAGAGAGAAACTAACATTTAATAGGGGGAAAATGTCTCAAATTCCCATTAGTTTACCTGTTGCTGTTAAGGCTACTGACAAGGCTGTCATAGACTTCAGTAGAAACTGCATTAGACCCATACTGGGTCTTTTGGAAAATCCTGTTCACATGCAACACGGGAATAGAAAGAAGTTGCAAAGGAATACAAAATATTATAATTTACTGTATTGAAAAAAAGAAAGAATTGCAAGGTTCCCACCATCTAATATTCATATTGAATTTTAAGCCCTAGGCATATAGTTATTAAAGCCAGTAAGAACTTCTTTACTGACTGCAAAAAGAATTTCAATCATCCTGTTTATAACACAATCTGGCTTAATTTTTCTCTGGCCAAACTGGGTGATATTTTTGTTGTTTGCATTACGGAGTAGGAACTATCACATTAAAGAAAATAATTGCATTCAACATTATGTCAGAGAAGTGAATCTATTTCAGAGGCAGCATTTTCTAGTGGTGCAAAGAAACGAAGAGAGGAGAAAGCTATTAAAATCTTACCTACTTTCTGCTTCATTCAGTGAAGTCCCTCACTGAGAAAGATACGAACATAGATAGAGTTGCTACTTTGTTCCTTATCACTGCATTTTTAGAATAGCTATATCTATATGTCTGTATCTGTACACAGATACAGTCCACCTGTCATGTAAAAACTACTACAGTTTCATATATATAATGTAGAAGTTTTATATGAAAATAAATTTTAAAACTCTGTAATTCAGCCACAGTTTGACTATTAGATTGTGTTGATAAAAAATGGAAAAGCTACCTCCAGCCTTTGGTTTTTTCGCAGTGGAAGATCATAGCTGACATCATGGGTTACATGGCACAAAATCTCTACACGAAAATACCGTATGGAATTAAATTTCATAAAATGTTTTGAGATTTTTTTTGTGATGATGTGATGACAAGGACCATTATGTGGTTCCCTCCAAAACCAAAGGAACCATTGTCTACAACTTTCATAAAATCTAGATAATAACCAGTGCTGTTAACAACCCTTTCATAAAGTACCTATGAAAGTATTTTAGGCTGTGTCAATCAGAATAACTTGTTGAAGTTTACTAACCTATGAAGTTTCCAAGAGAAGATCAATAAACACAGAAAATCAGATAGAAATGCAACCCACAAAATTCTAGAAAGCACACATCTCCAGAAGTACTTGACCTGTTGTAAAGAGCAGAGGGAGGGGGTTTCGCAGCTCTGTTCTGCCTTGTGTGATTCAGAAACACACTGAAGCATATTTGCAGGCTAAATTCTTCCTACTCCCCCAGTGCCAATCAAGAAATACACACCTGACTATATGTTTTATTAGTATTACTTTGACCTTTAAAACAGAAGTAGAATCAGGGCTAGAGAAAATCCATCCTGAAAGAAAAATCTGTGTCTTCACTAGATTTTAAATATAAATGCTTTTGTTACAGAAAACAGGAACCCAACAGCCTAAGATATTCCCAGCTTAGATAAATTGTATCAGTTAGAATGCAGAGTAAATGAATCCTATCACAATTTTTCACATTTCACATTGGAATACAGAAATCGAGACATAGCTAATCATGTACTTTTACAAGCGTGAAACAATGCCACTTTCTTTTAAGCACCCTTTGTTTTTGCCACAGGTGATACAGCAAAGGCAGTTCAGTGTGAAAAGCAGAAGAATGTCATGTGGCAAAAAGCTGTTGAAAATATTTTGTAATTGCGGTTGGAAGGATCTTGTGGAAGTTGGAATTCTGATGATTGGTTCAAATAAAATTCTTCATAACTGGCATTTGTTATTGACCAAAACTTTCTGTCAGATTTCTGGTCTTGCATATGTTGCTGGTTGTTATCTACCAAAAAGGCACCTTGGGGAACTGAGTTTCATCACTTGTGCCTGCAGAGCTCTGCTTCTTTATGCGAGTCATCCAAATATTAGTTTGTGTTAACTGCAATAATAGTATATAGTCATTTGGGACAAAAAGAAGAACAAAACAAAAGTAGTAAGGAGATTTTATATTTTTTTCCTCACAGTGCACATATGTAAGCATTTATAATGAGTGTACACTACAGTAAAAATCCAATGCCTGTATGTTATTGAGAGCAATAAGGCTTTTTCATGTGTGGCTGTTTCAAAGATCAATCCGACAGCACATTTCCTATAAATGAATCAGAAAAATATAGTATCTTGTATCTCAGTCACAAACAAAAAGAGGTCTTTGTGACATTTAAACATACGGATCATGTGCAAGGGTGTGAGAGAAGCACAGACTGAGGAAATTTCTGAAGACTTATGATCTGCTCAGTCTGGTGACAGAGCTACAATAAGAAGTATAAAGGTTAAGGCACATCAGGAAGGCTGAGAAAGAGATAGACCAGTGGAATCATACACCGCCCTCCCTGAGACAGAAACACAACCAACCACCAGAAAAAAAAACAAGATTACTGTGATCCTGTATCCTCTCTCCATCAGGCTTTAGGCTGTAACTTCAAGGAAAGGATTGAATGGAAGAAAGGCCATGCTTGGAATGGCAGGTGAGCCCCCTCTTTGCCCACATCGCCTTCCCAGGTGTGTCTGTACAACAAATATGAGGCTGTGGAGGTGGAAAGCCAGTCAATGAATGATGGTCCATCTACATCAGAGGTGTTGCCAAGGTCAGAAAGGTCTATGCTCTGTATCATGACTACCTCCACGAAAAGGTGGGCTATAGTTGTAGGTGACTGCCTTCTGAGGCGAACAGTGGACCCACAGACAGACCTTCCTCTTCGGGAAGCCTGCTGTATGCCTGGGGCCTGGGTTAAGGACATCACTAGGAAACTTCCTAGACTGATATGGCCCTCGTACTATTATCCATTACTGCTTTTCCATGTGGGTGGCAATGAAGCCACTACACATAGTCCAAGGGTGATCAAAAGAGACTTCAGGGCCTTGGGATGGTGGGTAAGGGAATCTGCAGCACAGGTTATTTTTTCCTCTATCCTTCCAGTCGCAGGCAGCGACATTGGAAGAAACAGATGGGCTCAGTCTAATAATACATGGCTCCATGGCTGGTGTGGCCACCACAGTTTTGTTTTTTTTGATAATGGGGTGGCCTACACAGCACCAGGCCTGCTGATGTCAGATGTTGTTCAGCTTTCCCAAACAGGGAAGAGGGTCTTTGCTCACAAGCTAGTGGGGCTCATTGACAGAGCTTTAAACTAGCCTTGAAGGGGGAGGGGAATAATATCAGGC
>Ga0181612_136680_pt1 | contig 15670 bp, 19 predicted proteins | sample HoacroProtozoa21_FD_119630 | JGI IMG/M metagenome (GOLD analysis project Ga0181612, IMG submission 119630) | Hoatzin crop microbial communities from Cojedes, Venezuel. Combined Assembly of Gp0051906, Gp0051904, Gp0051908
CAAGTCACTGGCTTTAGCCTGCAGGGAGGATCTTCTTCAGAGAGAGCCTTCAGGAGAGGTGCACCACGTGTGACTGCAGAGAAACAACGCCTCGAGGGGCCGAGGACCCTGCCCTGGGCACAGCCACCCAGCTGGACCCCGGCTAAATACCAGCGGTCATCACACCACGCGCAGCCCATCGCGTCCCGCCCCGAGACGCCACGGGTGCAGAGAGCCATCCCAGAGCATCTCCAGAGCTCAGTGTGGTGTGTCACATCATCAGGACTTTAAACGTATTTCTCCCTGACAAAAATGTCCTTTGTGGAAATGAAAACGCTCGTCAAAAACCCACCGCCCACCTCCTAAAAGATCCCATTACGTTTTGGTATTGAACTTTTTTATCAAGAAAGTTATTGAAATAGTGATGGAAACTGCCAATAGCGCTTTCGATTAAAAATGTATCACGGCGTTTTGTGATTTTAAAGCAAACAAACAAGGCCACATGAAATGTTAATGCGCACGTGAGCAGCTTTGATTTCTCTTGGCTGTTTGTTTGTCAAACATTTTTGACTATCAATTAATTGTCAAGCCCAGGCCAGAAAGCCGGAGCCTGATCCGCGCGCCCGGCGATGCCGATCGGGGGGGGCTCGAGCGAGCAGCACCGTTCCCACGGGAAGGACGCACAGTTCGGGCTGCAGAGCGTGAACACCGCTGGCAATCGCCACTCCCCGCCGAGCAGCAGCCTGCGGGACGGTTCCTGCAAGGTCCGATTCGGCTGCGCGGAGGAGAACCGACGCCAGAGACCGATGGGGCTGCTGCCCGTCAGCAGCTCCCCAGTCACCTTGGAGGCAAGGCCATCGCTCTGCGCTGTCAGAGCCACGTCACGAAGCCCGAGACATCTTTTGTGGTGGTCTCTGGCACCGAAGGACACACCACTGGGGATGGGGCAGCTCCCGTAAGGGCTCTGCAAAGGGAAAGGATTGGGAGGGACCAGGGTCAGCCCGGCACCCTTCCCTTCTGCTGCATTTTCTGAAGTTTATTTTACCAACATTTACTCCAAAAGAGAGGAAAAAGGAAGAAAAAAAAGGAGACATGGCAGAGGCAGGCGGCAATGGCCCAAGGGACCCATTAACAAGATTCCTCCCACACAACCTCCAGGAGCCTGGACCATCAATAAAACCCGCTCTCCTCCCCAGCCAGCCTTGCGTGGCTCTGAACTTCCCAGCTACAGGCTGCAGACTGGATTCTTCCGTCACCACCATACAAACAGATGAATTGTCCACAGCTGAGGGACTTGTGATAAGCCAGGACCCCTTAGGCAGGAAGGCACACTTCATAAAACCGGTGCTGCTGGGGTGGGCACCCGGTCCCAGGCGCTGCAGCAAACTCCCCCCATCACACTCTTCGTATTGAAAAAAGAGGGGCTGGGGATCACCTGCCCTCTCGCAAGCCAGCAGCCCAGCGTGGCGATCGCCTGGCACAGCCCGTCCCAGGGTGATGCCAGCATCGCGTGCTGCCTCCATCCCTCCCTTGCCAGGACGGGCAAGGAGCCCCCTCACCTCCAATTTCTCGGGAACAGCCACAGACCTTGCTCTGCTCTTTGCTGCAGGAGCCCAAAGCACTGGCCAAAGCCATTTCCTCCACTTCAGCAGCAGGTAACTAGTCCTGCGCGGGCTGGAAAGGGTGCGCAGCCCATCCCGGTCAGGGCAACGTGTCTCCCGCTGTCAGCTCCAGTCCCGGGAGGTACCACGAAGCATCGCCCCGCTCACACCCACGCTGCGATGGAGGGGGATCCCTGCTGAACCAGGGTTGGCGCCAGCAAAGCCCCAAATGGGGGACAAAGAGGGGACCCCAGCAGCACTGCTGCAAAGCACAGTCTCAGCCGCGAAGTCTTGGAAAACCAGCAAGAAGCTGGAGCAGAGAGAGGACGGGTTCTGCCACGAAAGCGTTTCTTCCTGTTTTGTGTTGCTTTGCATCCTCAGTGCCAGGTTCATTACCAGGGCCCTTATTCCTGCACACGCTTCCCATTTTTCTCCCTCCTATCTCTCTGCGTCCATCGCAGCAATCTGTATTAGTTTATGTTAACAAGCTGTGGCAGCAGTAATCCCGGCCCCCCCGGCTCCTGTTTCGCTGACCGGGCACGCTGGTTGCCTCTGCTGCCCGAGAGCTCCCACCCGGGTGCAGTTCCTGGTCCCTGGAGCCTTCCTCCATCCCCAGCCCAAGCATCCCTGCAGGAATTACACCGGGATACATCCCGTGCCAAACGCCGCGACCACGCTGTCGCTGGTCGGCGGAGCACAAGCCGCAAAAACATTTCTCCTGCCCCACTGCCGCCCCTGCAGAGAGCCAAATGAATGGCAAAGCTCGTTTTCTCCCCAAAATAGACTTCACTTCGCTGCTGTGCTGCGGAAACAAGCATTACCCCCGTGGCCCCAGCGTGGCAGGGACCGCCGCGTGCCGAGCAGCTCCTCCTCCCGCTGCCCTCTCCTTCCCACCCCACCCCTGCAATCTGACAGCCTGCATTTGTCTTTTCAGCTTTGACTTCCTCCCCGGCCCAGGTTGACAGGAAACAACGCTGGGAAAAAGAAGAGGAGGAGGGGGGAGGAAAAAAAAAATAAGAAAAATAATAAAACAAGCACAAGGCAGCTGCTGTGGCAGAGGGGGCGAGGAACAAAGAGAGATTTCAAGCACTGCTCTGCTCCAAGGGCATGGCAGCGCGACCGAGGTGCCCGACGTGTCGGGGATGGAAAGGGAGGGTGAAAGGCAGGGGAGCTTGGCCACTGTCCGAAAGCAGGGCGCTTGGGCTCAGCCCTTCTGTCCCAGCACCTCTCGCCGATGGCGCGAGTTCGCCCTTCATCACATCAAAGTCTGTCTTCCCATGCAAGCTCAGCTAGCAGGGGCTGGGTGCCAGACCCTCGCTACCTCGCCTCGCCTCCCAAGCATGAGCAATCGGACAGCCTGAGGCAAGCAAACAACCACAAAGCCTGGTGCCACCACATCGTGATGCTACACATCGTGGCGCGGTGCTCTGGGCAACCTGGTCTGGTGGAAGATGTCCCTGCTCATGGCAGGGGGGTTGGAACCTGATGATCTTTAAGGTCCCTTCCAATCCAAACCATTCTATGATTCTATAAGCAAACAACCACAAAGCCTGGTGCCACCATATCATGAGGCTACACATCGTGGTGTGGTGCTCTGGGCAACCTGGTCTGGTGGATGGAGCTCTGAGCAACCTGGTCTCATGGAAGATGTCCCTGCTCACGGCAGCGGGTTTGGAACCAGATGAGCTTTAAGGTCCCTTCCAACCCTCACCAGTCTATGACTCTCTGATACACGGAACCCTGCTGTGCTAACGGCGTGTCTGGTTTTAGTGTGAGCATCTAACGAGCGGCCCACACGCCCGCTGATTAACAGTGGGGCTCTCCGAGGCCAAAGAAGAAAAGAAATTCAGTGTAAGGCTGCAAACAATTACTCCTTTTAGATAATCACTATTTTACAGTCCAGACGCGTGCATAAATATTGCATAACGCTGGGGCTCAGCATGTAATTGTCAGATATTATTCAAGCCAAGCCACTGCTTTATTGGCAAGAGCTGTGAGCTTGTCACATCTCAGGGTCAGCGACTGGATGGCTGAAGGGTTTTCAGGGAAAGCTCAGGCAACGCGAGCAGCAGATCAGCCGCTCCCCAAACCGCTCAGCACCGACCGCTGCGAAGCGACCTCGTGTCCGTGCCTATGGGGATGGGGAAGCCAGGCAGCGGGGACCAGCAGCGCACGGCCAGCTCTCCGGGGCAGGACCCGCGACCGAAGCCCTCGCGCTGTAGTCACGACGCGCTTCGCAGGGACACGAACGCACGCGAGAGCCGCAGAGCCCGCGTGCTGGCAGACGCACGCCTGCACATCACGGGGAAGACGCTCCTGCAAGGGCTCCGCTTTCCCGACGCCGAGGGCTGAGCTCCAGCCACACGCCGCTTTGGACAGGTCTCCTTCCCCTTCGCAGCCGAAGCTGTTTTGTTTTGCAAACCATCTGCTCGGCGCCCTGCCGCGCCGAGGGGGCCGAGATGGACGGGTTCTTTGGTAATTCTTTAAAGCGAAGCACCCAAGCACAACGGTACCATATGCCGAGGGGCCGGGCAGCTCCGAGAGCTGTCGCACGACCCTCCCCTCCTTGGCACGGCCACGCAGGCAGCGTCCTGCCCGCACCCCGGCGAGCTCCCTCACCTGCTGAGAGCTTGCGAGCAGTTCCAGGGGCTGCTTTGTCTCTGCCCAAGGCAAAGATTGAAGCTCCTCGGTGGTCTCCTGCCTGCACACCAGGTCCCCATCTCCTTGAGCTTTCCATGACAGAACACGGGGTGAGCAAAGGCAGGGGGAGAAGATGAGGCTGCTTCCTTCACAGAGTTACTTTTTGGCCCCAGCTCACAGCTAGTTTAAATGCAGACACCTCCACAATTACTCTGCACAACAACCAGGGCTGGACTTGGCTCGGAGCATCTCACGGATGAGCTCGGTGGCACGGCAGAAAGCCAGCTGCTTCTGGGCAATACAGCCCTGCCTGGAAGCACGACCTTCTCCCACCACGAAAGCTCGGCTTGGCCTCCAAAGGCTCACGTCTCCCAGTTTTGCTCTGGCACTCTGAGAGACTTTCTCCTTCGAAGGACAAGGCAGAACGAGATTCCTGCACCACTGCAGGAACTGGGGCTTTAAGGAAAAAAAAAACCCACGCCACAATCAGATGAATTTTGATACAAGCTGCAGTGAAGGATGGCTCTGCGGGATTTCAGATAAATAACGGCACAAAGGCCGGTGAGATTGGACTGACACCTTTCAGGCTACGCTTTCCTGCCCCTACGCCTTGAATATCAAACTATCCCCGTCGCCAGCAGCCCTGAACCCCAGGCTCTGAAGAGCTGGGTGGAAGGGACTGATTCCCGGGGGGAGATAACAGGAGGTCCCCAGAGCCTCTGCTGTTCGTAGAGCGGGGATGCCAGAGCAAGGGCAACCCCTTCCCGAGCAACCTGCACTACCGAGCACCCCTGTTGTGGTCCCCCACCACGGCCCTAGCACAGGACCCAGCTCTTCCCCAGGCAGGAATTGCAATAGCAAATAACGGGGCTTCAGTCAACCTGACAGCCCAGCTCCCGAGCTGCCAGCACCGCCCCGGACACTGTTCTCAGTAAAGATCTGCAGTGAGTGTCAGCAAGGAAAGAGATTACATCGACTTCTAGAGAGAGAGAGTGTGAAAAAATGAGTTGGAGCAAAGAAAAGCTGCTTTAGAGTATGAACAACCGCCAGGCACCTGCGGGCAGCTAAGCAGGGTCTGCAGGAGCACGCTGCTTCCCCAGGGCGATCGCCCGAGCTGGGGGACAGCACGGGACGAGTGAGACACTGGAGGGGTTCAGAGCATCCTTCCACTGCCTGACCGGCCAGAGACAGAGCAGGGGGTGATGGGGAGAGGACCGCCAGCACCTCCTAAACTCCTCTTCTCGAGGCATCAGACCTGCATCTCATCTGGTGTGCAGCAGCCGAGCGCTTTTGTGAACGCAAATCACACTTGCTGCCTCCAGCGAAGCCTGAACCAGGGCCCGCAACCGGAGCAAAGTAAGGGTGAACGCTGATAACTTCATCATCCGACAAGGCGCGCGTGAAACGCTTCTCTTGTGCTAACGACACGCTGGAGAGGTTCTGAGCCGAGGAGGGACAAAGCGGCCGGCCAGCTGGCAATGAAGAACAATAAACAGTGCACAAAAGCAGCCTCGAGTTCCTTTCAGCAGCCCTCGATCGAGCAGCACCCCACCAAATAATGAAAATCTTGCTCTATTGTACCCATGCAAATCGCACGCGCCGCTCGGAAGCGCGTGCGTTAATAACTTCTCTGTTGGGCCAACAAGATAAAAAGAAAACGTATCGCATTATCTTGCCCACTTCGCCACTCGAGCAGCCCTGAAGTGCATTCCTTCACCTCCCACGATGCTCACGGCTTCCAGCTCTGCTCCCAAGTCCCGCGTTTGCCACCATCCCTGGCAGCTGGATGCCGGAGCCATCCCGGAGCCACGCGGCGAGTGAACGGGCACGGGACTGGGTCTGAAGCCTTTAGGGATAACCACCACGACTGCTGCCCTGGGGGAGCTCCTAGTGTCAAGAAACCCACATTTACACCCCAAAGGCAGAGGGGTCCGGCAGCCCTCCCGCCGCCCGCGTTTCTTTAAGGCCAGCTAGCGAAGGATTCCGTTATCCAGCCGGAATTGCACGGAAAATTCAGGTAAGCAGACTGTAATTAAACAGAGCTGGCTCACCACCACGTCCGACAGATGTAGAAACGCACCTTGGGAGGAGGAAAAAGAGGAGGGAGAGAAGAGCAAAAGAGGAGCGACGGCTGCCCAGGGCGCTGCTCCTGCCCACGCTCCCCGGGGGGACGCAGCGGGCACGAAGGAGTGGACAACTGCGCGGCACTGCCTTCCTCCTCCTCCTCCTCCCAGCTGGTAGGTAGGAGCAAAATCCCCTAGGAAAGGCAGGCAGAGAGTTTCAGAAGGGCACGGATAGCGGGGAGGAGCTGGAGTTTGGTTGTCTAGCGTCCTCGGGCAGAGATGGCCAACAGCTCAGGCGCTTGGAGTGGGAGACGGGGAAATTCGTGCTGCTCAGCTCGGGAGGCTCGAGCCACAGCTTTGCCGTCAGGCACATCATGTCCAGCTTTCGGTAAGCGACCAGAAAGCAGGATTTGTATGACTGACCTGGAGCCAAGCAGCAGTAATCCCCTTCCAGCCCAACTAACTCCCATGTCAGCCCCACTCCTCCAGAAACGGCTTGTAAGAAAATCACCCAGGCAAACGCCCGCAAATGCCCACCCTTGACTCGTCCTGCTTTGGCCTGTCTCACGCCGGCACCCACACCTCCAAACCCTGCAAAGATGAACCTCTCCACCCCGCCATGCCCAAGGGGACAGACCTTCAACCCTGAGCCCGGACAACATCCACGGAGCGCGCCAAGGGCAGGAAAGCAGCAGTGACTCCCGTCCTGCCCCGGCAGGCAACCCGACCTCCAACGGCCAGGCGTGACTTTTTCCCCTTTCTCTTATTGCTTTGTTTGATAATTTGACTTCTCCCTGCTCTGCCTCATAATCAGATTGGCAATGAATTACAGCAAGGGTGGCTCCGCTCGTTTCAGATGTCAGAGCCTGCGGTAATTGCGGCACCCACTTAAATTTATGTCAAGCCTTTGTGTGGAAGAGAGCTCACCCTGGCAGCACTGAGCCGGGGAGAGCCTTTGCTCACCATCTCCGGGGTCTCGCTCCTGCCTTCCCACCAGGCACACTGGTGAGCACAGCTCCCCGTCGAAGGGCAACACATTCCCCAGCTCGGTCCTGCTCCAGGACCCATCCGAGAAAGCCCATCAGCCCTGGCCGCCCCGTCCTGCTGCCTGCAGCGGCTCTCCACACCCTGCACGCCGTAAACCAAAAAAGCAGATGCTTGCTCTGCAGACAGACTCCTGAACTCTTCCAGAACAGCTCCAGCACGTGCTGCCCCGGCCCTCTCCTCTCGTAGAGACAGCCTCAGCTCAGCGTTCCAACACACGCAAACATTTGCCTCTGCAGGGATGTGCCAGGAGAGGGAAGGAAGCTGGTGGGAGAGCAGAAGTCGATCCGACTGCGGGAAATTTTGCTCTCCAGGTGGGAGCTTTGCCCATCTGCAGCAGCAACGGGTACGGTGGGGGCCGGGCGCGGGAGCACAGCATCCCGCAGGTGGGACTTCTGCGCCGGCATTTTCCCACAGCTGCCGTGCCAATCCCAAGGGCACCCAGCTGCTGGAAACGCTCCCACGGAGCTGCCAGCAGCTCATTACCCTGCAGGAGCAGGGCTGGGGACCGAAGCAAGATGGTCCAGGAGGTTCCCAAGAGGTCACCTCCCCGCTGTCACCCCCTGCTTCAAGCAGAGCAACACAGGAGGAAAATGAAAAACCTTAAAAGCATCCTGGCCATGCAAAAGGGGTTTAAGTGCCAGTCTCTGAGTGGCGACATCCTTGATGCCAGCTCTACCCAGGCTTTGCAATGTCACATCGCACGCTGTCACCTGGCCAGAGGTTCCTCGTACAACAGCAAAACAGCTGGCTCCTGCCCTGTGAGGACAGGACCACGGGGACTCACAGGGCAGCAGGACCCTTCCCCAACACCGCAGCCTGCTCGGTCCCCAGCTTTCCCGGGGCTGGACACGGAGGGGTGGCTGCACATGGGGTGGGAGCCAGGCAGGATGGAGCTCACTTGCACCTCAGCATGGTGGCATGGTGCTCCCTTGCAGGTCCCTTGCCTTGTCTTGCATGCAGGAAAGATGCAGCCTCCTAACTGGGAAGGGTGGATGGAGGAGGATGGGGAGAAGCAGCAGAAACTTCACAGGTCAGACAGAGTTTGCAGCCACCCAAGCATCACGTTTGCTACCATTCCACCTCCCCTCCTCTGACCTCTCCCGAGAGCGCTCATCCAAACTGCAATCAGGCAGCTGTTTGTGAGGAGCAGCGTAGATTAAAAAAGAAAAAAAAAAGAAGCCAAAACCCACAACGCCAAAAACAAACACTGCGAAAGACAGAACACATCAAATATTAAAGGAATCAAACTCCTCCTGTCAGCAAGGAGGACACAGCAACTGTTCCCAGATGTGGCAAGGCTGTCACCTCCTCTGATCAGCTCGCCTTCAAACAGCTTGTCAGGGGGGATGTTTGTGCTTTTGGGGTCTCTAACCCCGGTACCTTGCCCACCCTCGGCTCCTCTGGAGGGCCAGATCCTTCACTGGTGTAAGTCAGCCTGGGGCTGCTGCAGCCAGAGCTCTCCTGCCTGCTCACGCAGGCTCCCGGCAGGTTCCAGGGCTGTCCTCCGAGGAGCGGCATTTCGGCTCCTACTGGGGAAGCAGGAGATGCCACAGCTGGATCCCACTCCAAAAGCAGCCCCTTTCCCACTGTATCCATCCCCGGTAGCTCCCACCTCCCCAGCCTGCGCAGCTCCAAGCACGGCAGCAGCTCGGAGGCTGGATCCTGCCCACCAGCACCCTGGCACGGGCACCCGGGGAGCGAGAGAGCAGCCCTGGGCTCTCCCCCACTCCCACGCCGTCCCTGGCACCTTGCACCGCGGCTGCAATGTCTGTGATAAGAGGCTGCACATCCCAGCCATAAATTACCCCTCGTTCTGCAAGGGGGGAAAGAATGAGCTGTCTGGGACCAGTCCCAGCAGCTGGACTGTTTCTCCAGGCATCTCATCTCACCTTCCTGGGGCAAATATTAAATGTCCCTGCCCCAGCTGCCTGGAAACAGGCACTCTTGCATAGAGCACTCGTCTATCTGGACACAAAACAGCCACACAAAGCCCTGTAGGCTTGCACCCGCATTCCAGGGATGCTAACTCAGCATCTCAGGGTGATCTCCAGCCACACATGATTACACTCACAGACCGGATTCAGCACCTCGGTATTTTGCACCCCTGCCTGAGACTCGACCTCCAAATCTGAGCTTTCCAAGCCTATGAACTTCATCCTCATCCGCGGCTGATGCCAGGAATATTAGAAAAAAAAAAAACAAACAACCAAACCACAACAGGCTTTGCAAGGTGGCCGCATGCCAGGTTCATCTGTTCCCAAACTTACTCAAAGTTTGGTGAAATCCCTCCCTCCCTCTCCCTGCAGCACACAATCTGCCTCCCCTCCCTCCCAGACCCCACACCAAGACCCCTCCGACCTCCCCCCTCCGCAGCCGTTGCCTCCACGGCACAAAGCTGCCCGAGGATGCAAACCGAAGCGGTACTGGATGGAACCGTCGTCGGCAGGGCACCGTCTGTGCCTTGCCCCGTGGCCTCTCCCTGTGCCACCACCTTTCACAGCGGCAGCAAATTGCTGCTGGCCCGGCGGTGATATTGGCTTTCCCATCGCAAAGCAGCTCCGCAGCCATCCCCCAGGTCTCTGCCGAGCGCCGGCGGGTCCCACTTAGCAGCCACGTGAGCAGGCACTGGGGGAACCACGGCCTGGGAGCTCCTTCCAGCGCCAATTTAGGCTCATTAAATATTCAGTAACGCCCAGAATAAACACAGAGAAGATCTCATAGACCTCTGGGACTCCCTGGCATCGGATTCAAGCAGGGACCTCATCAGCCCGGGGATGCAACGCCAGGACAGGGTGAGAGGTGCCGACAAGGAGAACCAGCTTTTCCCTGCCCCAGCGTTGGCAACACCCCAACCCCAAGCACGGGCTCTGTCAGGGTCCAACGAACAATTTTCAGAGTTGTCCAATGCCCTCAGGCCCCAAAATAGCTCTTCCGAGGGGGACACCAACCCTGAGCAGCCACTCTCCAGGGGATGCCCGCCCACAGAGCCAGCCCCAGGACCTCCCTCCCTCCCTACCCCCTATTTTAACTTCTTCCAGAGCACAGAGTCATCTGCTCTCTAATCAAGGGAGCTCTAATGTGGTAATGCCAGTAAATTGTAATTAATTTTCCCCCTAATTGATGCGTGGGAATATCCGGGACCCTCATTCTCCTACCTTCAATTCCTTTATAAACATGTGATTTGACAGGTTAATTTGAAAGTAAAAGTTCGGTTCTTTCCAGCAATCCAAGCAGAAGCCCCACAACACAGCCTACTGTCTTGCTACTTGAGGCGTAATGAAAAGGGTTGAAGTTAGGTTACAGTCGTCATCATCATCATCTTTTTAATTTCACTAATTTAATTTCTGTTCCCCCCCATCCCTTTCTCGGAAGATAATAAAAGCTTCATTTCACAGTCCAGGAGATTTGGCAGCACAAGGCGACAGCCAAGGAAAGATGGGAAAGACGCACAGAAGGGTGTGTGCTTCCTTCAAAGTCAAAACACAGCGCTCGGCAGCCCAGAGAAGGGCAGAGGAGGGCAGGCAGGACACGGAGGCATCAAGAAACATCTTTCCCAAGGTGGTAAAGCAAAACCAGGCAACGCAGAAACCAAAGCACCCTGCATGGGCTGGTAACGGCACCGACAGCTCGCTTCATTGCCACCCGCTGCAGAAGCGCCGGGTCACCTTCCAGGAGCTTTAATGAGTTTGTGGGCGCTGTCTCGCCGACGCTCAGCTTTCTGGGGTTGCAGCTCATCAAGCCCAAGGCTATTTTTTGTACCGGCCACGGCACCAAGCGTGCCCACGGCACTGCTCCCACCCAGCGCTGGCCCTCGCACGCAGGTACAAACTGCTCCCGAGGTCAGCAGGGAACCATCTCAAACACAGCGACATGAAAGACCTCTAAACCTTTCTTGACCTGTTCCTAATTACTTTTAATAAGAAGAAACAACCCATTTCGATTTATTTAACCTTTCTAACGTGAAGTTGCACCGAAACATCCCCTTTCCCACTTCTCGCACGAGCTGCAGCGCTGCTTTCCTGTTCAACAGCCCGCTCCCCACAACCTCCCCGGGGCTCCAGTCTGCAGCTTCAGGTCTGGCATCGACTCAGCCGGGAAATGCCACCCCCAGCCCCTGCATCCCTCCGAGCCAGAGGACAGGGGCTCCTCGCCTCGCTGTTCCCATGAGGGGTACGATAAAAGCTCGAGGAGATGGGGAAAAAGGAGGGACTTCAGTCACCCCGGACATTCACCCGGGGAATTGCAGAGGATAAAAAACCACAGGCTTTAGATGAGGATGACTGGCAGAGAGTCGAACTTCGATACCGGCTGCCGAGGATATTTACTGGAAGCAGATCTGGACTAAGCAAAGCATATGGGAATATTCTTCCTCCAGAATCAACACCAGCGCTGTCTCTCGCCAAGCTGCGTTTCAGGGCTTGGGGGACTTTTCTGGTGGAAATCTGCAGGAAAATGTGACTGGGAACATAAAAAACATGGCTAGATTCACGCCCCTGCCCTGCCAAAACGATGTTCAAGCAGTACACTTTGAAAAATCCCCGCTCCCATTTGCTGTTCTCCAAGCACGGCTCTCCCTCTCGGCCACAAACTGCCCTTTTCATCCACGTAGCCAACCGCAGCGGCAAAACACCAGCAAAACCAACCAACAACCAAGGCAGGCAGAGCGCAACAGAGGCCTTTCTTGTCCTTTTTGGACTAATTCAGAGATCTGGTAGAGTTCCAGGAAACGAGACAAAACTATGGACTTTCAGCCCCAAAGGCAGCTGATCTGATCCCCGTCCGTGCCTACCCCAAATAAATCTTTGCACGAAGCGGTGCCGACAGCCTGAATGCGGGGTGGAGGAGCCGCGCAGCCCCATCGCACCGGCCGGGAGCCGGGAAGTGTTCTGAGCCCCGGCGAGATGCAGCAGGGACCTGGGCTTTCCTATCGCACGCATCTCCCTCTCCCTCCTGCCGTCTCTCATCAGGGGGAGAGATGTCAACTGACAATTTCTCGGCGAGGAAAAAAAAAAAAAAGATAAAGAGAAGAAAAAGAGGGTTTGTCTCTACTTTAGGTTATATTTTTATTGCCAGCCGTCTCTGTAACATTTGCTTTGATTACCAGATTAATCACCAGATTGCAGAGCCCATTAAATAAAATCAAGTCGGACAGCTGAGGTGTTCCAAGAGTGATGTCCCTCAGTGCACATCCCAGCCTGCTTCTCCCTCGTCCTTTCTCTCCCTGTCACTCCGCTCGAGAGAAAGACCCTTCCCCAGCCAAGACAGCAGGGAAAACAACATTTCCCTCTCTCCTGGGGATGGGAACCATTGGGAAATATCAGCATAACTGCATCCCAGCCCCACCGGCATCAGCCCACCCCCTGTCCAAGCTCCATTTCCCAGCCCCGCACATCATCAATTAGGGTGACGGACAGCACAAACAAGCGAAGATGTGTTTCACAACCCTTGGCTCGGGTCTCTGCAAACGAGCGCTGTACATCTCCCCTTCTCCTAATGTCACCTGTCAAAGCCTCCACTCTTCCCGGGAACAGGATCCCGCATCAAAGCGCAGTTAAATGGGGTGTAAATGCCTCTTTCACGCACAGAAAATGGGCTGGTTGGCAGTAATAGGGGGAACTGTAAATGCTGTCAGTGGCTACATTTTGTTTATTGATTTACACCGTGTAATGGGATGACTCGATTTGAATCATATACGCAGGTGTCATGTCCCATTCATCGCCATTGGATTTAAGAAGAGGACGGCTGCACCGCTGAGCTCGGCTGTGCGGCGGGGCACAGAAACTCCCGAGGGCTCACGAGGATCCCAGACCCCTCAGACCCCACAGTTTTACCTTCAGATGGTGAGCCCACCAGCGAAGCCGGAGTTAGGAGGTGGGCAGCCTGGAGCTGGAGGCAGCCATCCCACGCCCACACCCTTGTGATGCTCGCTACGGCACGGGAGCGGTTTTTGTGCTTGCTCTAATTTTGGGTGGTGTAATTCCTTGCTAGGCATGCACAATCAACCCATCTACTGCCCTGAAACACCTTCCAAAATTACCCATCTCTGCTGGCACAACCCAAGCATGCAAACTGCATGGCTCCTCCAGCCCTCCACCTCGGCACAGCCTTCCCAACGCCCAGGAGCCCGCGGCACCCAGGGAGGATGGAAAGGATGCAGCTCCCTCACGCCCAACCTCTGCTTGCACCATCCGAATCCCAGGCAGAGATTGCCCTAGCACGGAAAACCCAAGGGATTTCTAGCTTCTGCATTGCCTGTCTCTCAAACGACACAGAGGAATTAAATTCCATTGCTTAATTTCTGCGGCATCTGCCAGGCTTCGCCCCCCCAACCCCCCAAAATTAGGAATCCAATCAAGAACCTCGGAGCGTATCACCCCAGCGGTTACGATGCCAATTAGGAGAGAGTCAACCATTCAAATGGCCAAGCAAAACAAGGCAAATGACAAGTAATTTAAACCCTGCTGGGCACTCTCCGACCAAAGGCAGGCTGCCGCGTTGCAGCGAGCTGCGGCAGTCGCTAATTAGTAACCACCCAGAAGCCCGCAAATGGCCTTAAACTCCTGCTCCAGGTACAGCAAGGCATACAGCAACGGGGCGTCAGGGTCACCCCATCATCCCAGGTACCCAGAGCCACCCCCAATTCTCAGATGGGGGCACGGCGAGGTGATGCATCCCCTGCAAACGTGTGGTGGGGAGAACAGCAGCACATCCCGTGCCCGGGGACTGCAGACATCCCTTCCCGCTCCCGAACTCCCAGAGCTGCCTCTGCAGAAGGAGCAGGTCGCTCCCAAGCGTGGCAACGACACGACTCAGCACTCTGACCCCGAACCCCCTTCCTCTCCCTGCTCCCTTCCTCGCCAAGCGAGTGCAGGCAGGCCAGGATGGCATCGTCTCTGTTTTTTCAGGTCACGCTTCCCCGTGAAATACCACCACTCCGAGCAATGAAGCTGTCACTTTTTGTATTTTCAGTTTTTCAAACCTTATATTTCATTCCACCGCCAGCTGCTGAAAAGGACGAGCCAAAGGCCGGAGCAGGGAGCAAAAAATCAATACACCGCAGGAAGACAGAAGATCTGTTTCTACTCTTCGTCTCTGATGCCGGGCACCCAGGGAACATCACTGCAAAACAAGGCTGTGGGCTACTGCCCTCCTGCCAACGCCGAGTCCCCTGGCTGCCCACCCCAGCGACTGCAGAAAGGGATGCTCCCTGCCAGCGAAGGGGCTGGAATTAAAGCAGCTGAATGATTCCTTCACAGACAGCAGACAAACAGGACAGCCCTCAGGTAGGTAGCACCCCGCTCGTTTCTCTCCAAATCCCTGTCCTCACCTGCTCCATCGACCCTCCACACTTCTCCTCTGGCTCCTCCTCCACAAGCTACACATTTCCATTTTCCACGCCATCCACGGCCCTGCCCTTCCCAGCTCATCCGTGGTCGCACTCCAACTTTCTCCTCTGAGCTTGTCCGCTGCCAAAGTGCTCAATTTTCACCTAATGCCTTGATCTCCCCTTTCTCCCTCCGCATGGGGAGCGAGGTCCCCATCGATATCTCAGAGCCGCCTTGGCATCGTGCTCCTTCAAGCTACCCTGGCTCCTCTGCAGACGCGAAGGATGAGAAGTCACCCGTGCTCAGCCCACATCATGCTCTGAGAACCTGCTGCCTTGTACAGCTCACGAACATGCTGGGCACATCCAGACAGATCATGCTCTCCTCTACAGGCACGATGAGGAAGCCAGTAGTGGCAGGAGCTCTCCGGCTGAACTAGAAATGCAGGGATTTGGATCGCAGAGAGTAGAAACATCTCGTGGAAGGGAAACCAGGCTCTCTCACAAACCAGCCCAATCTGCAGAGGTTGCAAAGACCTTTCTGCAGCAGCCTGGGGGGAAGCTGGTCACAGGAACGTGCTAGTAGGGGCTTTCTTGGTGGCACTGAGGAGCCAGAGGATGAACAAGACACAGAACTAAAGGCTCCTTCTCTAGGCATCGCTCTTGCAAGAGCTATGCAATGCACCTAAACCACCTAGGACCTGAGCTTATACAGCGGCTGAGTAAGTGATGTCCTGAGGAACACCACGACGCGATGGCTGGTATTAGCCCAGCTGGTAACACCATCCATCCGTCCACCCTTCCCGCAGGGGCCACTTCTCAGCAGCAGCCTCCCCATAAATCAGGGGGTGAGGAATAAGCACGGAGCAGAGGAACTGCAGAAGCAGCAGCACTGCAGTCATAAATCAGGATCTAATTCAATCTTGCAAGATGCCTCGTTTGATTAATTTATGCCAGCGCTTTCCGTTCCATCAGCGGCTGGTGTCCCCCCCCGCCGCCACACTGCCCCCCCCTCC
>Ga0181612_124154_pt1 | contig 15667 bp, 8 predicted proteins | sample HoacroProtozoa21_FD_119630 | JGI IMG/M metagenome (GOLD analysis project Ga0181612, IMG submission 119630) | Hoatzin crop microbial communities from Cojedes, Venezuel. Combined Assembly of Gp0051906, Gp0051904, Gp0051908
CCAACCTGCGATTCTATGATTCTATGATTCAGTATTCTGTCCCTACGGAAGTATGTACTGATGATCACAGTAGCTCTTGTTTGAAGTTAACACACAGTTTGACAGAGAAGTTTGTGCAAAACCAAGGTAAAAAAAAGTAAAATATATTCCTTATTCACATGGACATCTAATTGTTTCCCATATTTGTTTAGTTATATATTTGCTTTCTAAAAAGATCTAAAGTGTGTCTTTTTCTGTTACCATGCATCCTAGACAGAAAAAAAATCATAATTAATTATAGCACTGTTTTGTTCAGACTGCTTACAATTTCAGTATTATCAACCAACATATATTTTCTTCCACTCCAAGCAGTAGTCAAAGAAGAACAGTGGCATGTTCCTGCTTCATGTCCAATCTTGATTTATTTTTAAAATGCTTATGTATTTAAGGCCAGATTATAAAGCAAAATGGACTATTGCGATAATCTGTTCTGATCTCCTTTAGAATGCACATTACATCAATTTCTTGGATTAGTTCTTGTTTAAACTGGAGTATATTGCCTAGGAAAGCATCCATTCTTTGTTTACAAATCACTTGCAGACGTTAGATCCTATTATACCTCTCAATAGTGAAAGACAAAAAATTGCCAGCCTCTTTTCTTTCCACCACTGTACCAGCACCAGTATGCTCCCTACACTGCATATCACCCATTCCTCAGTTTGCAGATCCTTTACATTTCCAATTCCCTTTGTCCTGCCAAAAGGCAATAGGTGATCATCATAATAAAAATTACTTCAGCCTATGAATCCAACTCAGAGAAAGCCACCATGCCCCTGAAACAGGACTAAAAAAAAATTACTTATACAGCAAAAGGGAGTCTGTTTGTCAGTCAGGCTGTCAACTAAATATGTTTCAGACAGAATGAGGGAACCTTTCAGTTTGAAGTGGACATTCCCACTGGAACTTGTGGGTTCCAGTTAAACCAGTGGCTGCCCAATAAGGAATATAATTTCCCTTCTAGAGATTTCTATTTATTTATCCAGTAGGTGCCTTAGTGCTTTTGGACGTATATGGACGAAGCTCATGATCCTTCACACTGCTTCCCAGTCAGAAATTCCATTCTGCAATTGTGGCTACAAAATTTCTGTTTGTTCCCAGAAAAAATAACTTTATATGTGACTGTGCTGAAAAGTAAGTTGTTTGCTTAAACCAAGTTTACCAACAGTTTGGATATCCTGGTAGCATGAACTTAACTGTCCATCTTACATGTTCCTTACTTCCTCTTCTCCAATTGTTACAAGTTGTATCACTGAGGTTCTATGTTCTTGGTTGTCTTCCATTGACAAAAATTTTAGGTGGCATAAGGCCAAGAATCAAGATTTTCAGGACCTTTTCGGAAACACGCCTGATTAATAATGATTGCCCATTTACAATTGTAGTTTAGACATGCCAGAGAGCTGTTTTCATTCTCTTAATATATGGCATGTTAATTTTGTATCACTCTACATACTTAATCAAAATGCCAGGTGGCAGCAAGACAAATGCCTTAGAGAAGTCTGCTTCGTCAACTCTCTTACCTTTATTAACCAGATTTCGGTCAAATTAAAATCAAGCAACTGTTCTTAATACAAAACCCTGGTCTATGTTTTGTTCATTGAGTGTTTGTTTCCTGTAAATACCGACCATACATAATTTTTGCTGATGTCATTAAGGGAGAAAGTTTTTGAGCGGCTTGCTGAATCAAGCCACTCAAAACCAGGAGTGTGCCTGTCTATCTGTCGATCCAAATAAAATGTTTCTTCATCTAAATGTAAGCATTGAAGGAAAACTAAGGCTGAGAAAAAAAGGCTTTGTGTTTAACTTGAAGTGTGAAGATTTGCTGATTAATCTAATATTTCCTAAAAGGAGGTCTTCAATAATAGAATAGTTGTCCAAGTAGTCAAACTCCTCAGTAGTCTCCTGGACATGTAAAACTCCCATGTCTTCTATTCCCTCAGGAATCTATGTTACGGGAAATGCATTCTAGCTGGAAGGTCTATCTTTTAAGGTTCAGTTGGTGGCAACAAGATAGTTTTAAAACAGAAAATTGTTTTTAGACTTTATGGAAAAAGGTAATCATAGTCTGTTTCGTGAAATAGAAGAGTACAAGCTTCCCTGGTACATGATGTGCATTGTGGATACCTAACTTACCACATAAAAGGAGCTTCTAGAGTAATTGGCTTAATAAGCAACACAAATACATGTAGCAACAGATTGCTACCCCTCTTGATACTCGACCCTTTGAGAAGGTGCCAGAGAGTCTGACCTAGAAAAGTCTCCAAAAGCACTTTGACTGCTTATGTTTTGGACTTCCGTTTCACAAAGTCTCCCAGTGCACAGAGGTCTGTACAAGTTAAAGAGAGTCTCCTGGATTTGGAGACCCAGGAAGGCTAAAACCTGAAGCTTTCTAACTGTCCTAGGCTTTGTTAAGCTTTTTCTTGCAAATTGATCTCACTGTTCATAATCTTATCATTTTCCCCAAGCTTAATGGATACAGTCCAACCTGCTGGCTAACTGTTTCACTTCATAGGGACCTGGGATACACTCAGGATTGGGGTGAAAGATTTATCAACTGGGGAGCTATTGAAAAATAGCACAATATAAGGAAATTAGTCTCCTGCAGTAGTCGTTTGCCCTGTCAGGCTGGCTGTCTCTCCAAGTAAATGCAAATGGTTCTACAAGTGGTGATAGTACAAGCTGCTCACAAAAATACATTAAAGATGCGCTAAATATGGGCTCTGTCCAAATGCAGTGGAAGGCAGGTAATTCAACAAGCCAGTGCCAGAGACAGCAGAGAGAACACTTTAATTCAGACCTAAACACTACAATATACCAACATAGCAAGATGACTTGCAGTGAACTGTTATGGAGTTTCCCTAATGACTCTCTGAGAAACTTCCTCCTTCTCCCCAAAGTGATAAAAATAATCTTGTTTAATTGTTTAAATGGAATATTGTGGTGCATGAATAAAATAGCAGCTACATCTGAAGGCTGGAAGGGAAAACAAATAACGCAAGAGCAAGCAATCTGCTGCTATACCTGAGTGCCCCCAACAGGTCACAGCACAGATGAAGCAGATGACATGCTAGTGGTAGGAGAAGCAGCTGCTACGTAATGTATAGCTGCCCGTCTCTGCTATATCATCTGCTCTGACAACTTTACAGAGTGTATTGGCCAATTTCTTGATATTTTGACAGGGGAATGATCAATTTTAACAGATCTCTCCTATCAGCTGCTACTGCAACCCATATCACTGCTCACTTTTTCTTTAGAAATGTCGTGGACATTTATAACCCTGGAATCTGAGCAAGCCTGAATAGGGGCACTCCTCTTTTTTTTCACATTTCCTTGCCACTTGTGGAAAACTTATGCAAAGGAATACCCTGTTTCGAAAATCTGCAGATGCACATGCCCATGCTGTCCGAAGGTGGTGTGGGCTTGCGCTAGGTTTTACTGTGAGCTGTAACTTTAGGAGATATGGAGATCTGGTATTAAAGGAACACAGTGTGGACAGAAATCATTTAACATCAGTTGAGGTTTTCAAGGAATTTGTATACAATATGTGTGTGTGGCAAGGGGAAAGTCCTTCTGATTTTTTTTTTTGCTTGCAGTACTTGCCAGAGGATTTTTTTTTTAAGTATATGCTAAAGATTATTAATGTAAAAGTCAGTCTTAATCTAACTGATATGTATTTACCTATTCAGGCAAAAGTAATGTCATGTGACAATTCTAATTAATCAGCTGAGTTTAGTGTAGGAAACAGTAAATATGATCAACAAAGTGCTTCTGAAATATTTATGAGTCAAGATTATCTTGATAACTACATTTCGAAAAAATGTAAGTTATCTCTAGATAATTCACACGCAGTTAAAAAAAGAGAATAAATTTTCACTGAATAATTTCTCCAGTTCATAATTACTAAACCAAAGCTATTGTGTTAGTATTCTCAAATCTGTATCTTTTTGAGTATAAGCTTCCTTACAGCTCTGTGCTTTCCCACATAGTCCCCTGGCTTCAGCTACTACTCAGTGTGAATGCTACCTATGCACATCTCTCCGTTTCTTCCACTTTTCTCTCTAATATCTCATTTCTGTCAGTCTCATTTGGCTCACCTTTTGGATTTATCATCACCATCCCATCACTCTTTTTCTAAAACTGGGCTACTGCATTTGACTCCTGATCCTCTTTACACCACCTTTTTTTAATAGCTGGAACTACACAACAGCCTTTACAGTCTTGCAATTTCATACAACCAGTGATGTCCCTCTCTTTTCTTCCTATGCTATATCTGCTTTGAATGTCTCCTGACTGCTTTATTCACTGATTTCAGAGGTAATTGGAATCCATGTGGCTTCTTCAGCTTGGTTCCTCCTGGATTATCAGAACTTTATTCTCTTTGAGTTCTTGTCATAGGCAAGGCATCTCTACTTTCTTATTCCTTTTTTAGCTTGTTGTCTTTGCACTAGACAAGTAAAAGTAATTTATTTTTGGTTTAACAGCTGAAACAAAAAATGGGAAGAAAGGAAGGAGAAAGTACTTGTGATCAAAGCTAATTTAAAGGATATTCTTTTCCTGTCAAAACCAAAAAATAACATCATTTTGTGTAGGACCCAAATTTCCATTTGTTTACATGTCTGTAGCAACTATCAATGAAAAACTTGAGTGCTTCTTAAAATAGTGGAATTCTCTTCCACTCACTTTTTATTAAATTCAGAGAGAGGATTTGAACCCCAGTGTTCAGGGTCTCACGTGGATGTAGAAAATGGGACTTCTTCCATCCCTTGGATGACTTTGATCTGCTTTCGTGGAATATGCATGTATTTACTGTTGTGGTCTGAGATGTGGAATTCCTGGGAGCCAGTTTCTACTCCAGAGAATCTCAGTTGCACAATTTGCAGCAGCAGCAGCTGAAAAGATTTCCTTGCGTCAGTTAGAACCTTGGTGTTTGTTGCTTGTAGCGGAGAAAGGAATGTGGATTCAAGCTCCTCAAGCATTGGAAAGAACTGAATGTTTGTCTTGAGCATTCAGTCTATTCAGACTGTTCCTGCAGATACCTACTGGAAGATCACAAACTTGCAGTAGCCAAGCCATACACTGTGCTTAGTCCACTTTCTTCATTGCATCGTAATGTCTCTCATATATTCAGTTTTACTTGCAATACAACCTGCTCGTGTTCTGTCTTCTCAGTATTCTTTGTTTTCTACTTTCATAATCCTCACCTTGTGCTTTCTTTCATATCATTCTGAAAACTGCAGTCTTTCTTTTCCTCTCTCTACTCCAGTTTAATTTTGTCCGTGAATTATGTTGCATTGATCCAGTCAGGGGTTTCTTATCTAAATACTTTCTTGAGACTGCCTTACCCAATTTTCCATGGCTTTCCAAAGTCAGGCAAATTCTAGCCCCCTAGAAGGTGGTTCTTTTTCTGGTCTCCTTGGCAGTGCTCCTGTGGGAACAAGAAGGAGCTGATGCTCTGAACTTGCTCTTCCTATCCTACCACTGGCTAGCAGAGGAGCCTGCTAACTCAGGAAAAATACAGTAAGGAGACCTGTATTGGAAAGCCACGTCAATCCATCTCTTTTTGATCTGTATTTTAGATGACGCTTTTGTAGTTATTTTTACTAGTCCAATTAGTACTAAGGGTTTTGTACTTGAAGTTGCCTACTTATATTACAAAACTAATTCTTGGGTTTTTGTATGTGTATGATACATATAAATAAAGTGCTTAGTCTATATTATGGACTAATAACTTCCACAATCCAATTTTGAAACACACAGATGGTTGTTTGATTTATAAGAGCAGTAAAAACAATCTGACTCCACAAAGTAGATTTTCTTTCCTTTGAGACCGTTACATGCGGCTAAAAGAAACAAGTAATTGAATTACCCTTCAGAGATTAGAATTTTTGGCTTGACATCTACTGTTAAACTTTGTCCAAAGTTCGCTGCAAGCCTACTACTGAGCAGATGCTGTTAGGTGTGAGGAAAAAAAAGGAAAACAAAGAAAACTGTGTCCTGAGTGTACAAGCAGAATAAAAATAGCACAAGGCATGTATGCTGTGGCAGCGGGGGTTGGAATAGATAATATTTTAAGGTTCCTTCCAACCCAAACCATTCTATGATTCTATGGTATTAAAGCGTAACTTGCAAATTAAATAACAACCACGTGTTCACGAAGTGTATTTTGCAAGAGTTTTGTGCATCCAGGTGCATTTCAGTTTTGTCTTAGTATCTGAATTTCAATGTAACTGAAAAGACTGCAATCCATAGCTAAACTTGTTTTATTCCTATGTCAGCCCAATGATTTAATTTATATTACCCTTGATTTACAACATTAGATGACTGAAATTCCACTGGTTGAAAACCTGTTACTATTCTAAGACTGAAGGGAAACCATCCCAGTTTGGAAAATGGGGAGTAAGGGATAAATGGTTACAGTTATCCAGCCTCCATGTCTTTGTCATTCTATAATTTATAATCATTTATAACTGTCATTTCTAAAGGCCCTGACAAGTCTTTACAAGCAAAGATTGCACAAAAGAACTTCATGATATGATTAAAATACCATAAAAAGAGATGGGAATTTCTTCCACTCAAGATTTTATTCCATGAAAAGTATAGATTTGAGCTGACTGGGACAATTCACAAACTGAGGGGAAAGTTCACAAACGGATGCAGTTTTCAGAGAAAAAAAACCCCGCATGTTTTACGTCTGTCTTGTTCATGTAACTTTAGCTGTCTTAGCACTAGTGTTTTGGAGTAAACCATATTTTTTAAGTCTTTTTTTTTTTTTTTCCAAACAAGCATTGAAACATATGGTTCTATGGTGAATCCAGCAACTATTTACCTACTTGCGTTTCTGAGGACCTTATTACAGTAGCAAATAAATGTTTGACAGGCTTTGCTCTAAAGCTGCTTTCTAGCAGCAGTAGATGGCTGGTGATTTCTGTGTAATTTTATGCCCCTCATTATCATAGTATTTGATGTCCTCATGACTATTAATGGATTTTGCCTCTTAACACTAAAGTGAAATCAGCAAGTATCATTCTTCCTCTTTACAAATGGGGAACTGATGAGAAGCATAGATTAAGTGACTTATGTGAAAACCACAAGAAGGCTGTGCTGCTGCTGGGAATGGAAATCAGGTGCCATGAATGCCAGATCACTCAAGTTCCCCATATATTAAACTTTGTGAGAGGTTTTTCCTGAAAATAATTTGAGATGTTTTTCCTCCTTGTAGAATGCAGAACCATTTTACACGATGGGTGTATCTCTAAATAGGAGGCGCATTGATAATAATTAATAGATATTGTGAAATATTTTTAATGTACAGAAGAATTAGATTCATCTTGTAATGACAGCTCTTTATGTGTTACATATCTAGCCTAAGTTAGTTTTCTCAGCTTCAACTATAGCACTTCCACAGGGTGATTCATCCTACCTATCTTAGACATCACATACAAGTCAGGATAAATTCTCTTCTTGGGATCTTGTTTCTTCTCATTCAGTAAATATGGAGCCTATATGACTTGTTTGGTTAGATGTTTAACTTTTGAAGAGCTAAAATTGTGTGAGGTCGCTCACAGTCTAAGCTACTTAGGTACCTAAACCTTCGTTTCAAAAATAGCTTAGGCCAGGTGACTTCAGATCAAAATTATTGGAACTGAAGCAGCTATTGTGGGAACCACCTAATTTCACATATCAATGTCTAGCAAATTGTCTGATCTCTCTCTATTGTTAATAGAACAGAACACTCCAGGGCTTAGCTCTTCTCATGCTGATGTACAAATCTAAAAGAGAAAAGATGAATTGCATCTTATCTCTCCTGTTAATTATAAAAGGAGTCTAAGCAACCAGTGCAACTACAGGCATCATCACTTTGGAAATCCAAACTAAATGAAATGAATCCTACTTTAAACCTCCAGTTAAGAATAAGAGGCAAAGTAAACCAGTGGTGGTTGTCTGCGGGAATATCCCTAAATAACTCGTCCAGACATGTGATCATAGATACATTATGGACTCCAAAGATGTTTAAAAGCTTTTGAAAATTGACTTGCTTTAAGCATGTTGATTGCACTGTCCTGTGTGATGTGTATGGCTGTGGTATATAGGAGAAAATGCCTCTAATAGATATAATCTGTCACTCTATGCAAATGGTTAATTAATAATTCATGAATAAGTGTTTTGGTCCTTTACAAGCCTTTTATAAATGCACCCTTAATGTAAAGTGAGTCATTTTGTTTCAAGCCACTGACTAAAGAATATAAATCCTCATATGTTATGTTTGACTGTGATATGGCAGCAAACGCATATACATTCTGGTGCTACATTTTAGTTGGTTGCTGGGTTTTAAGTGAGCTAATGTACAGGCACAAGGAGAAATAAATTGGAAAATGACCTCTTATAAACATATCTAGACTTTGTAGGCAGAAAACAGGCTGGTAACTAGATTTCGAGATGTGCAAATGCATTTAGTAGGATATTTCCTGTCTTGAAATTGATTATTTTAGGGGGTTTTATAGTGTGAAAATCACTGATGAGAGTGCTATACTGATTTGACATGTCCTGTGCTAAAACTAGTATAAAATGTCAGATTTGTTGGACAGAATATGACAGCTTTGTCCACCTTGCCAGTAGGTAGACTGAACATTTCCTTTCTGTAACTTTCTGTAACAAGACAGATTGTTTCCCATCTTTTCTGTCTTCCATTTTTGTGTATCAAAAAAAAAAACAGGAGACAGGAGGAATCTCTCCATGCCCTCTTATGCAATGTAATGACTGGAAAGCGTATCCTTTTTTTCAGCTGAGAATTTATAATGGAAATGCTGACAGAATATCAGCTACAGTGTCAGTGGTGTTTGCCTCCATAATGAGAAGCTGCTAACAATCCCACATCCAGCACAATGTTCCCTCTTAATGGGGTAAGACAGTCACCTTCTACACCTTCAGGTCCCATCTCTGCCCTGAAGGAAAATCAGGAGAGTTTTGCAGCTGTGGTTACCCATATTTCTGCTCAAGGCCAGCAGAACGACTCAGAGCATTCAGCATGCATTTAGCATAAGGATCACAAACTTTGCTGAAAATTGATAGAGTCTAACTTCAAATATTTATGCCACTACCCTAGGTTCGAGCATAGTAATAACATAGAAAAACACCAATTGACTTCATGAGCCCCCACATTCAAGGAGACTTTACAGACATGTCTTGTACATTTCTCAAAACACTGGTATTTTCCAGATCCAAGATCTTTAATTCAGGATTTCTGGCTGTCATTCATAGACTGAGAGATATTTTGAAGGCTTTGTCTCCTTTTAGGTTTTGCTTTTTTTTGAGGGGAAGTTTGTTTGGATTTTTTGTTAATTGACAAAGGTAGATACTTTCAGTTTGGTATTTTTCTTTTTCTGTGATGCAACACTTTTGTGTCTATATATTATAGTGTTTTAATAAGTCGCATACCATTTTTAAGAACCCAGTGTAACAAGACATGTTATAAAAACATTTGCAGAAGAATCTTCTTAAATGTACCCAGAAAACGCGCGCTGGAGCCCCTTTGTAATTTAAAATTCTTCTTTGAATGCTTTGTATATAAGGTTTTGGTCCTAGTGCTTCAGTTTTTTCCATGTGGGATTTCTTTGGAGAGGGGTGCTGACTGGAGAAAGAATTTTTTATTTGCTATCCCCAAAAAAAAAAAGGGAACGGGATTTTCATGAGCAGTTATGTGATAGAAGTTCATGAAGCACTAAATACTGCTGTATTTATACTACATAAGGCTCTGTTTTGTTCCTTTAGCACACCATAAAGTCATTCCATTCATGGAGAAAATTCATACCACTCCCTTCCTCTTTGGCCTTTCGGATTTTCCTGTTTTCTTTGGGACTGTTAAGACCAAATGCTTTCATTTATTTCACTCTACAGTAGACCAGATTTGCAGGTGAATCTGAAGCCTGGTTTACAGTGGTTATATAGCCACCAGTGTGGAACTGCACCAACACAGAACCATAGAGTGGATGTGATTTACATCTGCGCAGCATGGAAATTGCACAGCTTATCTCCAGCTGAAAGCAGGGTAAATTAGACCATGGAAAGTTGTTGCAATGGCATCACTCATTTTAGAGTGGGAGTTTTTGTCAGTGAGGATACAGTGAGCATGTTATTTAACACTGCTGTGTGTCAGTGTTTCCATCATTAAAATTGAGGCATTTCCATAGCCTTTTAGGCTATGGGGATGGGGTGAAATGAAAACTGCAAAAACTATCCTGGGAGACCCTGGAAAAAAACTACACCTAACATTTAAATTAATATATATCAGACAATTATCTTGCCAATCACTTTCATGAAATTTGTTTTGAAAATGAAGTTGGCTGGGCAATTTTTACAAACCTTTAGCTCTAAAGCATTATACTGTACGTCTAGCTGTAGATCCTGGGGGGGGTTGTGGGTTTCTTTTCAATCTCTGTGCAGCATTTATCAGTATCTGTTGTTGGACTATATTTATGATGTTTGCAACAATTTTTTTATAGCAATGTAAGAGTTCTTAAGGTTACTTACAGAAACAACATGCTGTTTTCCTGATTTTGATATCCCACACAATTTTCTGGTGGTGAAAATGATAGCTGCGAGTCAGAAAATGATGCATATGATGTGAGCTGGAGCGGAGCGACACGATACTTTTGACAAATAACCTGAACTTGGCATGTGAGAGACATTAGGACGGTTGGCTTGATTTTGTGGGATAGGTTCAAGCTCAAAGTTTGGGGGCTTGCATGCTGTTGGAAGTTTAATAGCAGTCTTTTGTATTGCAGTACAACCGCTACCAGCGCTATGGGGCCGAGGAGTGCGTGCTGCAGATGGGAGGAGTGCTGTGTCCAACTCCCGGCTGCGGAGCAGGTTTGCTTCCTGAACCAGGAGTGAGGAAAATCATGTGTGAACCAGGCAACGGAATAGGCTGCGGGGTAAGAACGCACATTTTCCTGCTAGTGGTGTGGGAAGTGATTGATATTGTACAATGTTAGAAAAAGAGGAGGGAAATCGTTTTTTTCCTTTTCCATCAGTGACTCTGAATCGCTTTTCATACCAGACTGGGATACCGTAGCTCAATAAACAATTTAAATACAGCACCATAGCTTAAGAAAGATGACTTCATAGTGTAGACTATATCCATTCTAGAATTCTTTGCTTTATTTGATTTGAGAAGTTGCTGGGTATTACTGTAAGAAATTGAACTGTGCAAATGACAATCCAAATGCGCTTTGACTTTCTTCTCCTAGTACTCAGCAAAAATGAACAGGATCTTGTGCAAACCACTCGTTATTATATTAACACCAACTTTCTTTATAAGTAACAGAAAAAGGAGAGAGTGAGAATGACCAGTCTGCGATACTGTAGTGACATTGCTTACACATTTGAAGATACATGACAAAAAGAAATACAGAAATATTTTTGTTCTCTCATAAAAATTGCTTTTAAGCAGGGAAAATGCACAAGTAATGGTGGATTTCTGGAAAACAAAAACAGATGACACTTGAAAATGTTTTTCCTAAGAGGTCAAACCGTATGGATCAGTGATTTTTTTTGGTAGTAGTAATAACAGGTACCTTACAAGAATCAAACTTTGGCGCAAGTAGAAATATGTAGAGATAAATCTATATCTAAAACAACCTATTAAATGTTAGGTCAGAGTGACTAACTGATGTTTGTACAAAATGATCTTTCCATGCTTGGTATCATTACTGAATTCCGTTCAGACTATGAGAGAAGAGAAAATATCTCTATTTATAAAATATTATCATGCTTTTGCTGTTGTCTTTCTTGTGGAAAATCCACTTTTTATTGCAGTTCTGCTGTTGTCCAAACTGATACCATAGAAGAATAATTGTTTGCTGAACTAGGGAGTCGCAGTCACTTGTCTTCTGTGAGTAGGTTAGCATCTGTCGACCTTGGTAAAACTTCCTATCTGTCCATGCAGTGGTGCATGTAAAGCAGAGTACTCCCCAGGCTCACTGAGCAGACATAGGGCTATAAAATAAAGCAGAAGGTGGGAAAGTAATAAGAAACAAGACTGAGTAAACAAAAATAAATGCCTCCAGATTAACTATTAGGGATTGGTTAAAAAAGATAAAATCACAAATAATTTTTACTCTTCTCTCTGACTTCAAGTGATGAAAATCAAACTGTGTTTTGCAGCTTCATTCATCGTCATTCTGAATCTGCAAATGCCCTGTAAATAAGGTGTACATGGCATAAAGGATTGATGTATTGCCTGGTTTAGCAAACTGCTCTGTTTCTTTTTATGGACTCTGTGCTGTGCTTTCTTCGTGACTAGATCTGCAGTCTTGAATTTAACCTCGCACTTTGTTGCGAATTGCGCGGCATGTTGAATATTAGGGGGTACAATTCATTGAGGCTGAAATCAGAAGCAAGAGGCTGGTCTGTAAGCCAAATTTTGGTAACATTAAGGCTCTTCCTCAGAATCTATAATGGAACAGGGTGAAAATACATGTCTTTGAACTTTTCTTTGCACCCTGACAAATGGTAACCTCAAGGAATATTTGTCACAGAAGATGTCCTGTGGTGAGGGTCCTAGCATTGAAGTCAGCTGCCAGTGAGAAAACTGGCTGAAGGCAAGGATTCACCTGCAAGGACACCAAGACAGTTAGGAAAGCTATTTATTTCTGTTTTCTGTAGTCAGTTTGAGTGTTTTCTATTCAGAAAGTTAAACTATGGTGGGGTTTTTCCCAGACAAAACCTGGCTTTTTTTAATGTGAAGGCCTTCCACTCTTATTTATGGAATCCAGTCACATCCACTTCAGAGCTTTAGGTTTCCTCATGAGTGTACACAATGATTTATGTGCTCAAAGAAAGGCCGAAGATTAAGAACACCTCTTTTGTCCATCCAAGCAAAGGTAGTGAAAGATACCTTGCAATACTTACCTGTACAGCTTGGGTTAGAGACCCATTCCTTGCTGAAGCTGGTAAGCAAAGAAATAAGGAAGGCAATGTGTATCTGAATAGTCTATATGAATATCTATGTCATCCTTCAAGCTGTACTTTAGACATGTAGAGTCTCTTTTGGAGTATTTGAACCTCTGTCTTTATGTAAAGTTCCGAGTTGGTAACATATTGGTAACAGCAGAAGTTACATCTGACAGAAATGGTCTGTTATTCACCCAAAAGCCCTTGTAAAGAAATAGTTGTCTACTGCACAGGAGAAATTGATTGTTCAGGTCTGAACTGCAGTATGAGGGTAGCTAACAGCTGTCGAGTAGATGAGGATTTTGGTTAACTGATGAGATGGATCAAGGGAGGGAGAAGGCATAGGTTTTCAACAGAAAATCGAGACAGTAAATCGAAAGGGGTTTCAGCAGCCTTTTTAGGAAAGCAGAGGTAGAAGAAACCAAATAGAGAATATGCTGGCCACCAGGGACTGAAGCAAAATTAATATTCCGTTATTCAGAAAGAAAACTATGTGAGGCAGTCTCAAACACGTAAGGACTCCAACCAAATCTGAAAGAGCATTGCAAAATGAACAGGTGACTGAGCCAAGCTAGGATACAGATATTTTGCCTTCCACAGTTTCTTTCTTTGGTATGTGAAATGAGGAACTAGACTCTCTTTTCACAAAGTCATTGCTATCGGTGCCAAAGCTAAATGCGAGTCTCCAAGAGTGCTCTTAATTTGCTAAAAGGGCCTTTGGGAAAGTTAAAGATGGTGAATTTTGCTTTGTCTCAGGAAATTTGGAAACAGCAATATGTGGGGCCCAGAAACAGCCTAGTAAATATCTAGACAGAACAGTACTAAAAAGGTGAGGCGCGAGAGGTTTGAATTTAAGCATCACCGTATGTACCCTCTGCAGTCAGGCACTGCTATCTATTCAAGCTTTCTGGCAAAGAAATAGAACAAGAGAGATTTATTTTGACTTGAAAAGTAGCATGCAGGTATCTTTTTAATGGTTATGGATAGTCCTAAGCCATGTTGTAGTGCCACTCACTGACCTCACTCTTGCCTAATCTTTCGTATTTTTTACCACTAGCCATAAACATATTAATTGATTTACCAAGAGATTACCATTATAAACTGTTGTTCTGCCTTCATTACTATGCATCAGACCTGTGTTACTAACTTTTATTGCTCAGATATAAAATTTTGACATATTTAATATGAGAAAACAGCAACAAAACATAGAAGACAGTACATATTGTACCAGCTGGCATGGGTACAAGAGAAGCTGTAGTAATCAAGGCATACAAAAGCTTTATGAATAAAACATTTTGGTCTTGTTTTATGTTATACTGACATATTATTTCCTACATATTAAAGTTTTGAGTTAAGCAGGTTAGAATGGAGCTTCAAAAGGGACTATACTACTTGTTTATTAAAAAGTATTGCCTCGGTTTCTACACATACAACTCATCTGTCTTGCAAAACATCCACTGTCAGTATCTTTCAGTGGAATGATAACTGACTAATGTGTGATTGTGTCCCAGCCCTTGCTCCACGACAGTATGAACATTTTGCAGCATGCAATATCAGTTGGCCTATCCCTGGAATGGGGTGAAACAGGAGATTTGGGATAGTTGAGATAGAGCCTCGGTCAGTCTTTTCTCCTTGAGTTTACTCATTCCTAGCATAGTCTATGTAAGCAAGAAGAATGTATTTCCAGAGATCCTCTGTGCTTTGATAATCCCTTACTAGGAGACCTGACTCTGCAAGCTATAGCCAGGTTCATGGAATTCCTGAGACCACTCTAAACTATCTTGAGGTCTGGGTAACAATTTAAATGGTCTTAGGAACAAGCTGTCATAATTGTTTTTGTGGCCCTTCATTTAGATCCCCTAATGTGAAACTCCAGTTTGCAAGTGAGTACTCAACCTTAGTGTATTAGAAGTGCAATGATAAAGAAAGCTTTATAGCCTTGCAAAGGGAGCACAAAAATTGGGTTATTTCCCCTCTTTTACACCGTATTTACTGTTGTGTAAGCATAAGGCCATTGAAGAACATCAAGATTTCGGAAAAGATGTATTCCCTTCTAGGACAGGTGAAATTCTAAGGCTGCAGACTGCAGGAGGTCCCTGAAAAATCAATAGATATAAATACCATGTCTTCCTTATATATAGAATTTCTAGGCTATTGTATTACATAGAACAAAATCTGTAAGGCAATTTCACTCTTCCCAGCAATTTTTTCCCGTTGATTTCTTCTTGCATTCTTCTTCCATGGCTAAGGAAGCACATGCCAAAAGCAATTGCAGCATATTTGTAGAATTAATAATTGTCTGCCTTTCCAGAAAGCTAAATAGAATAAAGGACACACTGGAATAGTTACGTGAGAAGTGCAATGTATATTCCTGTTGTTTGCAAAGCTCTTTTTTGTGGTACATTATCTCCTGTTCGTGCATTTCTTAGCATGCATGCTTCATCTTCAGTGATGTCTTTGTTAAACACAATAATATGCATGTAGGTGAACCCTGAATAATTGGGAAAAATACTTTGTTTTGAGGAGAAAAATCTGAATTATAAAAATTCCAAGCAACAAGTTCCTATTCACTTAATTTTGATAATTCACAGAATCACAGAATGGTAGGGGTTGGAAGGGAGCTCTGTGGGTCATCTAGTCCAACCCTCCTGCTGAAGCAGGGTCACCTACAGCAGGCTGC
>Ga0181612_110563_pt1 | contig 15666 bp, 10 predicted proteins | sample HoacroProtozoa21_FD_119630 | JGI IMG/M metagenome (GOLD analysis project Ga0181612, IMG submission 119630) | Hoatzin crop microbial communities from Cojedes, Venezuel. Combined Assembly of Gp0051906, Gp0051904, Gp0051908
CCGAGAGAGCGGGTCTGTTTTTGTCGTATTTTCTCCTTATCTGTATCGTCGTTGTTCCTGTTTCCCTCTGTTTGCTGTTCTGTTAAACTGCCCTTATCCCGACCCACCGGTTTCTGCCTGTTTTCTTTCCATTCTCCTCCGCACGCTGGCGGGGGGAGGGGCGGCCACGTGGCGCTTTTGTTGCCGGCGGCAGCCGAAACCAAAACAACAGACAATAGATGCTTCTTTGCTTTTATAAAGAGAGAAACTTCTATAAAATTGGGGGGGAGAGTGTAATAACAGAAGTAGATAAATTCAGGAAGTATTTGAAGCTATGCTTTTAAGACAATGTTAACTAACAATTAATGAACATAAATAGTTTGATTAAATTCTTGACACTGTGGTAGGAGTAGGCAGGAAATAATTTTTGTCTTTAAGTCGGCCACACCTGAATAGTTGCTATTTGCAACTGTGAAGTATGAGGTTGTGGCCATTGTAGGAAGCAAGATGTGTGACTTGATCAGTCACTAGTCTAATGTGATTCAGAAAGTCATGCATCCCTATCTCCTCCAAAACACACAGAAATATAAATGTACACAAGTAGACCTGATAAAATCAGGCTACTCTCATGATCTGTTTCTAATGCACCAGGCAGACACCCGTTGGTGCACCAAGCACAAACTCAATCATATCAGATGGTTCTTGAAAGATGCAGCTTGTTGTTTATGTTCCACTTGTTGAGAGTTTTCTTAAAGAGAAGCCAGGTACTGACGAAATGTCATGGCTTTGCAGGCTCCCTTTTTTCTGATGACTATTCTTCTGAAGTCTAGTCTGTCCAACTGGAGGAGTAAGATGCAGCAGAATGCCCTGCAAAGTGCTATGATTGCAGTACCAGCAGAGTGTATGTATGTGTGCATATCTGTAATTCATACTGAAATGACATTTGGCATGCCACACACTTTCCTGTGTTGCTGAGGGCGCAAACATAAACCAACAGGAGGCATATTTGTTTTGCTTTTTTCAACACAGAAAATACAAAATGTCAGGCTTGACTTGTGCATAGAGCCTTCCAAAGGACAAGATTCTCTTGGTTGGTTCTCCTCCTATTTACATTTGTTTTTCTATTGGCAGAATTATATTTGCTTGAATAGAATCACTCTTGATTTACTGCAGAGTGAGAACAAAACAATCTGATTCCTCTGTTCCGAATCAGCATTGTTGTGATACTCCCAATACTTTCAACACTTTTATGATTTTCAAAAAATATCCTGGTCTTCCAAAATTTGGTCTTCTTTAATCTGCTTTATTTTGGTGAAGTTCCAAACTTCATGTAATTTGTGTTGCTAATATTACCTGATTTCAAAATAAGGCTTTGTACATTTTTTTGGCTCATAACCTTCCTTAATGTAATCGCTATAATTGTACCTTAGCAAGAGCACTTGAATGATTGAGGAAAATACCTTATTAAATCTATGATAAAGTAGGGACTAAGCAATTATATGCTGGAAGGGGAAAAAATCACCAGCAACTGCACATTACAAAGGTTGCAAAGTGCCTTGATGAGCTGAGTGTGGCTCTCTGATTGATGAACAGCAGTAGATATGCATAAAAGAGTGTGGGTGCCTCGAGCGTGTCTCTGCCCTAAGTGAAATCAGAGAAGAGTGAAAACAAAGTGCTTTACAGAAACTCGCTCCCTTGCCTGGACTGATAAGCATACAAAATAAATAATATACATTAAACATAAGTAAGAGGAATGCAGAGAGTATATGTCCTCAAATATACTATGTTTCAGCATATTCATCCAAATTAATCTGCTGTGCTATTCCTGTGGAGCTGTTCAACATGGGACTAATGTGATTCACTATGGACTTGTATTCTGATCTGAACCAAATCAGCAACAATATCTCCGTGAAAACCTAGGACTGAGATCCAGTCCCTTAATCACTCTTGAAGATGTGGCATAGTTTCAGGTGAAAGGGTATCCAGCCACCCCGCCAGAAGTGAGCAGGGAGATTACTACAACTAGCAGAAAACCTGTAGTCCCAATGGCAGAAGATACCAACAAAGACATATGCTCCCTCTGCAACTATACGGTCTTCGCAGAGGCAAGTACTCCACCTGTTTCCTGGATTCTGTGGGACAACCAGATGTCAAGCCCACACAATTTCAGCTGCCACAATTGTGGAAAAAACTTAATCACAATTATTCAGCAGGAAAGGAGAGATGCAAGAATCTGGCGAATATAAGAATCGCAGTAAAACACTTCTTCTGTCTTTTCATAATATCTGTATACACCAGTGCCCACACTGCAAAACACTCCCAAAGAGCATCCCCTAGAAACGGCACTAGGACCTGCAGTTTCTAGTGGAGTACCCCAGCCTTTGAAGGTGGTGCTTTTTAAGGGCTGCATGGCAGACATGAATATATATTTTGCCCAGTAAGAAGGAGATGTGAAAAACAACAGCGTAGAAGAAGTTTTTAAGGTTTAGGGAAATATAATGTTATAGAATTTTGGAAGGGGGTGGGCTTTCGTTTGTTTGCTTTGGGAATGAGTAAAATCAGATAATGAAGCATTGATATTTGACCTCTTTCCTGTTGAACTTCCTTGAAATGTACCCACTGATTTCTTACCTACATTCTGCAGAATTTCACAGAATTTCACAGAAATCCCATGCCAATATTATTTACTTGTAGTGGGCTACATTTTACCCATTGCTGTAAAAAGTCCCTCAGTTTCATCTCCTCCAATAATTCCAGAGCAGGAATCATGATTTTCAGCGACACATAGTTGATCTCTATAGTTACAACTTATGGGTCGTGACTAATTACATGTTGCTTCAGTGGCAAAACTCCACTGACTGGAAGACAAGGTACCAATACTGAGTTCCCTGGAGAAAAATCCACATCTGTGTTGGTGAAGAAATAATCAAGTGCAGTGTCTGTAGCTAAGGCAATACTACTCCTCACTACTATATGACACAAAAATTCCTATTAAATCATTCTTGTAGTTTAAAATTTGAACTGTGTGGTGACTCAAGTAAATGGAGAATAACTTTTTGACACCTGTTACCTGTCAGCAATGGAAGACCCACTCCTGTTAGGTTTTTGGTCAATATCTTTCCACTAGTGTGTCCTTCTGAAATGGCAAATAAATGTGTGTGAAAAAAACCACATTGTATAGTGGTTCTTTTAGATTTTACTATTTACAAAGCTGTAATCAGATTGATTTCTTTTTAGCCCAAGTTGTTTCATTGTTTAACTCTGATCTGACCCAGATATCCCAAAACCTAGTAGCTCCTTCTGTCAATGTATGATCATTAAGAAGCATCACACCAAAATAAACTGTTAGCACGCTTGCATCCTGCCTTCAAACTCTAAAACCCAAGCAACTTCTAGACCATCACAATTTAGTAGACAACTCTTGTTCTCTTGCACTCTCCACTCCTTGTTTCCCTCCATATGACCTTGCAGATGTTCCCACAGAAAGTTATCCTAAAATAAGTCAATTATCATCTGAGAACTTATATCTGGAACATGACCCTTTTGTGCATGGGCACAGTTCAATGAAAAGATCAGCACGCTGTAGTGCAGCCCTGTAATCTACGAAGCTCTTCTGTTTGCAATGAAATCAAAGGTATCTTGGTTTTGGTATTTAGAAATCTAGATATTGATTAAAATTCTGGAACACTCTGACAACAGCTGCTTTAAACAGAAGTTACCAGATGGTAATATTTGTGTGGGTATCACGTCGTCTGGCAAGGAACAAGCTAATGATGCACAAAATGCTTTGATACACAGCCTTCAAGCAGTAAACTTAAAGTGATATGAAGATTCATACAAGGACTCATCTATGCTGCTTTGCAATTATGTGTGATACAAATAATTTTACCAATACGAGTGTACAGGTAAGGAGACACAAAGTTATTTGGCACATAAGTGTTGCTGGGATTAAAATGAGTATCATCATTCAAAATTACTAATATTTGCGAACTTCTCCGTAAATTTGCCAAGACCTATAGATTATATTTTAGATGTATTGCAGTTAGGATGGTGGGTGCGTGGAATATAAAAATCCAGCAGTCATATGGAGATTGGAGCACAGGCATCTTTCAGTCACATTTTGGAAATGGAACACAACGACAGCCTAAAACCCAAAATCCAACTAAGCCTGTCAAGTTTAAGGAAAACCACCAGAAAACTCAGGAAATACTATTCATGCGGGTATAATATCAACACAAACAAGATTAAATTGTGTGCTATTTCAAGAAATCTGTGGTTGTGGTCTGCCTTTCCATTCTTACTCTACAGTTCACACACCGTATTTGTAACCAACCTGGCCTTGCAAAATGCAAAACTAAAAATAGACCTTCACATGCACCTTGACTTCACTTTCTCAGTCAACCCTTGAGCACTTGCACTACAAAAATAGGAACCTGTTTAAAGTATGTACTTTTACAGATCAAGGCTCTGTTGGAATCTCCCTGAAAATCATGTTGAACAGGTACCCTGCTGCTTTAAATTGCAGTGTTGAAACCTTTATCAAAGAACACAAAATAATGTTGATGATTAGTTCAACATTTTTGTGTACTGGAAAGCTCACTGAATTTGTTTTTTTTTTTTGTTTTACTGAAAAGTAAGCGTAGCAGGCTTGCTTTGAATTAGATACTCTATGTCTCATAAAATACATTTTTCATAAAAGAAGTGTGCTGACAAATAACAGATAACCAAAGCTTGACCAAGGTCAGATAAATTATGTACATGAATATATACCTGTATAAAGCACAAACATATTACTCATTAGTATTATTACTTCTCTTAAGAAAGAGTCCCTTAAGTATGCATATGCTAAACAATCAACTGTTTAAAATCAACTAGAGCAAAATTCACTATAGATGGTTTAAGTCAGTTACTGGTCTGTGACTCTGGTGATCATCCTTTGTTCCTCTATCTTGCTATTTAGGACTTCTGAGAAAGAAATTAGAGTGATAATTGTTGTCTCTAGAAATTTAAGACAGAGTAATCACATCAAATCTTATCAATTTATTTATGGGTTTTTTTATTTGTTCTGTTGGGCCATTTCTCCAGGACAACTATTTTATTCAATATCCTCAGTATACTAGCATCCTGCAGTAATGTATTTAAGTTGGGCATGTTTATTGTATTTATTAACCGAAGGACAAATATAACAGAATGAGATGTAATAGAACACATACATCTTGTGCATAGTTAGCAAGCAATACATTTAGTTGTTTCTCATTTGTGTTTTTTGATTTAAATGAAAGTCAACAACAGATTCTAAATTCAATACAATTTACTTCATACAGACGAAATTCTGTTCCAAGGCTCTGAGCAACCCTGAACTTTAAGTATTACTGTGTCCCTGGAAGTTTCTGCAGCAACAATGAGGAATTCCCACGGGAATGCATCTGCACATCTGCACCGGGGAAGAGAGGTGTCCTACACACTCCTGTGTCCATCAGGAACAATGTAGTCACATAATGTCCTGCCTACCTGTTGTATGTGGCACTGACACACAACGAAACTTGGCCCATGTACTCCCTTCATTTTCCCAACAACTGACATGTGAGAGAAGCTCTAGTGCAAGAGTAGAAAGTCAGAGTGCAGCTTTGCTATCTGGAATGAGCTGGAGGACTAGACAAAGTGAGAGCTACAACTCCAGGCCAGACATTCAGCATCAGCTGAGACAACATGTGCCTGAGGTCACCATCACTGTCCACCACTCCTGATGTGGATGCTATCAGGTCAAGAACATGAAAAAGTGGCATATGGCATAACCTATTCCCATATGCAGAGGGGAAAGGGTGAAGCTCCCAAAAACTTCAATATCTGCCCAGAATAAAGGTCCAGCCAGCTCAGTACCTGTCTTCGAGAACTGACAGAAGTATGTGCATGGAAGAGAGTACAAGAAGTGAGTAAGCAAATATCATCTCTCCTGGCAGACCCCCACAGATCTATCACAATACGGTTATCTCTTTTTAAATGGATGAGTTGTCACTGGTTTACCCTGACTTCTTCCATCAACAGTTCTACTTTCCCCAGAGATGGGTTAAAGTTACAAATTTCACATGCAGCTCTAAACTTCCCTGAACTTTCAGATGAAGAGATATGCCAGGAATTTTAAATTTATATTCTCCTAGCTGGGAAATTATTCTTAAAAACATTAGTTCTCTTCTGTCCAAATACAATAAGTGAGCACAGGTTTATTCTCTTAAATTGTGCACAATTGTACGATTAAGCTGTGTCTATGTCATTTATTTGTCATGTTTTCACTTTGATCACATCCACATACTGAAGTATTCAGCTGACAGAACAACTGGCTTTCTTTTTAAATAGTGGATGAAGAGCGGTGAAAGGAGAGAAAATGTGCATCTGACACCATGCTAGAATTTAGATACACGATAAAATATCTAAAATGATCTTAGGTAAAATGATCTTAAGGCCTAAGGAGCTTTTTTGTTTCCTGAATTATCACGTGACTTTTTAAAATGTTGCATGGAACTGGAGTTGGAGACAACACAAAAAGTCATTTAGACCAGGCATTGCAGTCTTCAAATAAAATGTAAATGAAAATTGTAGAAACTCTGGAGGTCATCCTACTGTCATTAAAACAAATTGCAAAACTGTTGCAAGACTGAGGGAGCAAGAGCCAGCTATCTGATAAGTTATTAAATACTGAGCCTTGTTTAAAAGTGTGAAGCTCTTCGATACTCAGTCTTCAAACCAATTTGTCGTACACTATCTAGTTAACCTTCGTAATAAAGGCACTGTTTCTACATTTTGAAAACAGGGTAACTAGGGGTAATTTAGTGACCTTCTAGCAAAGTGGGGTAACTGCACCTCAGGAGCTGCCTCACTCTTTCTGGCTCTGAGTAAATGTCAGTATCAGGATTTAAAAACATAGTTTCTTGGCTCGTCTTCTCAGGATGATATCCAAAACCCTATCTTACTTTCTATGCTGTAAGAAAACAGAATTAGAATAACACCAATATCTTCCACCTTGTACTATGTATATCCCTTCTTTTTAAAAATATTTCGTGTAACTCTATCCAAGCTCAATGCAAAGCACCTGAATCAGAAAGTACCAAATACAGTACTCCCCAAGGTCACACCCTCACTACCTTTATTACACCTGTGCTAGGCCGCCTGCTAAAAGTTACTCTGTAGGCAAACTTCTGGAGAAATTTCTGCTTTTGCAGATCTATTGTTGTTAGCATGCAACAATATCAAATTCACATAAGGCTTGCCAACCTTTTGATCATCTCTCGACACCCTGTGGGCAGACAATAACTAGAATTAACGCAACTCAATCCCTTAAGTCAAAACTGCTGAGATCCAAGAATTTCATATATTTCTAATAGCAAATCCGTCTTTAACCCACAGCACCGGAACATGAATTGAATATAGAGTAGCCATAATGCCTTAGCAAATATCCTAGATTAACATTTCAATTACTTTTACTACCTTAATAACAAAGAAAAATTAATAAAATAACTGCAGGATTAAACAGTTACTGTCTAGTGTTTCCAGTCTTATTATGATTTGTTCAAACCCATTACAGGTACTTACATATCCCAGTTCTCAGAGCAGGAAAATGCAACTCATTTTTGTTCAAAGATAATGTATTATAATAGGAAGCATTCCTAGTGATGCACAGGTCCTAACAAAACCAGCAGCTGGATAGAACAGAGGCAGTGTGCTCCTTAAAGACATTCAGAAAATGGGATTTTCATGCTAATCTGGACCTGCCATTTTTAAGTGACCTCTCCTGACCCTCTGTAAGGAGGAGCAAATGGTGTTAGATGTTTCCTAGGTTTTTTGACACAGATGTCTATGGGTAAACACAACCATGATAAGCATATTTATTGTAAGAGACTAATATAAAAATATGATCCTCATTTATTTTATAAAGATGCTCATAGCATTTTTCATTTTGCTTATCTTGTTACCAGGTACAAACTCAACTTCAACATGAAGCTACCGTGACCAATTAAGATAATGACAACAGCCTCCCTTAAATTACTTGTTTCCTGCTCTGTTTACATCAGTAAATTGTATTAAAATGTGTTTTTTGAGTTGGGGTGTTCCATGTCTTGTTAAAAGCCTCTGACTCTAGTAATTTTATCCCCTTCAAGATCCCTTTATAGCTTCCTGTGTAGGTAAGCAGAGTTTAGCACAAATGAGAGCCCAACTCCAAATATAAACAGTTGTCTTTAGCACTGTGTTTGTTACCATGTTATTTTCCTGCATTGCTGTTCCAACATGACTGTCATTTCCCAGTGCAGAGAAGACTCAGTTGTAGACAGTTTACAGAGATCAGCCTCAGGCCGCTAATACTCTGGAACAGAAATGTTATTCTTTCCTTGGAGACCCATGCCATCTCTGGAATGAAGACTGATTTGTCAGCATAGAAAGGAGGATGCTAAGTGTACTTTTTGGAGCAGGCATTCCTGACATTTTCCCAGGGATGTGAAAGATTATTCTTTCTATGGTATCAGCACTGGAATTATGTATTTTCGGAAGCAACTGAATGACTTTGGCGAGTTATCAGTTCGTCTCCTTTACTTCCCACTACCACCGAGCAGTTCCAGACCCTTTCCCTTGCTCTTGGCAGGCTGATCACTCTCTTCATCCCCCTATTTAAAATTGTGAGTGAGGAAAGAATGTTTTATCACTGCCTGGGAGGAGTGGTTGCACAGAGGGTAGGGAAGAGAACACGAAGGAAGGAAAATTGTGTGTGGGTAGGTCTGGTTTTGGTTCCCTATCTATGCAATAGTCCATAAAGATTCATGCCACAACAGCATCTCACAGCACATATTGCCTAATGTAGAGTTAAATCATTTTTTAATTTGGAAACTTCACAATCAGCAAGAATGCTAGCTGGCAGTACACAGCAGCTCCTTCATCCAAGGAAGGATTCACATCTCCGAGAAGGACATATTCCTTCTGCTGTCAGTGAGCCATTTTCTACTTTATGCCAAAAAGTCTGCAGAAGCTCTGTCAGTCAAGACAAAACACATAGATTCAAAAACATGGTGTACACTTGGCCATGCCATTCCCCACATTCAGCTACAGAACTGGGGGAAAAACATAGCATCTGTGGAGGATATGGGAGAAAAGGTGATCTCCAGTTTACCAGTGTGTGTGAACAGGTAGGAAAGACGTATCACTTCTACCATCCTGAATGCATCTCACCCCCACACCCACATTCACTCACAGTCACACAAACCAGTGCTGAAACCCACAACGCAACATGCTGCATTGCATCCTTTGCACGTTCTTTCAGGACATGCCAAGAACAACACCTACCCATCCTCTTTGTACAGAATCACATCTGGGACTGTCCCTCTCTCACATTGCCGTTGTGGCCTTTCCTAAGCTCTCCTGCTTTTCTCATTCCCTCTGCAGATATCATTGTATCATTGGAAGTGCCCTAGGGCAGCCATTCTTACCTTCACTTCTTGCTTCAGGGCAAGCAGCAGCTGACACAGCTCGTATGACTCGTGACCGTAAGCCATGCATATCACGCGTAGCGCTGGTTTGGTTGGGAAGAAGCTTTACTTAGAAATGGAAGAGTGAAGAGACAAAGATGGATGTACCATTCATCTCTTGGATGTCTGGAGGTACGTGTTGCCGCAACAGATTTACAAGTAAACCAACATTATTTTTTTTTTTAATTTGTTTTCAGTGCTCAGGGTTATTTTTGGCCAAGAATGTTATTCTTTGAGTGTCTGAGCTCCTCTGGAGGCTTCTTCTTCCTGTGAACCATGGACTGGTTCACTAAACAGCCTCCAAGTCCTGTGTGGTAAGCTATCAGTTCCAAGAAGGATGAGTCAAGTGTTTGCCCACACGAAATTCATTCCCTGTTATTCTAGGAAGAGGCAGAGAGACTCATAAGTCATTCTCATCACTGCTGGGAAGCAATCACCAGGTCTGTTGCACAACGCAGGGAGCAGGGCTTTCACAGTGATTTAGGCAACAGTGTTACAGCCAAGGTAACACATGACATGCCAGTGACACGGAACGCGCCCTTGTAACACAAACTAAATACGTCAGTGGATATCCCTGCCCTTCACTTCAACAGGTATCAGCATCCAGGCTGAGATTTGTTGGAAAACATTATAAAACAGACTACGCTAATTGCTTTTAAACTTGTTAATGAAATAACTGCATGAGTAACAACGGCAGTAATAATTTGAATTCCTGTCAATACTATGAATTAAATCCCATAGACGTCCACCAGCATCTATGCTGGTCACTTTTCCTTTCAATGTGAAGAACTTGGAATCCCCGGGTCATGGGTTTCACTTTGGAGAGGTAAAGCTTAATCTGCAAACCCATATTTGATCTCGCCTTTCTCTATAAAAGACTGAATCTGTGTTAATTCTTCCTTTATCTGTGCAGATGTCTCTTCTGCAATGAATACAGAAAAGCGATACTCAGCAGGATCTCACATGAAGATGTTAAATCCTCCACTCCAAGACCAGCTTGACACAGGGCCTAAAGATGATCTCCTTTATCAGATGGCAGATTTGTATCTTGAGTGCCATCATAGAGGCTAAATTACTGCAGTGCTCCATACAGCAGGTGGATGGGTGCATCCCATATAACTGTAATGCCTAATTAGCTTCCCTGACTTCAGGACCTGTAGCATTCACCAGCTCTGCTTCCAAAGGCTGTACCATGAGTAAAGGTACTGATGGTGTACCCCCACATATGGCTTGGAGAACAGACTTCTTTGCACCAGCTCCCAGATCCCACCTTCTCTTAAGGGGTTGCATTCAGTCATGTACTTTCTTATGAAGGATCAAGGGACAGTGTCTGGTCTACAGACACATGATGAAACAGTAAGTAGCACAGAATACAATGCCACATAAAAAGACAGTGGCAAGTGGTCACTGTAGCTGAGACTGAGGTTAAATTCATTTCTAAAGCTTCTCTGTCAACAAACTATTCAAGGCTTGCCTCTATATTTTTATCCTTCCTGCTGGTTTGAGTTTCTGGATCATTACCGCAAATTAATGATAAAAATATTAGCAAGATAGACTTCCTTCTAGTGGTTGGAAACATGTACTTTAGAAACATGTTCCTCTACCAGTTTACTGCAGCCAGAAATTAAAGGTTGCCAAGAATCAAATCAGGCTATTTATATATTAGATAAGAAACACGAAGGATAGATTTTACTTTTAAAATTTCAGTAACAGCGAGAGTAACTTATAACTGTGCCATTAAGATGTACTCTGGAGATACATGAGCAGATGTAAGTACATTTATAAGTACCCATCGGTTTAGCTTGGTTATGAGTGAGAATGCAGATTTTGTATGTTGCATATAAAAAAGATGATGGAAATAATCTCAGTAGCAGCTTAGTTCTGCAGTCTTTATTGTGTGCTTGAACTTGCTAGATGCACAATCTCCCCTAACATTCACAGGGTAATATAAGCATTGGCAGTTCGTATGTTCTCTGAAGAAGTAAAACTTGTGCTTTAGAGAGGCCCTTAAGAGAATGGTCTCCTCGCTAAGTGATAGCTGTATGTGGCAACCACAGACAATAACATTTTTCAATTCCTGTGCTATAATAGCCTTCGCCTAATAGTTTGAATCTCACATTGATTCAAATGTGATCCTTTGCTAATGCGACCCCTTCAAAATGTAAGCAATATGTTGATTTAAATCGTGTGACTTTAGCTTCCTGGAAAGAAAATTTAGAATAGTAAAGCCACAGAAAACTGCAGAGAAAACTCCAAACACATTACGGTACACCCAGTTTATAACAACATCCATTGACAAAAACACAGAGGGAAAGAAAGCAGAGGACCAAAGGATAACACGAATTCACATGAAAATCCCAGAGATAAGTTGATTGCCAAAAGTGGGAAGTATTCAGTTGTTTCTGATATTTATACTTCTGAAAATTAGTCTCTAAAGCCTCTAAGGAGTTTTTGCAGCACAACTACATTTGAAGTCTTAGTCTGATGTTTGTTTTTACTCCAGCATTGTCTGCCATAGCTGGACTAGCCCCATACACCAAGATGGTGACTAAAGAATGTAGTAAGACAGCTAGAGAAGCTATTTAGATCTCTTTCAGTGTTTCGGCAAGAGGCAGACTGTCATAGATCTCTTCAGGTTTTAAAATGGAATGGCATCTCGCTTCTGCCTCCCTTACCAATTCTTTTGGATGTACCATATGCAAGTAGGGAAAAATTCCCTGGTGTTGATCTGCTTGTGCTTTTAAGATAGAGGACAGGGGAAGATGGAAGTAGAGGGGAGGGGGGAGAAAGAGGGAGGGAGGGAGAAAGGGCAAGCTGGTTAATGTTTTTCTTTCGGCTTGTTTTTATGAGTCACTCCACTAAGTATTTTCATTAGCAGGTCTCCTGCTGCTGCTAGATCATTGAACTGTTTGGTTGCTGTGCCTCTTGAAAAGTCCAGCAACACTGAATTTTTATACATCTTTGTATTTTACTAGCTAATTCAGTCTTTAAGAACCAAATAACTTCCCACCACTGTGGTCCCTATAGCAGTCACAGTCCCCCCAAACTCAGTGCTATTACTCATTTGAGTAAAGGTTACAGAACGAGACACATTTATCATTGCTTCTTCATATGTTGTTTCCTGCCCAAGTTCTATCAGAAAAAAGTGAAAGTAACAACATAACTGGAATGTCACAATAATCAAGTTTAAAGTTCAAAGCTTTTTATTCCCACTTGTGAACTGAAAATTAAAAAGTTGTTTAATCTTGAACATTTGCAGATCCAAACACTGAGTATAACTTTGATCAAATCACTTTAAAAGAGCTGTATGTCTCTCTTCAGGTAGGAGACTAATACTGGTTAGAAACATCATATCAGAAGCTACATATGCACGAAGACTGACATTGCCTTATTCCTGCAGAATAGGGTCTTCAAAAAAATCTTGCTACTGTATTAAACAATAGTAGGGCTGTAAGCAAAACCCGATCACGGCTAGCATGAAAAGCAGCTGCTAAGTCTAAGGAAAGCAAAGGAAGAAAGAACAGAAGACAGCTTTTTTCTGTTTTTATGAGGATAACCAGCAACTTTCTGTTTGACCTCCTTTATCTCTTGCTTATTCTTGAGCATTCTGAATTTGACAATTTGCTTTCAGCTAACATTTTTCTCCATTTTCAAGAGTGCCAGTATAAGTTATGTTAATTAAATACAAGCTAGAAACCTGTCTATTAGACTAAAAGGCAGTAAAAGCACCAGAACTTACCTGTTCACAGAGAAGGATGGTTCAGACAAGAGATCCACTCTGTGTGAGACCTTGGGTCCCAAGAGGAGCATTTGTAAAGGAAGCTTTTCAAAATAGCTCTATATCTTCTGCATAAGGTGTTTGTTTTGTTTTTCCTTCTCTTCAATCAAAACAGTGACTGATAGGAGAAAAGTGCGTGTTTAAAGAATGTAAAAGCCTTGTCTCCATTCTAAAGGAATCAGCACATTAGGAGCAACTTTTCTTGATTGCACGCTTACAATCTACGCAACTTTATCTTCAGCACAGTTCAACCCCAAATAGTGACTGTGTATAAATCGTATCTTCTTCCTTATTACATCTGTTCCCTGTGTGAATTCGGAGATACATGTGCTGACTTCAGTAACAAAAATACTTTTTTTTAAGTTACTTGTTATTCTTGCTACACCAACATAACTGAGAGAGTATGAGCTATAGCTCTTGTCTATCATCAACAGAACTATGGGATAATTAAAGGACTAGTCAGCTATTTGTATGCAAATTAACTGCCTAGGTGAAATTTAAAGCATAGCTTGCCCTTCAGAACATTTGTCACCTGCAGTGATCTGCTAGAAGACACGAAGCGAGAGGATAAAAATGTTTAGTTGCCTGATTTAACCCAGAGACTTCTGGGGAAAGAAAGTCTGCCTTCCACTTGCCACCTGGGCATATTTTATTTTGAAGTGGCTGGAAACATTAAACACAGTTTTCTAAAGCTGGAAGTTTAATCTCTCTCCTGTATAACTGTTGTTTTATTTTAGATACATTCTTGTCTTATATGCCACTTAGGCTCAAGACAGACTTTAGGGAGGGGATATCACTAGGATGACTCTGGAACAGCAGTGTCACTCTCTACTTAAAACTTGCAGCAAGACACTGCTATAACAGTTTATACTATTTTCCAGAGCATGGTATTGATGTTTAAATCTCTTTAACCATACACAAGGAGCACCAACGATTAGTATGTTCTACTTAAAGTGCCCTTCCTCATCTCTTGGTCTACAGCAGGTGAAACTCACCAGCTTAAACAAAGACGTTCCTCTGTAGTGGCTAGGGCACAATGAATAAGAGTGTACAATAACTAGTTGTTAATCAAAATATTCCTTCAGGTGAACGGCTAAGACACTATCTGGGCTCTGAAAAGGCTAGATTTAATCCCTGCTAATAATCCCGTGAAGGATTTGTTTCAAAATTACATGAGCCTATGCAGTTGCTTTGCCTACGGTATAACCTTTTTACCTAATACTGCAGCCTGTAATTCTTCCACTGCAGGTTCTTTGCCTCCAGTTCTGCTCTGTGACACAGCTACTTAACAGCTTCTTCTGCAGCTGCATAATCTGTAAGGCAGAAGACAGAGAGGTCTGAATAAACACATCTTTAAAGAACTCTAGAAAATATCAGGGTAGTGCTCACATGAAGTCTAATTTATCCTCTGGTCACTTAATGTGGATAACGGACACCAATGATGGAATGTGCGTGCCCTGGGCTATTTGCTGATGAATTATGCACACACGGCTCCCTTTAAGTTTAATGTGAATTTAACGTACCAAAGAAAGGGAGGACATACTCTTCAGGGTGAAAGCATGCTCTCAGAAAAGCTAATGAACTCCTACAATAATGCCTGTTTCTAAGATAATGCTAAAGATGGGATACTGAGAACTAAGCAATTTTATGACTGATACATATGTTTCAATCATTCATTTCAATCACTACTGTGTTATTGACAGCACAGAAGCTTGTTTTCCTGCCAGCTCTTTACCCATCCAATATCACTCTTAACACTAAACATGTGGGGAATGTTACTGCTTCTCGGACCTTATTCTCTGTAACACTTCCAAGGAGACACACGGTAGGGAAGTGCTTGAAGGCGCAGTCCTCGCAGGCCGCGCTGGCGGCCGGTACGGTCCTTCCAGCGGCTCCAGCCCTTCTCCCACACCGGGGACTTGGCGGAGGGGCCTGGGCACGGCCTGCCCCGGGTGGCGGCAGGCATCTGCCCGTCGCGAGCAGCCCCAACGCCGCGCTGAAGCTCTAAATATTGGATCTGACGACCCGATACGTTTCATCGCTCACCCTTTGCCACCCGTCTTTCTGAAGGCACGCGGGGTAACGCGCTGGCTCCCTGGCCGTGCCTCGCACACACTTCGCCGGCCTTTGCTACCGAGACCCAGGCTCGGCTCTAACAGTGAGGCCAGAGAGCCATAAACAGGAGTCGCTTAAAGCGCCTTCAAACCGCCCCGTCAATGCCGCCGCTCCGAAGGGGAGAGCTCTTTCGGGAGGCGCCCCGCGGGGAGGGGAAGGCCGCGGGGGCGGGCCGGGCCGGGCAGGGCAGAGGGAGGAGCGGCCCGGCCAGGCCGGGCGCAGCGGTGCGCGCCGCCCCCTCCCGGACCGCCCCGCCGCGAGCGTCGCCATGCTGAGAGCGTCAAG